>JAEEGL011979515.1_pt1 | contig 15424 bp, 12 predicted proteins | sample 9134231 | NCBI WGS metagenome assembly JAEEGL01 (sample SAMN16246548, study PRJNA631951) | gut metagenome | biome: gut microbiome; feature: rumen; material: fiber-attached | host: Bos | place: Iran: Karaj | collected 2018-10 | reverse complement strand
TCTGTCGTGGAAGCTGTCCGGAAAGTGACGGACAAACCGCTCATCATCAAGCTTTCTCCGAATGTCACGGATATCGTATCCATTGCAAAAGCTTGTGAAGAGGCAGGCGCGGACGGCATCAGCCTGATCAACACGCTGCTGGGAATGCGGATCGATCTTCGAACGAGAAAGCCGATCCTTGCCAATACGACCGGCGGACTTTCCGGTCCGGCCATCTTTCCGGTAGCACTCAGGATGGTCTATCAGGTCGCGAAAGCGGTGAAGATCCCGGTCGTTGGGATGGGCGGCGTCAGTTCAGCCAGAGACGTCATCGAGATGATGCTGGCGGGCGCGACTGCTGTAGAGATCGGTGCAGCGAATCTCGTTGATCCGATGGCGTGTCCGAAGATCATAAAAGATCTGCCGGAAGTAATGGCAGAGTACAAAATCGAGCGCCTGGAAGATATCATTGGCGCAGCAAAATAGACGGAGGGAAATATGGCGAAAGATGTGATCATTGCCTGCGACTTTGCAGGTGCTGAAGAAACCTTGCGGTTTCTTGACCAGTTTCAGGAAGAAAAGCCTTTTGTCAAGATCGGCATGGAGCTTTTCTATGCGGAAGGCCCGCAGATCGTGCGGCAGATCAAAGCGCGCGGACATAAGATCTTTCTGGATCTGAAGCTGCATGATATTCCGAATACGGTGAAGAAAGCCATGAAGGTTCTTTCATCTCTGGATGTAGACATCGTGAATCTGCATGCAGCCGGAACAAAAGCGATGATGAAGGCCGCGCTCGAAGGTTTGACGAGACCGGATGGAACCAGGCCGCTCCTGATCGCAGTGACGCAGCTCACTTCAACCGATCAGCAGGCGCTGGAAGAGGATCTGATGATCCATGCACCTATTGACCAGGTCGTCATGCACTATGCAAAGAATGCACAGGAAGCCGGACTGGACGGCATCGTCTGTTCACCGCTGGAAGCAGGAAAGGTTCATGAGATCTGCGGAGAAGATTTCCTTACCGTGACCCCGGGCATCCGCTTTGCCGATGCCGCTAAAGACGATCAGAAGAGAATCATGACGCCGGCTGATGCCAGAAAAAATGGTTCTGATTATATCGTGGTCGGACGTCCGATCACTGCGGCCGAGGATCCTGCCAGTGCATACCGCCGCTGCATAAGTGAATTCCTGCAGGAAACGCACTAAGAGTTTTTAGGAGAAAAAGAAGATGGATAGAGAAGCAATAAAGGGACAGATCGCACAGGATCTTCTGAAGATCCAGGCTGTTTTTTTCCGGCCGGATGAGCCCTTCACCTGGGCTAGTGGAATCAAAAGCCCGGTATACTGTGACAACCGTCTGACACTGTCGGATCCTGCCGTGAGAACGGATGTGGAAACCGGTCTTGTTTCACTCATCCGGACATACTATCCGGAAGCAGAAGTACTCATGGGCACCTCTACCGCAGGGATCGCGCATGCGGCTATTTCAGCCCATCTGATGGGACTTCCCATGGGATATGTCCGTTCCGGAAGCAAGGATCACGGCAGAAAGAACCAGATCGAAGGCAAGCTGGAAAAGGGTCAGAAGGTGGTAGTCGTGGAAGATCTGATTTCCACCGGCGGGAGCGTACTGGAGGTAGTCGATGTTCTTCGGGAAGCCGGTGCCGAGGTACTTGGGATCGTATCGATCTTTACTTACGGGATGAAAAAAGGCATCGACCGCCTCTCAGCGGCCGATGTAACGAACTATTCTCTGACAGATTTCGACTGTATCGCAAAGGTGGCAGCCGAGACTGGTTACATCCGGGAGGAAGACGTCATCCGGCTGATTCAGTTCAGAAACAACCCGTCCGATGAATCCTGGATCAAAGGGGGCAAAGAGGAATGAGAGCAGTCATCGACATTTTGGATCTGAGCCTGGAAGAGATCATGGAACTCATCCAGACAGCACAGGATATCATTGCTGATCCGGATAAGTATGCGCATGCCTGCGACCGGAAAAAGCTTGCAACCTTGTTTTTCGAACCGTCGACCCGTACAAGAATGAGTTTTGAAGCTGCCATGTACGAACTGGGCGGTCATGTTATCTCCATGTCCAGTGCCGCTTCCTCCAGTGCAGCCAAAGGGGAAAGCGTCGCGGATACGGCCAAGACTGTCAGCTGTTATGCAGACATCATTGCAATGCGTCATCCCAAAGAGGGTGCTGCACTGGTCGCAGCGACCAATGCTTCCATCCCGGTCATCAATGCCGGCGACGGCGGACATTGCCATCCCACCCAGACCATGGCTGACCTGTTGACGATCTATCGGGAAAAAGGCCGGTTCGATAATCTGACGATCGGTGTCTGCGGCGACCTGAAGTTCGGCCGGACCGTCCATTCACTGGTCGGAGCTATGTCCCGCTACCCGGGCAACCGTTTTGTCCTTATTTCACCGGAAGAACTCAAATTGCCGAGCTATGTCAAGCAGGAACATCTAAAAGCCAAGTCGATTCCGTATGAACAAACGACAGATCTTGAAAAAGCACTGCCCAAACTGGATATTCTGTATATGACCCGTGTACAGCGCGAGCGTTTCTTCAATGAGGAAGATTACCTGCGCCTGAAAGACAGCTATATCCTGACCAAGGAAAAGATGAAGCTGGCGCCCGAGAATATGATTGTCATGCATCCGCTGCCGCGTGTCAACGAGATCAGCGTAGCTGTAGACGATGATCCGAGAGCAGCTTACTTCAAACAGGTCCTGAACGGGAAATACATGCGGATGGCGCTCATTCTGAAGATGCTGGGCATCCATGTAGCGAAATAAGCATAAGGAGAATAAACCATGAATATAGATTCGATTCAGAATGGGATCGTTATCGATCATATCACAGCCGGCAAGGGCATGAAGCTGTATACGCTCCTGGGTCTTGACCAGACTGATCTTTCCGTTGCGATGATCCGCAACGTTCACAGCAACAAGATGGGAAGGAAGGACATCATCAAGATCGATGCCGACATGAACGTCAACCTGGATGTTATCGGCTATGTCGATCCCGGTGCTACGGCAAATATCATCCGTGACGGCGTACTTGTAGAAAAACGTACGATTGGTCAGCCGGAACTTTTAACGGATGTTATCCGCTGCAAGAATCCCCGCTGTATCACCTCCACTGAGCAGGAACTCAAGCATATCTTCCGCAGAAGCGGAAGCAAAGACCGATCCGTCTACCGCTGCATTTACTGCGAGACAAAAGCCGAATGAAAAGAACTGAAAAACAAACAACCGTCGAGGGCTTTGAACCTTCGACGGTTTTGTTATTTCTGGACTTCTTCTGCCGGATATTTACAAGGAATATAAGAATATCATCAGCGGCATGGTGACGAGCGCTACGACTGTGGTCGCCATGTTGATGGCGCTGGCATATTCCGGTGTTTTGTCGTGGAGCTGCGCAATTTGGACGACTGTTGTGGCAGACGGTGTAATCGTCGCAAGCAGAACGATCAAAAGCAGTATCTTGCCTTCTGGATGGAGCAGGTAGAGCGGTGTGAATTTGAGTAGGACCAAAACAAGCGCGGGAAGGATCACCATCTTGAGTAGAATGACCAGATAGATACGGCTATTGGTGAATACCTTTTTATAATCTACAGCTGCCAGCAGCATTCCCAGCATGATCATACTCATGGGGCCAAGACAGGCGGAAATGGAACTAAGCGTACTGCCGATGAGAGGCGGCAGTTTGATCCGGGCAAGAAAAAGGATGACGCCGATGAGGATCGCAATGACATTCGGGTTGGTCAGAATCTTTTTGATCTGGACTTTGGGTTTTTCTTCAATCAGAATATTGCCATAGGTCCAGATGAGGATCATCTGGACAGACATATAAGGACTGGCATAGATAACCCATTCCTCTCCCATGGCAGCGGTAATCAGCGGGATGACCAGATTGCCGGCATTTGAATACATGATCGAGCTCATCTCAACACCGGTCAGATGCAGCGGCCTTTTGAGCAGGCGGATAAGAAACAGTATACCGATCTGTATGACAACGCCCACCCAGAGGGAGAAGATAAATCCATCCTTGATTTCCGGCGTATAGTCGATCTGAAACGCATGGATCATTGCCGCCGGTACAATGATATAGACAAGAATATTGGAGACAGGCTTACTGTCCTTTGAACGAACGATTTTCATTTTTACCAGTATGAAGCCTAGAGCCATCATCAGAAACAGGGCAAAGACCTGTCTGGTAAGTGCGATTGTCATTATTATACCCTCCGGATGGAGATTATTAACCTGTTTTATGTTGCTGTTCTATTATACGCGGGATCACAGACAGTGTCAAAAGGTTTTACGAAAATGCTTGATTAACCTATATTTTGCAGGTATAGTGAACTTATCAAGAATGATTGACAGGGGGCAGGGTAATTCTATGAAGAACCTCCATTTAGTCGGAAACGCACATCTGGATCCGGTATGGCTGTGGCGATGGCCGGAAGGCGCTGCAGAAATCAAGGCAACGTTCCTTTCTGCGCTGGAACGGATGGAAGAAACACCGGGATATATCTTTACTGCCGGTGCTGTCCGGTACTATGAATGGGTATATGAGAATGAACCGGCTCTGTTTGCCCGGATCGAGAAGAAAGTTCTGGAAGGACGATGGGTGCCGGTCGGCGGATGGTGGGTGCAGCCGGACTGCAATGTTCCATGCGGGGAGTCTTTTACCCGTCATACACTATTGGGACAGGCTTTTCTGAAACAGCTTCTGAACCATCCCGCGAAAGTCGGGTATAACGTGGACTCCTTCGGACATAATGCCGGTATCCCACAATTACTTCGGGAAAGCGGGATGAAGTACTATGTCATGATGCGGCCGGGTGAACATGAAAAACATCTTCCTACGGTTTTCTGGTGGGAAGGCCCGGATGGCAGCCGGGTGCTGACACACCGGATCATGGCGGAATACTCCAGTGGAATGGATGGAAAGAATCTCCCAAAGAAGATCGATCAGATCCGGGGTGAAAGCGACCGCCTGGAGCTTCCTCTGATGGTGTTCTACGGTGTGGGCAATCATGGCGGCGGACCGACCCATGTAACACTGGAAAAGCTTGGGGAGATGATGAAGGAAGACAGTTTCCTTCTTTTCTCTGATCCGGAAAAGTATTTTGCTGAACTGGAAAAATACGGGGACCGGATTCCGGTGATCAGAGGCGATCTGCAGCATCACGCCAGTGGATGTTATTCGACTGACGGACCGGGAAAACAGGCTCACAAACATGCGGAAGCTGAACTGGTGGATGCCGAAAAAATGATGACTGTCGCAGCAGAAAAATTAGATCTGCCTTACGAAAAAGAAGCCTTTCATCAGGCTTGGAAAACCCTGCTCTTCAATGAGTTTCACGATATTATGGGCGGCTGCAGTCTTCGGGAAGCCCTGGAAGATATGCACCAGGAGCTGGGAGGCGTGAGGATGATTGCCCGGGACAACCTCAATAAAGCACTGCAGAAGATTGCATTTCATGTGGATACAGAGAATGGAAAATCGTACTCGCTGAGCAGAGAGTTTGATTGGAATAAGTGGGAAACTGCGGCAGGCGGTGCGCCGGTCATTGTTTTCAATACCCTTTCCTGGCCGGTCAAAGCGCCGGTTCAGATTTATAACACAGCTTCCCGGGTGGAGGATGAGAAGGGGTCGGTCGTGCCGATTCAGCAGGTTCGCGCGTCCAGGACTACGAGCGAAAAGCAGGATACGATCTTTCTGGCGGATGTGCCGGCGATGGGCTATCGTTTATACCGGGCAGGGCGGCATTTGCCACAGATGAAAGAATCAGAATCGGATCTTTCAGGCGGAGAGGACTTTATTGAGAATGCATTTTTCCGGATCCATGCAAAAAATGGTTTGATCGATGAGATCATCGATAAAAGGATCGGACGGAATATTCTGAAAACAGCGATCGGACTGAAAGTGATCGATTGCTCGGCAGCGGATACCTGGGCACATGGGATCTTCACGTTTCATGAGGAGAAAGGTTCATTCCAAGGCCAGTCTTCCCACGTCATTGAAACCGGTCCGGTTCGTGCAGGCATTTGCCTGGACTCGGTCTATGGTGCATCCAGGCTGCGGCTGATCATCAGTCTTTTTCCGGGAGAAGCAAAGATTCATTTTTCTGCCAGACTTCTCTGGGTGGAGGAGCAGGCAATGGCAAAGCTTTCTTTTCCGCTGGATCTGGAAGCAAAAACATCTTCCTTTGAACAGGCGTATTCGGTCATAGAAAAAACACCATCGGGAAAGGAACAGCCCGCTCAGATGTGGGCAGGCATTAGCGGTCTTCTGGATGATGGTTCCACTTATAGTGCAGCACTGGCAAATGACAGCCGGTACAGTTATGAGGCCGACGGCAGTGAACTTCGGCTGACTTTAGCCAGGTCCGCTGCCTATGCGGATCATGCCGGGCCTAAGGTAAGAGATGAATTCTCGGAGTGCATGGATCTTGGAGAACATCGGATCAAGATGGTACTCATACCGCAGCCGGGAGACCTGATCTGTACTAAGACCGATCAGGCCTCGCAGGAACTGATCCACCCATTGATGCCAATCCCGGAGACTTATCATCCAGGGGAGCTTCCGAAGACCGATTCGTTTGCTTCATCAGACGGGCCGGTTCGGATCACCGCACTGAAAAAGGCAGAGGATGGGAACGGCGTGATCGTGCGGCTGTGGAATCCGTTGCCGGAAAAGGCACATTTTAATGTAAATGTCCGGTATCTGGGCGTTTCATTCCAGGGAGAACTCGGTAGTTATAAGATCGGAAGTTATCGAATTACCAGCGAGCACAAAGTGGTTCCGGTCAATCTGATGGAAGAGGATAAAGATGATGACAAGATATGAAGGAGTACCGGAAAGATTATGGACAGCCTTTGATGAGGCTGTTTCAATGATCGAAGCATCTTTTCTAGGCGGCGGAAAACTGCTGATCTGTGGGAATGGCGGCTCCTGTGCGGATGCAGAGCACATCGCGGCGGAGCTGATGAAGGGATTTCACCTGAAGCGCCCGGTTGCGGATCAGCTCTTTCCGGATGGTATTCCGGATCCGGTCCTGAATGAACTGCAGGGAGCCCTTCCGGCGATCCCGCTTTCCGGCAATGGACCATTGACAACTGCGGTAATCAACGATACCCATGCCGATCTGATCTATGCACAGCAGGTGATAGGACTTGGAAAAAAAGGAGATGTACTGCTGTGTATTTCGACTTCCGGCAACGCCAGAGATTGCTGTCTTGCTGCTATCGCAGCCAGACAGATGAAGGTCAAAGTGATTTCACTGACCGGAGAGACCGGAGGAAAGCTGGCAGAACTCTCTGACTGCCTTTTGAATGTACCGGCGACGAAAACTGATAAGGTGCAGGAAATGCATCTGCCGCTTTATCATGCGCTGTGTGCACAGCTGGAAGAGATATTCTTCGGAGGAAGATCATGAAACAATATTTAGGGCTGGAGATCGGAGGAACAAAGACCAGTGTATGGCTTGGTGAAACCAATGAAAGCGGAATCTGTCTTCTGGGCCATCGGATCTTTCCGACCCCGCCGGATCCGAAGGATTGCCTGCCGCTGATGAAAGAGGCAGGAGATGATCTTTTAAAAGCCTTCCCGGGTGAGCTTTCTGCTATCGGAATCAGCTGCGGAAGTCCGCTGGACTCAAAATACGGAATCATTCAGACTCCGCCCAATCTTCCTCTGTGGCAGGATGTTGCGATCACCGACTGGGCCTGCAGCACATGGGGCGTATCGGCCTATCTGCAGAACGATGCGGATGCCTGCGCTCTGGCTGAATGGCAGTACGGCGCAGGAAAAGGCGTCCGGAACATGATCTTTCTGACCTGCGGAACCGGTTTCGGAGCGGGTCTCATCCTGAATGGCCAGCTGTATTCGGGGAGTATTGGAATGGGCGGAGAGATCGGTCATGTTCGTCTGGCTGATCAGGGACCGGTCGGATATGGAAAACGCGGATCTGCGGAAGGATTCTGTTCAGGCGGCGGAATTCGCCAGATCGCTGAGACTTATGCACGAGAAGCGCTGCAGGCCGGAGAAAAACCGGCATGGGCTGAGAAAGACTTTTCTGCCAGGGATGTCGCGCTGGCAGCAAAGATGGGCGATCCGACGGCTATCCGAGTATGGGAAGAAGCTGGATACTGGCTCGGACGGGCTGTTTCGATCCTGGTGGATCTTTTAAATCCGGAGAAGATCATCCTTGGTTCGATCTATCAGCGGAGCGGAGATCTGATGAAGCCGGCAATGGAAAAGGTGTTGAGAACGGAATGCCTTCCGGCGAATCTGTCAGCTTGTGAAATCATGCCCTGTGCACTGGGAGAAGAGATGGGCGGCTACGGCTGTATGGCGATTGCAGAGATATTCGGAAGATAAAATGAGAAAAGAATTGGTCGAAGAACTTGAGGCATATGTGCCGTTCAATGAGCAGGAAGAAAAGGATCGAAGCGAGATCCTGAGACTGTTGAAAACAACAGACAACCTTTTTCTGCGGGAGAATCTGATCTGTCATATGACAGCTTCTGCATGGGTCGTCAATCGGACGAGAGATAAAGTTCTGATGGTCTATCATAATCTCTATCGATCCTGGTCCTGGCTGGGCGGACATGCAGATGGCGAAGAGGATCTGCTGGCAGTAGCTTTGCGGGAAGTGCGGGAGGAGAGTGGTGTTTCTCATGTCAGGCCGATCTTTGAGAAGATCTTTTCTGTGGAGATGATCCATGTCGAAGGGCATGAAAAAAGGAATCAGTATGTTCCCTCGCACCTGCATTTAAACATCACATATCTGCTGGAGGCAGACGATACGGATCAATTGAAGATCAAGGAAGATGAAAACAGTAATGTCGCCTGGTTTGGTCTTGATGAGGCACTGGAAAGATCTTCCGAACCCTGGATGGTGGAAAGGATCTACCGGAAACTGAATGATAAGCTTCGGGCATTGTAAAAAAACCGCTGATCAAGGAGGAATCCCTTTGATCAGCGGTTAATTTTTTAGGAAATGTTGGATCAGTCGATCTTCTGAACAGCCAGTGTTGCGGCTACACCGTTGATATCCCAGTCTTTGGTATAGAAGGAATCATCAGCGGAGGAAACGATTTCATCACAGAGGGTGTCTGCTTTGATCTGAGCTTCGTTGGCGGCAAGAATCGGTGAAAGCTTCTTGTTCTCTGCCAGATAGATACGGATGTGATCCGTCACTTCGAATCCGGCTTCCTTACGCATGGTCTGCAGTTTGCTGGTCAGCTCATTGACAAAGCCTTCTTCGATCAGTTCCGGTGTGAGATTCGTATCCAGCGCAACGGTGACAGCTCCTTCGCTCTGTGCGACGAAACCGGGTACCTGGCTCATCTCGGAGAGAACATCAGCTTCAAAAAGTTCGACGATCTGGCCGTCAAAGTCGAAGCGGAGCGCTTCACCGGAAGTAAGAGTCTTATAAGCAGCCTGACCGTCTTCGATGCCGGAAAGCGCCTGACGGATCTTGCCGAGCAGTTTGCCGTATTTCGGACCGACGGTGCGAAGCTGAGGCTTGAAGGTATAGCTCACAAACTTGCTGGCATCAGCAGTGAATTCAACTTTCTTGATATTCAGTTCATCGGCGATGATCTCAGCAAAGTAGTCTTCCAGTGCTTCCGGTGCCTGAACGAACATCTTGGAAAGCGGCTGACGATTCTTGATATTGGAGAGGTTGCGGGCGGCACGGCCAAGGGTCGTGACAGACAGAACTTCTTCCATGGAGTTTTCCAGATCTTTGTCGATCCATGCTTCGTTAACAGCCGGATAATCACACAGATGGATGCTCTTCGGTGCGGAAGGATCCACACTGACGACCAGGTTGCGGTAGATGTCTTCTGTCATGAACGGGATCATGGGAGCAGCCGCCTTGCAGATCGTGACCAGTGCAGTGTAGAGGGTCATATAGGCATTGATCTTATCCTGTTCCATGCCTTTTGCCCAGTAGCGTTCACGGCCGCGGCGGACATACCAGTTCGACAGATCGTCAACAAAGCTCTGCAGTTCGCGGGCAGCTTCAGGGATCATATAGCTTCCAAGATCATAGTCGACAGCTTTGACGACAGAATTGAGTTTGGAAAGGATCCACTTGTCCATAACGGACAGCTTGTCATATTCCAGTGTATACTTGGTCGGATCAAACTGATCGATCTCGGCATAGAGAACATAGAAAGCATAGGTGTTCCATAAAGGACGCAGGAATTTTCTCTGGGATTCGATGACAGCCTTATCGTGGAAACGGTTTGGCAGCCAGGGAGCAGAGTTGATATAGAAATACCAGCGGATCGCATCGGCACCGTATTTGCCCAGTGCCTCCATGGGATCGACGGAATTGCCTTTGGACTTGGACATCTTCTGTCCGTCACCGTCCAGTACCAGACCCAGTACGATAACGTTCTCATAAGCCGGTTTATTGAAGAGAAGGGTAGATTCAGCAAGCAGAGAATAGAACCAGCCGCGGGTCTGATCGACAGCTTCGGAAATAAACTGAGCCGGGAACTGATCCTCAAAAAGGTCCTGATTCTCGAAAGGATAGTGGTGCTGTGCATAGGGCATGGCACCGGAGTCGAACCAGCAGTCAATGACTTCCGGAACACGTTTCATCTCACCACCGCATTCGCAGCGAACCTTGATCTCATCAATATAGGGACGATGCAGTTCCACCTGATTCTCCGGTACAGAGGAATCAGAGCTGGGACTTCCGAGAACAGTACCGGCTTCAGGCCAGTTTACCGCTCTTTCTTTGAGTTCCTTGCGGGAACCGATCGCTGTGCGGCGTCCGCAGTCCGGGCATTCCCAGATATTGAGGGGCGTGCCCCAGTAACGATTGCGGCTGATGCCCCAGTCCTGGATGTTCTCCAGCCAGTCACCGAAGCGGCCTGTACCGATACTCTCCGGGATCCAGTTGATCTTCTTGTTGTTGGCGATCAGATCTTCCTTGACAGCAGTCATCTTGATGAACCAGGACTCCCGTGCGTAGTAGATCAGCGGGGTGTCGCAGCGCCAGCAGAAAGGATAATCATGCTCAAACTTCGGCGCATCGAAGAGAAGGCCGGCTTTTTCAAGATCAACAAGGATCTTTGGATCGGCTTCCTTGACAAACAGGCCGGCATAAGGTGTTTCTTCCGTCATGCAGCCTTTTCCGTCAACGAGCTGAACGAAAGGCAGATCATACTTGCGGCCGACATTGGCGTCATCTTCACCGAAGGCCGGTGCGATATGTACGATACCGGTACCGTCGGACATAGTGACATAGCCATCGCAGGTAATATAGTGAGCTTTTCCGTGTTTCTTTTCCACCACATCACCGGTGAAGCCGAACAGCGGTTCATATTCCTTATATTCAAGATCTGTACCTTTATAGGTCTCCAGGATCTCATAGGCTTTTTCTTCATCTTTGGCAAGCGGACCAAGCACTTTATCAAGAAGCGCTTCAGCCATATAGTAGATATGGCCGTCGATTGAGCTGACTTTACAGTAGGTTTCATCCGGATTGACGCAGAGCGCAACGTTGGAAGGAAGCGTCCAGGGCGTAGTCGTCCAGGCGAGGAAATAAGCATCTTCGCCTTTGATTTTGAAGCGAACGACAGCGGAACGCTCTTTGACATTTTTATATCCCTGCGCAACTTCGTGAGAAGAAAGCGGGGTGCCGCAGCGCGGGCAGTAAGGAACGATCTTGAAGCCTTTGTAGAGCAGGCCCTTATCATAGATTTCCTTTAGTGCCCACCACTCGGATTCGATAAAATCGTCATGATAGGTAACATAGGGATTGTCCATATCGGCCCAGAAACCGACTTTTCCGGAGAATTCCTCCCACATGCCCTGATATTTCCAGACGCTTTCCTTACATTTCTGGATGAACGGAGCCAGACCGTATTCTTCGATCTGTTCCTTGCCGTTCAGGCCAAGCGCCTTTTCGATCTCGAGTTCGACCGGCAGTCCGTGGGTGTCCCAGCCTGCTTTTCTGGGGACATTATATCCCTTCATGGTACGGTAGCGCGGAATCATATCCTTAATGACACGGGTCAGTACATGCCCGATGTGCGGTTTGCCGTTGGCAGTAGGGGGCCCGTCATAGAAAGTATAAGTCGGCGCATCTTTACGAAGTGCCAGACTCTGTTCAAAAATATGCTGGTCTTTCCAGAAATCCAGCACTTTATTCTCACGCTCGATGAAGTTCATATCGGCTGAAACTTTGTTGTACATAGCATCCTCCCATCATTGTCCTAAAAACAACAGTACCCACTATTTTAGCATCGCCGAAGGGTTATTGTCAAGAATGTGAGGCAACTTCCTGTGCGATGATACTGGAGACCATCAGCAGCTGATAGGGATGGGAAACAAAGTCCAGAGAAGAGGAGAAGGAAAGCACGCCGCTGACCAGCGGTCTTTTCATGAGTTTTTCCTTTACTTCAGGATTGCCGGTGACGATAAACACCCTGCCTCTTCCTTCCCGGATCTCAGGGGGCAGATCATATTCAAAGTAAATACCCTGATAGCTGAAGATGATGACAAGATCGGAAGGAGTCGATTCACGCAGAAAATCCATCTGATCCCGGTAGGAAACCTTGGTCAGTGCTTTTTTCCCGAGCATGGTCAGGTCGCTCTGCAGGTTGATAGCAGCTGCTTCTGCCTTTAAAAGCCCAAAACAGGCGATCCGATCCGCCTGACGAATCAGCCGGACGAGGCTGGATAAAGCATCATAGTCCAGTGTTTCAGCACACTGGACCATGGCAGAAGAAGACAGATCGGCAAAGCGGCGGGCTCCGGAAGGGCCGCTTCCGATCAAATCAAAGTTTTTCGTAGAACTTGTCAGCAGTTCTTTCAGCTCGCTGAAATCTTCCAGTCCGATCTCCCGGCAGAAACGGCTGACGGCGCTTTTGGAAACAAAGCAGTCACGAGCGATCTCTTCCGCGCTCAGACTTTGCCCCATCTTCTCCAGAAGATAGGAAGCCATTCTTGCGCGGTAGGAATCTTCTCTTGCTGCAGCGATCTCCGAGAGCAGAACGATCGGAAGTTTACTGTAATACGGCATGCTGTCTCCTTGTATGCATCCGTGCCAGTACGACGAGGATGATCAGGTTGATCAGATCGATCATAAGACCGGCAACGAGCGCAGCAGTATATCCTCCGGTCAGATCGTAGATCAGTCCGATGATCGTCAGCGCAGAAGCACTGCCGATGCTGGTGAAAATGGTAATGATGGAATAGGCGGAAGAATAGTTCTGCGTACCGAAAAGCTTTCTCGTCAGCAGCGGGATACCAACGGCGCCGACAGCATAGACGGTTCCATAGAAGAAAGCGACGGTAAACATCAGCCAGGAAGCTTTTCCCCCGAAAAGCAGAAGACCAAGAATCGCCAGTGCATTGATGATGATCATGCACATCGAGGCTTTGAAGGGACCGATCCTGTCAGAAAGCGTACCGATAATCAGTTTGCTGACGATATTGCCGATCATACCGGCAGAGACCATGGCCGCACCGACCGCAGCACCGGAACCCATCCATTCACTGATGCCCGGAAAGTGCTGCGCGATACCGGTGACGGAAGTATGCAGAACGGTCATGAGCGAAAGAACGACGAGCGCAGGAATATAGATCTTCTGAGCAGCTTTTTCCGGAGCAGAAATCCCTCTGGCGGTATCAGAGGCAGAACCTGCAGAATCTTTCTTCATTCCGAAGGGAAGAAGGCCGATCTCATCCGGCCGATAATGCATGATCAGCATTGCCGGTACCGTCAGGGCAAAGCCGACTGCGCCCATCCAGAGGAAAGAGGCACGCCAGCCGATGGTGCCGATCATGGAACTGAAAAGCGGACTGAAGATGGCACCGGCCAGACCACTGAAGGAGAGGGCAATGCCAACAGCCATTCCATGTTTTTCATGAAACCAGTTGTTGATAAAGGTCGTAACGGGCATGAGGGAAAACATGGTCATACCGATCCCGCGCAGGATTCCCAGAATATAGAAAGCCCATACATTCGTGGCAAGAGCCATCAGTGCAGTGCTTCCGGCAGAGAGAATGCTTCCGCCAAGGATGAGGATGCGGGAAGGCGCTTTTTTCAGCACCCTGGCAGCGATCGGGCAAAGAAAACCTGCGGTCAGGGCACATAAGGTAGCATGCAGGGCAAAGGCACCGCGGCCAACACCCAGATCGGCAGATACTTTCGTATAGAAAACGCCGACGGAGTTGGTATAGACACCGACTGAACTGGCTGCCATCAGGCAGCAGCAGATCAGAACCAGCAGATAGCGGATATTCTCTTTTTTAAGCATTCTTTCCACCTGCATAGTCATACATCAGACGAGAACGAACGATCCGGGTATCATAGCCCAGTGTTTCCGCCAGCTTGAAAGCGAAGGGATAACCGGTGGCCGGTCCCTGAGAGGTGACCAGGTTCTGATCTGCGACGGCAACGGCTTCTTCAAAGATGGCACCGGGAAGCTTGGCAGCATAACCGGTATAGCCGGTCATGTGTTTGCCTTCGATGACTTCAGCGGCAGCAAGCACGGTCGTGCCGGAGCAAAGCGCACTCAGGATCTTTCCGGGAGTTTTGTTCCAGCGTTTCAGAAGATCGATCACCTGCGGATCAGCTGCAAGATTGGCTCCGCCGGGACGGCCGCCGGGAAGTGCGACTACATCATAATCCTCGATTTTCCCCGGGAATACCTCGTCAGCCTCGATCATCATGCCGTGCATACCTTTTACCCAGCGATCTTCGCTGAAGCAGAAGGTGGTCGTCTCGATATCCAAACGGCGCAGAATATCTACGATCGAGAAGGTTTCACCCTCTTCAAAGCCTTCCTTCATCAGGATGGCGACTTTCTTTTCTTTTTCGGGACGTTCTACTCGCTCTGGGCAGGGATCCAGGTGACTGGCAGCTTCATCAAATGCATTGAAGTAGACCATGCGGTTCTTGACAGCTAAGGAATCGCCGTCCAGCGCATCGATCAGCGCATAGGCGAAGGCATAGCAGACAGCAGGGCCGATCGCGGTGATCAGGTTTCCGTCCCGGATGACCAGTGCCTGCTGATGGTTGCCGGAAATGATCTTTGCTTCCTGACCGGGATAACAGGTATAATTCCGATCGCCGATCACATCAGCAGCTTCCAGAACTCTCGGACCGGCGCAGATCGCGGTAACAAATTTCCCGAGGCTCTCCATTTCACGAATCAGTTCAAGTGTCTCCGGACTGTACATCAATGCATCCACTCCAACATATCCGCCGGGGATGACGACCATATCGAAGTCTTCTGCTTTGACATCCGAAAGTTCCAGATCCGCACGGACGTTGATGTCATGAATCCCCATGACTTCTTTTCCGGTGACGCCTACAATGACAGCTTCCATCTGAGCTCTTCTTAATATATCAACAATGGTGAGAGATTCACTTTCTTCAAATCCATC
>JAEEGL010191469.1_pt1 | contig 15424 bp, 10 predicted proteins | sample 9134231 | NCBI WGS metagenome assembly JAEEGL01 (sample SAMN16246548, study PRJNA631951) | gut metagenome | biome: gut microbiome; feature: rumen; material: fiber-attached | host: Bos | place: Iran: Karaj | collected 2018-10 | reverse complement strand
TTTCTTTTCCGCTGACACTCCTGAAGAACTTACGATCATAATCAAAAGTGCAAGATCGACCACAGCAAGAATTAGAATTATTATTCTTCTGCTCATATAAAATCTCCCACTGTTATACGCTTTATTACTTACTATTATACATAAAAAAGAACATAAATAGTCAAAGGGGACGATTCTCTTTGACTGAGAACCGTCCCTACTCAAAATCAAACACCACATTAAACTGATCATCAAACGCCAGTTTCGCATCAAAAGGTGTTCCTTTTTTACTTATAAACCCTGATATTTTATCAGTCTTTTTGTTCTCCAGAAGCTTGGCAAAGTCCTCTTTGCTAAGCGACACTCCGGCAATTTTTCCAACGAAGAATGAGCAGCCGCCCTCTTCTCTTTTGTATCCCTCGCATCGGTATCCCATGTGCCCTTTGATGATACTCTTACCGCACTTGGGACACTTAAAATTTTCAAGGGTTTCATCTTCGTTCTCAAAGACAAACTTGAGGCCTTCTACCTTACCTGAGTCGTTCTTATTGAGAGTCAGCTTGGCTTCGAAGGATTTCCCACTCTTTGATTTAAAACCACTGATGGTCGATGTAACGCCATTTGTCAGAAGTTCCTTAACCTGAGAATCATTGAGCTTCTTGCCGGCAATCTGTCCGATGTTGAACTTGCAGCTGTGCTCAGGGTCATCCTTACTATAGTTTTTACACCCATAGCCGAAGCTTGTTTTTACAATCTCGCCTCCACAAACAGGACAGACAACACCCTTGACTGTCTTGGCTTCGACGTTCTCAAAATCAAAAGAAATCTCAGCTTTGCCCTCTTCATTCTTCTTCAGAACAAGGCAAGCGTCAAAAGATTTCTTGTCCTTATTCTTAAAGCCACGGATTGTACCGGTCTTGCCTTCCTTCAAAAGCTCAATGACATTTGCTTCAGACAACTGTTTCTGAGCAATCTTTCCAACGAAGAACTTACAGGACTCGGGATCATCCTTTCGATAATTCTCACAGCTGTATCCCACGGACTTCTTAGCGATTCTTCCGCCACAGTCAGGGCATACAACATCCTTAAGATAGTCCGGCTCTATTCCTTCAAAGTCAAAGGATACTCCAAGCTTATCATCTTCTTGTTTTTTAAGTACAAGCTTGGCATCAAAGCTGGTCTTGGACTTAGACTTAAATCCCTTGATAACGTCAGTACTTCCATTCTGGATAAGTGAAACCAGCACCTCATCAGGTAACTTCTTTCCTGCCACTTCACCAATATTGAAGTAACATCCATTCTCCTCTTTGCCTCTATTCTCACAGGCTATGCCATATCCAGTCTTAACGATCCTACCACCGCATACAGGGCAGGAAACGCCCTCGAGATAATCATTTGGAACACCATCAAAATCAAAGCCAACATTGTATTTGCCATTCTCATCTTTTGCCAATTTCAAAATAGCTTTGAACTTCTTCTTGTTCTTGCTGGTAAAGCCCTCTATCACATCGGTCTTTCCCTCTGTGATGAGCTTTTTGGCCTCTTCCTCAGAAAGTCTTTTCCCTGCTATCTCACCAATAGAGAATCCACATTTGATCTCACTGTTAAAGTAGTTGCTGCAGCCATAACCAAAAGAAGTTGTAGTAATATCACCGCCGCAGACAGGACACTTAACCCCTATGGGTTTTCTGGCTGCCGGCCCCTTAGCATTCTGGCCTGCGAAATGACTGATGTTGGTGGCAATAGTGCTGGTGTAATCAGCACCGGCCATCTTGTTGGTTTCGCGCCTTATATAGTCCTCCAGCTTCTGACGATATTCCTTGCCATCAACAGTTCCGTTGTAGATTCCATCAAGGCCTCTCTCCCAGCTGGCTGACATCTCAGGATTAAGAAGTGACGGTACATGAAGGTAAACCACTTCATAAACCATCTCACCCAGATTTCCCGGGGAAATGATCTGGTTCTTGGTGCAGTTCAGATAATGAATGTTGATAAGTTTTTCTATGATTCCTGCTCTTGTAGCAGCAGTTCCGATTCCGTTTCTCTTTATCTGCTGTCGGAGTTCCTCATCCTCGATTAGGTTACCTGCATTTTCCATGGCAGTAGTCAGAGTACCTGAAGTATATCTCTTTGGCGGAGAAGTCTTACCTTCTTTTATCTCGTATCCTCCAACAGAAATTACATCACCCTTCTTTGCGCTCTCTACAAAAGCAAGAAATTCTTCCTTGGAGATTCCAACATCTTCCTCATTGTCATCTCCAACCTCTGAACCTGAAGAGCCTTTCTCCTGAGGCATTCCCATAACCTTCATGTATCCGGGATCCACCAGCACCTTGGCTGATGCAAAGAACTTCTCCCCATCCACAACTATCTGCATCTTGGCAGTCTTGTACTGAGCAGCAGGATAAAAGATTGCCAGGAACCTCCTGACGATCAGCAGATAAACATTCCTGGCCACAGGCGACAATGAATTCAGCGCTCCTGTAACTCCTGTAGGAATGATGGCATAGTGATCAGTAACCTTGGAATCATCGGTGTACATGGACTTCTCAATCCCCCTGTACATTCCGTTTTTCATGACTTCTCCGGCAAATGCCGCCACCTCTTCAACCTTTGTAATACCGCTTATATTCTTTCCAATCTCCTTAGCTACAGCAGTTGTAAGAACTCTGGCATCGGTTCTTGGATATGTAGTGAGTTTCTTCTCGTAGAGTTCCTGAGCAATGTCCAGCGTCTGTGCAGGGCTTATCTTAAAGCGTTTTGAACACTCCGCCTGAAGTTCCGCCAGGTTGAATAACAAAGGCGCCTTCTTCTGAGCCTTTCCTGACTCAAGAGAATCGATAACAGCATCCTTCCCCTGCAGAAAATCTATTAAAGCCTGAGCATCCTCCTGCTTCCTGAAGCCATTCTCCTTGTATAAAAGAGGTGATTCGAAAAACTTAGAGCCCTCTACCGCTCTCCACTCCGCCATAATATTGGCATCAGAAAAAGTCCCGACTATCCTGTAGAAGGGAGTCTCTACAAAATTCCGGATCTCTCGCTCACGCCTTACAACCATTCCAAGAACGCAGGTCATAACGCGGCCAACAGCTATTGCAGTATAGGACTTGGTGGCAGCAGCATCATTTAGGAGCTTTCCATATTTAACTGACAGTGCTCTGGAAAAATTGATTCCGAGACTGTAATCCTCAATGGCACGCATAATTCCAGACTCGCCCAAAAGAGCATAGTCGGACATAGGTTTCGCCTCTGCAATTCCTCTTCTTATCTCATCGTCGGTTTGGGAATCGATCCAAACCCTAAGCTCATTCATTCCATCGCGAACACCGCCATAATTCCTGATGTTCTCTTCGATTGTCTGGCCTTCCTTCCCGGAATCTCCTGCCCAATAGACAGTATCTATGTCGTTTCTATGAAGAAGGTTATTAACAATGGCATACTGGTCTTTACTTTTCTGAATCACTCCATATTTATATGTCTGAGGCAAAAAAGGAAGATCTTCCAATCTCCATTTGGCATATTTCTCATCATATGCTTCCGGATAAAGCATCTCAACCAGGTGTCCTACACACCAGGAGATTACATATTCATCATTCTCAATATATCCATTCTGTTTGCCGTTAACATTTAAAACCCTGGCAAAATCCCTTGCAACAGAGGGTTTCTCCGTAATTATTAGTTTCTTTGACACTCTTTAACAATTTCCTTTCGAATAAAAAAGCAATTACAATCGCATTACAATTATAATTGCTTTTTATCATATCACAAGTGATACTATTCTATTTTTAAATCTTATAAAAATCAATAGGTCAGCCGTTGGTCAGCTCGTCTATGCCGATAAGGCGAAGTGGCGTTCCAGGCTTAAGGGCTGCATCCTGAAGCCACTGATCGAACCCGCCTGTGGAAAAGAGATAATAGACATCTCCCTCCAGCTTGGCCTTTTTGGCACAGTACTCAAGTTTATTAAGGTCTTCATGAGTGAGCATTTTCTGCCAGGAGCATTTGCAAAGAGCAGTATCTCCGGTGTCGCTCTGGGCAATTATGTCGATATTGCCCTCTTTGCCGATCCACTCTCCCTCGTCATCGATCTCAAAGCCAAGAGTTCCCTTCTCCTCAAGCTTGAAGATGTACTCACGGCACACAGACTTAAACCACTCGTCAGCGTAGTCCTGAATCCCGGCAGAAATAAATATGTCGTAAAACTTGTCAGCCGGCATCTGCAAAAGACTGCTCTCATTGGGGAAGACAAATCTGAAATAAAAAGCGATCAGCGGATCCGCAATCTTGTACACGCCTTTTACAACATTCTCTCTTCCGGCGCTGCCAAAGGAGTATGCCTTGTATGCAAAATCATGATGTATAAGGGTCTTAAGATAAACCGATATCTTGGCCCTGGAAAAACCGGTGGCATGATACAGGTCATTGAGCTTGTTGACGCCCTGGGACATCTGAGAAAGGATCGTGTGATAAACCGCGGTCTCTCTCAGAGTGAATTCTGTGAGCCTTAACGCCTCTCCGTATAGGAAAGATGAGGGGGCCAAAAGGTTCTTGCAGATATTCTCCTTAAAGGACAATGTCTTGTCGAAGTATCTCCACAAAAGCGTCTGTCCTCCGAGAACAGAATATGCCAGAACCGCATCCCTGTAGGCCATGCCGCTGAAGTAATTTCGCATCTCGGAAAATGGCAGGGGCTTGATCTTTCTGAATCCTGCAATGCTGGATGAATACTGCCCAAATGAGACAACCATGTTGTTCTCAACCCAGGACACATCACGGCTTGCCAGGATCACAAGAATCTGCCTGTATTTGCCTGTCTTTTCAACGAAATCCACCAGGTCTTTTACGAAGTCTGAAGAGGTCTTTACTATATATTCAAAGTCCTTTATGACAAAGATATACGGGCCTCCGGAAGCTGATCCCACTGACACGTTGAAAAGTTCAGTGAAGGTAGGTTTGTCTGAAAATACAGCCCCGTCCTCCATGAGCTCATTCTGCCAGATTCTTATCTGCTCTCTCTCTGAGACCTTCCTGGCGGTGTAGAACATGTGTCGTCTGTTCTCAATGAACTTCAGCAAAAGAGATGTCTGCTCCACGTTCCTGTGACCATAGACCACAAGGATATTGGAACGTCCGCTTTCATAGTACCTGTTTAAAAATGCCAGATCGATTTTTCTAAGTTCTTCCATAAATTATCATTTCTGGTTAATATAACCGGATGCCTTGAGCAACTCGGCGCACTCTACCGCACCGCCTGCTGCTCCCCTAAGTGTGTTGTGTGAAAGACCTACAAATTTCCAATCGTAGATGGTATCTTCGCGAAGTCTTCCGATGCTTACTCCCATGCCGTTCTCATAGTTGACATCCAGTGCAACCTGAGGTCTGTTCTCCTCCTGCATGTACTGAATGAACTGCTTGGGTGCGCTGGGAAGTCCCAGCTCCTGAGGACGTCCTGAGAACTTTTCAAGCTTGTCTATAAGCTCTTCCTTTGTCGGGTTCTTTTTGAACTTAACAAAAGCAGCTGCTGTATGACCATAAAGTACAGGGATCCTGATGCACTGACAGGTGATCTTCACGTCATCGGCGGGAACAATCACGCCATCCTGAATCTTACCCCAGATCCTGAGGGGCTCTTTCTCAGACTTCTCTTCCTCGCCTGAGATAAAAGGAATGACATTGCCTACCATTTCAGGCCACTCATTGAAGGTCTTGCCTGCACCTGAGATAGCCTGGTAAGTTGTAGCTACTACCTCATAAGGCTCATACTCTTTCCAAGCAGTGAGTGCAGGTGTGTAGCTCTGAATTGAACAGTTAGGCTTAACAGCAATGAAGCCCTTGGTTGTTCCAAGTCTCTTTTTCTGGTACTCAATGACGTCCATGTGCTCAGGGTTGATCTCCGGAATGATCATGGGAACATCAGGTGTCCATCTGTGAGCGCTGTTGTTGGAAACTACAGGAGTCTCAGTCTTGGCATATTCTTCCTCAATATGCTTGATCTCGTCCTTGGACATGTTTACGGCTGAGAGAACAAAATCTACATCCTCAGAAACAGCCTTAACATCTGTTACGTCCTTGACTACCAGATTCTTAACACTGTCAGGAATGGCCTCGTCCATCTTCCATCTGCCTGCCACTGCCTCCTCATATGTACTTCCGGCGGATCTTGGGCTTGCAGCTACTGTAGTAACCTCAAACCAGGGATGGTTGTTTAAGATTGAGATAAACCTCTGGCCAACCATGCCGGTTCCGCCTAAAACCGCTACCTTCAATTTGTCACTCATAATAACGCCTCCTCATATATATACTTTTTTAAAGATTATATTCAGATAAAAATTTTTCGCAAGCATTAATTGCCTGTTGCATTGCATCTGAGCTCGGTGCTCCGATGGTAAGACGCTTCTCAACACAGGTCTTAAGGCTTATGGCGTCGTATATATCCTCTTCAAACAGCTCGGAGAATTCTTTGAGCTCTGAGAGTTTAAGATCGTCAATAGCACAGGATTTATCAATACAGTGCAGAACGAGTCTTCCAATTACAGAGTGAGCATCCCTGAAGGGCATTCCCTTATTAACCAGATAATCTGCAGCGTCAGTGGCATTTGTAAATCCTCTGACTGCACTCTTTTCCATTGTGTCCTTATTGAACTTAAGGGTGGCCAGCATGTCAGTGAAAAGAGCCAGACATCCCTTTGCAGTATCCATGGCGTCGAAAGCCGCTTCCTTGTCCTCCTGCATGTCTTTGTTATAAGCAAGAGGTATGCCCTTCATGGTGGTCAGAAGAGACATCAGGTCGCCATAAACCCTTCCGGTCTTGCCTCTTACAAGCTCTGCAATGTCAGGGTTCTTCTTCTGGGGCATTATGCTGCTGCCGGTTGAATATGCATCATCTATTGTGACAAAGCCATACTCGTTGGAGTTCCAGATGATGATCTCCTCGCTGAACCTGGAGAGGTGCATCATTATTATTGAAAGAGCTGACATGAATTCCAGGAGGTAATCCCTGTCGGATACTGAGTCCATGCTGTTTAGTGTAGGTCCGTAAAAAGACAGCTCTTTTGCCACAAATTCCCTGTCCAGAGGATAAGTAGTTCCTGCCAGAGCTCCGGCTCCAAGGGGACAGTAGTTCATCCTCTCGTAGATATTCTGCATCCTTGTGGCGTCTCTCTTAAACATTTCAAAATATGCACCCACATGGTGAGCCAATGTTACCGGCTGTGCCTTCTGAAGATGAGTAAATCCGGGCATGTATGTCCCGACATTATCCTTCATTATCTGCAAAAGAGTCTCCAGCATCTTTTTAAGGAGTTCTGATACCTCTTTTACCTCGTCCCTTGCATAAAGTCTCATATCAAGGGCTACCTGATCGTTGCGGCTTCGGCCTGTGTGGACCTTCTTGCCGGCATCTCCTATCCTGTCTATGAGGTTGGCTTCTAAAAAGCTGTGAATATCCTCATATTTATTCGTTATTTCAAGTTTTCCTTCCTGTACATCCTTGAGGATACCTTCAAGGCCCTCTACGATGCTCCTGCACTCCTCATCACTGATGATTCCTTGCTTTGCCAGCATTCTTGCGTGAGCACTGCTGCCTTCCACGTCCTTTTCAAGGAACCTCTTGTCAAAAGAGATCGATGCATTAAAATTCCATGCCAGATCACTGATACTTCCTGTAAATCTGCCGCCCCATAGCTGTGCCATATGTTTCATCTCCAATTCTGCAATGTATAAATTGCATAATTATAATCAAACGTAACACACAATTGTACCAAGTACAACTCCAAAATTTGCACAAAAAAACACTGCCGAAATTGCTCTCGACAGTGATTTTTACTACTTTATTCATATTTATTAAGTTAAAAAAGGATTTTTTCTATATTACAACGATGTTTTCTCTCTTTCCATCAACCTTGAAGGTGAGCTTGTCATATGTCTTTCTGTCGGATTCCAGCTTGTAAATGACACCGGAAATAACAAAGACTGTATTTGCGTAGGCCATCTCGGTTATTACTGCCTGGGCGCCGTTTCCCTTGTTTATCTCGGCTTCAAGTGTCTTGAGTTCCTCATTCAGCTCTTTTACCCTGGCTTCCTTGGTGGCAGCGGCAGCATTGATCTTTACCTTCCACTGCATCAACTGCCTGTCGCCTGCACCCACTTCTTTGAGCCTCTCTTTTTCCTTGTTGAGAGTCATCAGCTGTTCAATCTCTCTGCCTAGTACTTTTTTGATATTGTTGTAGTTGGCAAGAATACTTGTGTTTACTCCCAGGTTGATTATGGTCCTAACACCTGTCTTGTTGCCTACAGATGCCACCTCAATTCCATACAGACTGTTGACAGTGCCTCCGTATAACATACCCACTCTTCCGTAGGTCTTGACCATTCCCTTGGAGTTGATCTTGCAGTTGATGAAGTAGTTGGCAGATATGTTTGCGCCGGTGATTGTAGCACCTTCAAAGTACTTGGCTGAAACATCGCCGCCTGCTGTGACGCCGCCTCTTATCGGGCAGGTTACGCCGCCCTTGACCATCACATTGCCGCCGCAGGTTATCTCCGCGCTTTCCATGTGTCCGCCCACTATAACGTCTCCAGCGGCCTCTATAACACTTCCGGAAAAGACATCTCCAACCACATAAACTGTTCCGTCGTACTTGATCTTCTTGTCTGTAATCCTGACTTCCTGGACAACCATGAGCTTTTTGATCTCCACCCTGCCATCCACCATCCTGATGGCACCGGTGTAGGTGGCCACATAGCTGACCCTGTCGTTCATTATCATAAAGCCAGCACCTTTAAGGATCGGTATCTCTTTTCCCGGAGCTGACTTTATGAAATTGCCGAATACGTCATAGCCATCGCTGCCTCTGGTGGCCTTGTGGTACAGAGCGATCCGGTCTCCTACTTTGACCTGCTGGAGACACTCAATATTTCCAAGATCAGCGGAACCGTCACGCATGATCTCAGGTTCTTCATTGACCTCGGTATTAAAGAAATACTCATAGTAGCCGTTTGTGCCGTTTACTACTTCCTTGCCCACGGCTACAAGAGCCCTTATTACAGGCTTGCCATCGTCTGCCAGCTTTTTTATGGCGGCTTTGTCAAGACCATAGATAACTTTGCATCTGTCAAGGAATTTTAGCAATATCTCTTCCGTATACTTACGTCCGTCCATCCTTTCAGGAAGAGTCAAAAAGCACATCATATTGTTCTCTTCAAAGGCGATGTAAGTATCACGGTGAACCATCATATCATCGACAAAGGCATCAACAGTAGAGATTCTGCCCAATGTAGCAGCAGCTTCAGTCCTTCTGACAATGGACTTATCCTTGTCATAATCACCTGCCAGCAATTTATGCCTGATGCGCCGCATGTCCTTGGCGGTGTACATCATGGTGGAGAACTTGCTGATATCAAGGCTCTCTTCAATACCCAGCCTTATCTCCCTCATCTGATCAGCCTGATAGAGAGGCTTGCAGTATGGTCTTATGTCGATCTGGTGCTCAAGGCCTGTGCGCATCTCATACATCTGCTGCCAGCCGTATGCCGCATCTGCATACTGGGAAACGTCCACGCCGTTCTCAAGACCGATCCTGATTTCCTTGATAGCGTCGCCTCGCATGTCGCCATTGATAAACATATCAATGGGCAGACCTTCCTTCACTGCTATCCTAACCTGCTCAAGCTGCTCGGCGTCAAACCTGTCTTTTATATATTTGCTTATGTCTACCTTGTCCAGATATGCCTTGTGCATCTGGTCAAGGATATTTGCGTTGTATCTTAGTATGTCCTGCTCACTGAAATTGAGGCCGTCCTCAGCGCTCTCCCTGATAACCCTCATCTTCATGTAAGGCATGGAGACATGGGCATAGATGGAGATGTCCATACCAGCCAAAAGGCCAAGACGGATCTCCCTCATCTGAAGAGCATCGAAAGCAGGGTCCTGGAAAAAGATAATGGGTACTTCACTGTCTTTCGTAAGTCCCAGACGGATCTCCCTCATCTGATCAGCGAAGTATTCCTTTTTGGCATAAACTGAAACATCCACGCCTGAAGACAGTCCCTGTCTTATCTGTGAGAGCTGTAAAACATCAAACCCCTTGTCCCTGTACTCGGACATGTCAATTCCCTGGTACAGCTCAAGGCGTATTTCTTCCATGGCAGTCCAGGACATGGCGGGATCCATGTATTTGGTGACGTCCACCTTGTCATTAATGCCCTTTCGGATCTCGGCCAGCTGCATCGAGTTGAATTTCATACTCTTTAGCTTCTCAACATCAGCTCCAATCTGCTTAAGGAGGTCCAGCTCTCTCTCATAGGAATTTTCGCCAAAGGCGTCCAGTCCTGAATAGGCTTTATTTATTTGACGAGTCTGAGTTTCTGCCATAAAATCCCCACAATTTACTGTTAGTTAAGACAGGTCTACTAATCTATTATAAAACATCAACACGGATTTTTGTTAAACTATATATCGTTTTATCAACTTTTAATATTTAATCATTTATTAATTATGCACTAGAAATTGACTTTTATGGGCGGTTCCTTTAGACTATTTCTATAAATATTCATTAAAATTTTAGGAGAAAAATCGTGAAAGATCTTAAACATCTGATTTTCTTTGAGAATCTTCTCTTGGAAGCCAACAATGAGTTGATTCAGAGGGCACAGGCAGAATCCAAAGTGTGCGTAGCCTATACCTGTGAGAACACTCCTGAACCGCTCCTAAACCTTGAGGGATGCTTTTCTGCAAGGCTCCGGGCGCCAAGAACCGGCTCCCTGGACATATCCACCTACTATTTGACCAGCTTTTTGTGCGAATACAGCCGCGCCCTTTTAGAGCGCGCCATCGAGGGCGGATACAACTTTGCAGACTGCATCATAACCCCCGACGGGTGTTCCATGATGAACCGCTGCATTGAGAACATGGAGCTTTTGAACACCATGGGTAAAGACAAGGAGAATTTCTTTTTCGAATACATGGAAATTCCAATGAAAGCTGATGACAATGGCCTTAATCTCTATGTGCTACAGTGCAGGAATCACATCTTAAAGCCACTTAATGAGCACTTCGGAATTGATATATCCGATGCTGCCATAAGAAAGGCTGTGGCTGAACATAACCGGGTATGCAACCTGATCCGGGCCATCGGCGATTATAGAAAAGACATCAATCCCAGGATCACAGGCTATGAGTTCAATGTAATTACTCTAGCCACATATGTTGCTCCCAAATATCTCATCATCGATAAACTGGAGGAGACTTTAGAGGAGCTTAAGAGCCGTGAACCTGATGAGGCAAACGCCTTCAGAGCAAGGGTACTTGTGGCAGGTTCCGAAGTTGATGACACTGACTTCGTCAAGCTGATTGAAGACTGTGGCGCCTATGTATGTGCAGACCGTTTCTGCTACGGCTCTCTTCCGGGAAGAAATCCCATAGAGCTGAATGACGACGAAGATGCTCTGACGCAGATCTGCCGCGCCTACATGAACAAAGGTGAGTGTCCGCGCTTCATGAACACAGACAAGATGGATCACCGCCGAATTTATATAGACGAGCTGGCAAAAGAATACAAGGCTGACGGCATAATCTATGAACAGATGAAGTTCTGTGATCCCTGGGCATATGAAAAGATGATGGGCTCTCATATCCTTCGTGAAAAATACGGATATCCGGTTCTTGCCGTGGACAGACCATACGCCATCGGAACATCAGGTCAGATGCAGACCAGAGTCCAGGCTTTTGTTGAGAGCATTGAGATCAAGAAGATTCAGAAAGGTGAAATGGCAAATGGCTAAAGAAGTTGGCGCCGACAGATTCGGTGATTTTTATAAGGAAGGGTCAAGAGTAAGGACCCGAAGGGAGTGGCGAGGCGTCTCTGATACCCTCTACGACTACTCCAGATGGCTGGGGATCATGATGACCCTGGGCAAATTCGTTATGAAACCAAGAAACGTCAAGGCCATGTTCCGCTACCGCTGGATGGCCAACTACCTGGCTGTTCCCATGATGGTGGACAGACACACTCAGGGACTTAGAGGCGAATACCTCCGTATCTGCCACGAGGAGCAGGATCTTGTCATCAAAGACGTCGCCAACCTTCTGGACTCTCTTTTCAGAGGCGACAGGCGAATAGGCAATGACAAGGAATTCTCAGATAAGGTTGTTCTGGTTGATGAAAATGAGATGACTGCTGTCATGATGGGCTTCCCCACTCTTAAGTGCCTAAGCCGCGAGACACCTTCCACTTATGTATCAGTTCTTTTAAATCAAAGAGCTGCCTGCCACTACATCGATGTAGCTCAGGAATATGGTCTTGCTGGAGACGTATGTCCAATGCCTGAGGCTGAGGCCGGCGTGTCCATTGATGACGACGCTCCTGTCCTGGGGGCTTGTGCGATACAGTGCAACACCACCTGTGACGGTTCACTCCTTGGTAACGGTGTCATCTCCCAGCGTCTTGAACACGAGGACGGCATCCCGGTATTCCAGCTTGCTGCCCCACTCCGCCACAGAGAAGACGACGTTCAGGAATACGCAGCGCAGGAAATAAGAAACGCCATTGCTTTCATTGAGAAGCACACCGGCGTCAAGTGGGACTGGGATGCATATTTCGAATGTGCAAAGCGTGTAAACTACGCCACAAAGTGCCGTCAGGAATGGCTTGAGATGAATCGCACTCCTTATCCTCAGGTATTCGGATCCAACCTGGCCCTCTACACAGAGACTAACTATATGGCCATCTGTGGCAGAATCGCAGCTTTCGAGAAGGCCGACAGAAAGATAACCAAGCTCGCCAGAAAGGCTTATGCAAAAAAGAAAATGGCCGCCAAGGAATACAGACACCGCGCCATCATCTGGGGCGTTCAGTCCCACTACTACATGGACTTCCTGGTATGGCTCCTCAACTGCTGGGGGATCGTTCCTCTCACCGATATGCTCTCCATGGTATCCACCAAGGAGTTGGTAACGGAGGATACGCCGGAGAACCGCGAGCAGGCCATCTACGATATGGCGTGGCTCACAGAGAACATGATCATGAGAAACAGAACCCACGGCGGATACAAGGTTCTTTTGGACGAGCTATGGGAGTTTGTTGAGATGTTCAACGCCGATATGGTCATCCTCTGGGAGCACATGAGCTGCAAGGCTCTGGACGGAATGCACGGACTCTTTGAAGAGAAGGCCCGCGAGAAGGGAATCCCTCTTGTATGGGTATCACACGACCTCTTCGACCCCCGCATCATCTCCCGTCAGGGCGTCAGGGACCAGATCAATTCCTTCATGAGAACCGTTATGCAGGAAGAACCCCTGGATCCGTCACTGGAAGTACTTCCGGACGATATGAGTTGGTAATACATTTCAAATATCCACAAAAGGAGAACTATATACTATGTCCATATTACTACGGATAATCAAGAAACTTGCCATCTTCAGCATTGTTTTCTTCGTAATCACATTTATAGTCTATATATTTAATCTCGACATGAAGCTTACTGCTGCTATCGAGCCCTGGCTTTTAAAGCACTACGACAAAATTGACAGAGATCAACACCTGTATAAGGAATAGACTTCATATCTATAAAACAAAAAAGGAGTGAGAAACAATGAGCGATTTAAGAGAAAAGGCACATGAAGAAATTGAAAAGATCAAAGAGCATGCAAAAGCAAACGCTGAGGAGCTGAAGGCTGCTGCCGAAGAAAAGAAGGAAATCCTCGATGCTGAGGCTGAAATTCATAAGGGTAAACTTCTGGCAGAAGCCGAGCACCTCAAAGAGGTTCATGATATGAAGAAGGAAGTACAGAAAGAAACAAAGGAACTCAAAAACCTTCTGAACAAATAAGGGAATTATATATCATTCTCACTGCGCTCACCGTAATAACACTGTTCTCCCTGGACATGGGGGAAAAAGTATTCGGTGAGCTTTTTTGCGGCATCATCACGCCTTGGCAGCATCCTGTATAATCGTGATGTAGTATGCATTTTCCCTATTCTTTTTCCAACCCCCTGGAAATTATTTATCAACAAACAATGTTCTGTACTCTCCGGGTGACATTCCTTTTTCCTCATGAAAGACCCTGTTGAAGCTGGGAATGCTCTGGAATCCGGAGCGCATTGCAACTTCCGTGAGTGTCATATCTTTTTGCGCAAGAAGCTCAGTAGCCTTTTCAAGCCTTATCATGTTGAGCCACTTGCTGTAGTTCATTCCTGTGACATTTTTAAATATTCTGGAAAAATAATCTCTGCTTATGCCTGCCATCTTTGCCATGGCTCCCTGGGACAAATCATCTGCTGTAAGATTATGCTTGATGTAATCGGTGACTCTCATCATCCTTCGCATAACATCATCCTCGTAGGGATTGTGGGCGTCCTTGCTAAGCTCAGGCAAAAACTCATCTCTGTGATCATCCAGAACCTTCATGAATTCCATCAGCAGCATGCAACACATCAGCTCTCTGTTGCCCTGACCTGAATAGAATATCTCCTTCATCTTGGCAACTATCTCTTTTAACTCTCTAACCAGTTCCGGGTGATTGTTGACGCAAATAACATGCAAATTTCTATAAAAATGCATTATCCTCTGGAGGTCGAAAAGAGAATTCACAAAGGCGTTACTGAACTGGATCACAACTGAATCTCGTCTGTCCGCATCTATTGTGGCATGCATCTCCATGGGCCAGACCAGTACGAAATCATCTTCCACCAGATTATAGTTGCTCTGATTGACCCTATACACATTTGTACTGCCTGGCCCCACCTGGATAATCTCCCCATAGGAGTGCCAGTGCATCTTATATGTTCTCTCTTCATGTCCTGTTGACATATTGAAAGCACTTCTGTTGTCAAAATCATAAATCTCGTATCTGCTGTAATCCATCTGATGTTTTCCCTTTCGTGAAATAATATTCCAGCATTTTTTTGGCACTTTCATCAAGAGCCCATTTGACAAAATATGATAAAACAAAAGTCGAATCCTAAGAAGTATATACCCCAAAAAAGGAATATATTTATCGATGCTTAATAAAAGAAAAGATGGAGAAAAAAATAGGATATATGAAAAATTATACAACAGATATGACGGTTGGCAATCCCGTCAGACACATAATACTTTTTGCACTTCCCGCTCTTATCGGGAATATATTCCAGCAGGTGTACAATATCGCCGACACCGTGATAGTTGGACGATTCGTTGGAGCAGATGCATTGGCAGCTGTTGGAGCCACAGGATCAGTAACTTTCCTGTTCTTTGCTCTATGTAATGGTATTGCCAGTGGAGGCGGTATAATCGTATCGCAGTACTATGGAGCACATGATGATAGCAATGTTAAGAGCAGCATAGTGAACACCGGTATAATTATGCTCATAGTTCCTGTGATATTTGGCATAATCGGATATGCATCTTCAGAGAGCTTCTTGCGGCTGCTAAATACACCTGAGGTTATACTTCAAGATGCTGCAGC
>JAEEGL016925568.1_pt1 | contig 15425 bp, 16 predicted proteins | sample 9134231 | NCBI WGS metagenome assembly JAEEGL01 (sample SAMN16246548, study PRJNA631951) | gut metagenome | biome: gut microbiome; feature: rumen; material: fiber-attached | host: Bos | place: Iran: Karaj | collected 2018-10 | reverse complement strand
TATGTTTTTAGGACAATGTCTACTGATTTAGGATATATGTCCAGAATTTTAGGAAAAACAAACAAAAAACTGTCTACTAAATTTAGGAAAAGACATAGCTACCCCTTTGCCGCCTCTTTTTAACATTTTCACATTTTAACACATAAATTTAATGAAATGCACATCTGCATACTTCCTAAAAAACTTTACACCCATCCTGAAAAAGGTAGACATAAACCATTTGCAAATTCAAAATGTTTATTGTATCTTTGTAGCGGAAAACATCAAAGCACTATGAAATATCCGTTTTATATCTTTGCTATTGCTTGTTTTGCAGTCATGCTGCAAGCATGTGACTCAACTCATACTGTGATAGTAGATCCTACCATTACCCCACTTTCCAAAGATACTATAATCATAGGTACTGGTGATGAACCGGGAGAGTTTCTTTGTAACAAAGATTACGACGATGATGAAGCAGGTTTCTTTATGCCACCATCGTACTTGACCCTTGTCAGATTCGCGGATTCGGATATGAAAACCAAAGTCATTGTTCAGCATCCTTTCAAGAAAATAGAAGAGAAAGGGAACTACATATACGAGTATTATGATGATAAAGGACTATATATGAATATTGTGCCGAAAGACTGTACTGCGGGACCATGGTGTGGTGTACCTTTATCAATTGTAGACTGGGCGGATGAACAGTTGCACATTGCTGGTACATCGCCTTATATTCCCTTGGCAAAAGACTATTATTTGATTGACTGGAAATGGCATCAGTTGTTCCCGCTTAGTGCTATCGCAGGGGCTTATCCTGTATATGAAATTCAGCATCGTTATGAAGATCTATTACAGAATCATGTTTTTGTAACAGATATAGACTGGAAAGACTTTCATGATTTCTCTACAGGTTTGGATGCTTCTCTCTATACACAGCATGTCAGGGGAATGGAGATTATCAGAGTGTGGGTAGAAGAATTAACTTGTTTCTACAAAGAGGAGTTGAGCGACCCGTATATGTGCTGGAATTACGGTCTATATTTTGGAGAGGGTATGTGTTACGACAACATGCTAGCATACGAAAAAAATGGCGATTGTACTAATTCCGGAAAGACCTATCGCACTTACATTACATATTGTGATAGTTTGCAAGATATTTACAAACAACGCCTTATCGAATTAATTGACAACGGTTATATCACAAAAGTTGGCTACTGATGTAAATACCAACAAGCATCTTCCGGAGATCCCCTCTGCAGAAGAAATGCAACGGAATGGTGTGGATGTAAGTAGTTTTCAGATACAACTTCTTCAGAAAATCGAAGAGTTGACATTGTATATTATTCAGCAAGAACAAACCATCAATGTTTTACAACAGCAATTATTACAAATTTCAAATGAAAAACAATATAAAAAAACTATTTAAAAATGATACTGAACAATAAAAAATATCACTTTTTTTATCCTTACACCGTTTTTTTCTTTCTGTTAATTGTAACTAATTGTACAAAGCGGGTGAGGTCTACATATTGTGATCAATTTACAAGCGAGGATTCACTTATACAATGCATAGTTACATGTTATGATGAGGAAGCTTTGATAGGATTGGATTGTTGTTTTGGTAACAAAGATGTTGATTTGTATAGATTCTTTGTTGCTGATAGTACAGGACGTCTGTATCATTATCAACCAACATATACCAATGATGGGAATAGCGTTTTTGGTCTTAGTGATACCATAACTCTATTTTATGAAATGAAATTTATAGCAATGACTCTTGGCGGTGGTAGGCCTTGTATAGAGGGAAAAATTAATTTCCCAGATTCAATACGAAATATCATATATAATGAGTTATCATTTGATTGCTCTAGAATCCCAACTTTTAAAGCCCAAAGAGAGTACGCTAAAGAACTAAATAATATTGACTCTCTCTATAACGAAATACTATCATTGAAGAATCTTAAATCTTATAATATATTAAGATCAATAGTAAGGTATGATTCTCTTCAACCAATGTCTATCGAGATTGTTAATAAATTTCATTATCCCGTAGCTTGTTATGATGTATATAAGAATAGTGTGAGTAGTAGAATATCTCGCCTTTCTGATGAAGATTTTAAGTTCGCATATTCTTACCTTTGCGAAGCAGCTGATTCGATGTATTACCCTGCGGTGTTTATTAAGGCTGGTTTATGTCTAACTGGAGCCTATTTCCCTCAGGACACGGTTTTGGGTAAAAAATTACTTGAACAATGTCACGCAACAATAACAATACCATTTTGGCAACAATATTCAAAACCTCCCGTCTATCAGCATCTATTAGAAAAGAAATGACATAAGATGTTTGTCGTTAATACCACATATCACTCCGACCATCTTGGTTCTGCCACATGGATTACCGATGCATCCTCCGATGTGGTACAATATTTGCATTACTTGCCTTACGGAGAGATATGGCGCAACCAACAGCGTGTGGGGTATGACGAGCGGTTCAAGTTCACTGGTAAGGAGCGAGATTCGGAGACAGGATATGACTACTTTGGCAAGAGGTATTATGACTCGCGAGCTCTGACAAGTTGGTTATCTGTCGACCCTCTTGCAGATAAATATCCCAATATATCAAGTTATGCTTATTGCACATGGAATCCGATAAAACTTTATGATCCTGATGGAAGGGATGCCAAGTTGAGTGTTAACAAGAACGTGATAACAATAAAAGCAAATTACTATGCTAGAAAAAGTGATATAAAATCAGCATCGCTAGCTGTACAATTCTGGAATAATCAGCGCGCGTTAAAATATACTGACAAAAAAGGGAAAACATATTCTATAAACTTTGATTTGAAAGTTATACAATCATCAGGAAATCCTAAAAATGATGTTGTACTCAGCCATAATAGTTATTCAAATTCTTATGAGATTGTTAATGATATAGGGACAACTCCTGAAGGAAATGTAATTACAGGACAAACAAAATATAATCATAACATCAATGTAAAGAATTCTCATGATGAAACGTTAACTGGTGCTCATGAAGTGGGGCATACATTAATGAATATATCTGGTGATCCAGATGTAGAACATTCTGCCAGTGGCGTAATGACTAGTTATGGAAATTCTGAAGAACGCAATGCGGTTGTTTCTCAAGAAACAGTAAATAATATTGTAGAATCCAATGGCTTTAATCAAAATAATCAAACGTTATGGAAACAAATAAAATCAGTTTTCGAGTAAGCATTTTTATTCTCTTAATTTTTTATATACTATTAACTTCTTGTACTTCCCAAATTAAAACAAGATACTATCAATATTATATAGGTACAATGGAGATAGAAAACGCTATTATTGTGGAATTTCCAGAAAGGGATACGCTTTTCGTTTGTCCTGATAGTATTATATATTGTTGTAATGATTCTGATTGGCTTTGTAGACATGATGTTTTCCCATATTTATTAGTTGCAGAAAATAGTTCACAAACACCAACTTATTTTCCTCAAAAAAAGTTGTGCCAATTATTATATTTTCAAAAAGGGTATTATCCTTTCTACAAATGTAAAGAGCAAACAAATAAGAATTTTACCACCTATCACTTTTTTTATGGATTAAATAAATTTGAGTGCTATATGCAGGCTATAAATGGTCGTTGGTTTGATATTACAGATCCTTTTCACTTAGATCCTTATGCAGATTCATTGGATTATTTAAGCTACGGAAAAGAATACAGGCTGGTTGTTCGACATAAATATAATATCTTTCAGATCTTAAAACTACAAATCAAATATAAAAACCACTTCGATGACTAATCGTAACATCAGTAATCTGCAAGTGTAACCTTTCCGATAAGTGTGCGCTTCCCTTTTGCGGACAGACTTTATTTCGATTACAATTTTCAAACGACATAATTCCGTTGTGAAAACATTCAGAGCGGGGCGTGAGCCTCGCTCTTTTTTATACGCTTCAGTCGCAAAGTCGCACATCGTAGTCACCCAACGATGCCAGATAATCTTCGTAGTTGCGTTCACCGCGGGAAGGCACGAAGTCATCACCTTTTTCATTTATCCATTCCAAGTAGTTCATGTCGGGGTTAGAGGTTAGGGGTTAGAGGTTAAAGGTTAGGGGTTGCAAAGATAAGGGTTTTATTCTTATTTTGCAACTGTCCTGTCAATCGCGAAGACCACAAAAAGTGTAAGCGCATACCTCTTTTTTTCCTGAACCAACAGCCAACTGTGCGTATTTGCAGGCTTTTGTAGTTTGTCTGCACGAAACAGCTTTTTCTTCCATTTTCTGTACTTTTTTCGTCAAGTTGTTGCCATTTGAGAAAAAAAGTGTTAATTTTGCGGCGACAAAGATAATATTTGTTAAACGGAATTCCTGCAAATGTCTTTACGCATTTTGAAACGGGTTGTCTTTTTTCTTGTCCTGCTGATGGCGTGTTCGCGGGCATGGTCGCTTCCGCACTACGAGTTGGCATACCGATTCGGTATGTTGGCAGGCTGGATGATGCCGGATGGCAAGGTAGAAGAATGGATAGGAAATCGTCCTCTGCTCGGCGGTGAAATGAATGTCGAGTTTCTTCCTACAGGTCGCTGGCATTGTTTGCAGCAGTGGAACAATGCCTCTATAGGAGTAGGAGCCACGTATCTCAATCTGAGCAACGATGCCAAGCTGGGGAGTGCTTTTGCCGCATATGCCTACATTAACGAACCTTTCTACAACGGTCGCCATTTCCGCATCGGAGTGCGGCCAACGGTAGGAATAGCGGCATGCAACAAGACCTATCGCAACACCTTCGAGGGTGAGCATCTCTACAATGGTCATCAGGGTGCAAACTGGTCGATCGGCTCTATATTGAACGCATATGTCGCTGTACAGATGTACATGGATTTTCCCGTCAAAAACGGATGGGATATAACATCGAATATTGGTTGGCATCATATCAGCAACGGCAGTGTCATCCACCCGAATGCGGGATACAACATGTTCTTCGGCGGTATCGGCCTCAGATACCATCCCGAGAATCAAGGCATCAGACGCAATGCGTCAGCAGAACAGAAGGCTCTCTTTGCCAAATACGAACCTCCCGAGCCCGATGTCCCGAAAAAACTGTACGAAGGAGTGGATAAGCCCTGGGCAGTGGAGCTTAGTGCTACAGGTGCTCTCCGTCAGACCTATTACAGCGACAACCACGCCGGAATGCTGTTTTTTGCAGGTGCTTCCATAAAAGCTGCCGCCTACTGGATTCCGGTGGGAATATTCCGCATAGGAGGCGGACTCGATGCTTTCTACGACGGCTACTATAAGTGCTATAGCTACAAACTGCTCAAAACGGGCAACGAGCGGCCTATCACCTACTTCGGAAAGACATATCTCAAAGAGAGCAACATTGCCAACTGCTTCCGTTTGGGCATGAGTATACAACCGGAGTTCCTGATCGGCAATCTGTCGATAGGTATCCATGTGGGTTTCTATCTCTACGATCCTATCAAGAACCTCGAGCCGTTCGACGAAGCCCAAGCTGCAGAAGAAGCAGGAAGACCCCTCAACCGAGGGATCTTCTACAAATACGATTTCACCAAAGCCAGCAACGATGCCGACGGATGGTGCTACATGCAGTTCATTCTGAAATATCACGTGCTCGACCATATGTTTGTTCAGATAGGAATGAAAACACATGGTGTGCGTGCCGAATTCCTGGATGCAGGATTGGGAATTGCCTTCTGACAAGGCGTGTTTCCGCCTACTGTTTTTTGAATAGTTTGGCCTTCTCTTCGTCGGTCAGACTGTCGTAACCCGAATGACGCAGTTTGTCAAGTATGCGGTCCATCTCGCGCTTTTCCTCCTCATTCTCCTCTTCTTCAGGCTCAGGGTCTCTTACCGGCTCCTGATAATGGTAACCCTCGTGAGGATTGTTCTCTTTTTTGCGTTTGCGGAATTTGCTCATCAGGTTCTCCCACCACTCCTTCAGATTGAAGTTGGAAGGCGTAGCGGCAAAACTCTTGTCTTTCCTTTTCCATATCAGTATCAGAAGCCAACCGAAGAGAAAACCTCCCAAGTGAGCGAAATGTGCCACATGGTCGGCAGTCCAACCGCTCGCACCCGCTATTCCGAACAGCAGCTCTAATACCGCATATATTATTACGAATATCCTTGCACGTATAGGAATGGGTATCGGGAAGATGAACAACCGCGAGTCGGGGAAAAGCCAACCGAAGGCAAACAATATGCCGAACACGGCACCACTGGCGCCTATCGTCACTGCCGGATAGGCTAGCGAACCATAAAGCATCCACCATACCAACTCCTGAACCAGACCTGCACCTACGCCCGTTATCAGATAATAGGTCAGAAAGCGTTTCGAGCCCCACTGCTGTTCCAGCGACTGCGCAAACATAAACAACGCAAACATGTTGAAAAACATATGGCTGAAATTGCCATGCATAAACATGTAAGTTATCATTTGCCATATGTGGAACTTCCCCGAGCCTATGTAGTAGAGTCCTAACCATGAGGTGAGATTTATACCGCTTCTCTGCAAAACCACATCTGCCAACCACACTATAAGATTTATCAGAAGCAGATTCTTCGTCACTGCCGGAATTCTCCCGAAAAATGAATTGTTTTCGTTCATATCAATTGTCGCTTAAATCATCAGTATTTACTTGCCGTCGGAGCCTTTTTTAGGCCCTTTGGCATGCTTTTTTACGTACAAAAATCGTGCAATTTCACGAAAATGGCAGAATTATTTAAGAAAATGTTGATTTTTTTTAATAAAAATTTGTCGTTTAAAAAATTAGCATTATATTTGCATTCGATTTCCGCCAGCAAGGGCGGAAGACAGTTTGAATTAAACGTTTAATTAACAAAATTTTTATCATGAACAAAGTAGAACTCGTTGCTGCTATTGCAGCTGAAGCAGGTCTGACCAAGGCTGCTGCTCAGAAGGCTCTCGAAGCAGGTGTAAAAGCTGCTAAAGCCGCTCTCAAGAAAGGTGAACCCGTACAATTGATCGGTTTCGGTACTCTCTCAGTTGTTAAACGCGCTGCTCGTAATGGCGTTAACCCTGCTACAGGTAAAGCTATTAAGATCAAAGCTAAGAAAGTGGTTAAATTTAAAGCTGGCAAAGCTCTTGCTGAGGCTCTCTAATCAAACTGCAATAGCAAAAAAAGAGATTGTCCGAAAGGTCAATCTTTTTTTTGTGCCATTTTGTTGCCATTCTCTTGTGCGCTCCTTCTTAGAAGAGAGTTGGATTTGATTTCCCGAATAGCAACTGTCCAATTAACGGGGAAGGGTACAAAATGATGGTAAAACTACCAGTTGATGCTGTTCAGTTTGCCGCGATAAACATCGGTGAAAACTTCCGTACGCGACTTGCCGCCTATCACGTAGATGTTGTTTTTGCTGTCTACCAACACCGATTGGTGTGCACGCGATTTGTACACATCCGGAAGCACGTTATGCGCTATGTCCGGCACTTTCCAGTTCATACCCTCGTCATACGACTCTAGAATATCGTATTCGCCTATCTTGTTGTCGGCATCCACACCTCCGAACATAAAGAAGTGCTGATCCAGTTTCTTGCCATAGAAGATCACGCTTACTCCCGTAAGAGATGCAAACGATGGTTGCTCTATGGAGAAATCTTCCCAATGATAACCCTTGGTAGGATCGTATTCCACATTCCAGCGTGTATTCAGACTCGTGCCGTTCGCACTGAATCCGCCTACTATCATAGCGCGTTTTCTCCCCGTCTTGGAGGTAAAGGTGAGAGCAGCGAAGTCTGACACAGGGAACTGCTCCGAGAGCGACTCGTGAGGCTCGAAAGACGTAGCATCTACGGTTGTAACCAATATAGGAAGCTGAGTCTCATTGTCGATTGCCACAAGCCATATGCTGTCGTTGAAACTGAACACCGGTTGCTCAATGCTGAACCCGAGTCCGGCTTCAAGCGCCGTGATGGTCCATACATCCGATCCGGCTTCCAGTGTGGCCACCTCCGTATCAGAGAAGCAATACAGTTTGCCGTCGTGAGCTATCACATTAGCCACATTGAATAGGCTGAAAGGAGAGTCTATCTCATCCCACTGCTTTCCGTCGGAAGAACGAAGAGATTTGGTCTGCAAACCGTCGGAAGCAAACAGGTAGAGCACATCATTCAGGATTACGGCATGCTGATTGCTGAAAGATGCCTCAATGATGTTGTCGGCAATCTGCTCCCATACATACAGATCAGGATCCTGCTGATGCACATTCACGTATATCTCATACCATTTCTCTGCCAATCCTGTTTCGGATATCGACTGCAGATAAACAGGTTGAACGGTGAAATTCACAGTGTCACCCCCCGAAAGAGAAATGGTGTCGAAAGCGGAATACAGAATTGCGGTACTAACCACCGACCCTTTGAAGCGGAAGTTGGGCACCACTTTGTCGATCCGCGTACCGTAATCAAGCGAGTCCACATTGTAGATGATACCCGTGTCCAGACGTTCCTCTATAGTGAATACAGCCTTCGCAAGTCCGGGAAAACTGTCGTTTTTCTGGAAGGTCAGACTCGCCACTGTCGGATCGTTAGATGGTTCGTATGTGGTCTTGTTATTATTGTTGCATCCCTGCAGCAACACTACTGCCGACAACAATAATAATATATATAACGTATTGCGCTTCATATCCGAGATTGTTTCTGCTGTTTCACCCTCATCAAATATCGTACAAAAGTAGTGTAAAATTTGCAAATACACAAAAAATGCAGTAATTTTGCATTCTAAATTCAAATAAAATCCTCAACCAACCTAATAAAACACAATCATGTATCTGTTTCAAAGCGTCATCGAGAACATAATGCACAAGTTTCCGAGCTACAGAAGAAAAAAGGAAAAACGATATATCCGCTCTGTCTTGGCCCAGAAGCGTCGCACTCTTTCAAAGGAAGAAGTGGAGATCTGTTCAGCAGAAGTGGTAGCACAGATTGCCGACTCCCGAGTGTTCAAAGAAGCTCAAACCGTAATGCTCTACTACCCCGTACACAACGAAATCGACCTTCGCGGATTGATTCAGTTGGCGCCCAACAAACATTATCTTCTGCCTGTAACTCACCGCAAGTCGATTGAAGTACGCGAATACACCTCCGAGGAGAATATGCGCAAAGGCAAACTGGGTATTCCCGAACCGCAAAGTCCTACCTACAAAGGCAAAATCGATCTTATCATCATTCCCGGTGTCGGATTCGACAAAAAACTCGTTCGCCTTGGCAGAGGAGGAGGCTACTACGACCGTTTTCTTACCGGTTTCCGCAACTCCACCAAGATGGGTGTTGCATATCGCTGCCAATTGGTTGACAACATTCCCTCCGACCGCCACGATCAGAAAATGGATATCGTCATCTCATCGAAAACCAAATAAGCAACATCCAATAATACATTCAATAAACAAAGCGTCTTGGAATCAACCAAGGCGCTTTGTTTTTCCCTTCTGATGAAGGAGAACAGATCTTAGAGTTTCGGACCTGCAGCAACAAGTGCTTTGCCTGCGGCATTGCCTTCGTACTTGACGAAGTTCTTGATGAAACGACCTGCAAGGTCTTTTGCTTTCTCTTCCCAAACAGCAGCATCTGCATAGGTGTCGCGAGGATCAAGAATAGCTGGATCAACACCAGGCAGTTCGGTAGGAACTTCAAAGTCGAAATAAGGAATCTTCTTTGTGGGAGCTGTCTTGATAGCACCACCGAGAATAGCGTCGATTATTCCACGTGTGTCACGAATAGAGATACGCTTGCCTGTTCCATTCCAACCTGTGTTAACCAGATAAGCCTTGGCACCGCTCTTCTCCATACGTTTAACCAATTCCTCTGCATATTTGGTAGGATGAAGCTCGAGGAAAGCCTGACCGAAGCATGCCGAGAAAGTAGGAGTAGGCTCGGTGATACCGCGCTCTGTACCTGCCAACTTGGCAGTGAAACCGCTCAGGAAATAGTATTTGGTTTGCTCAGGAGTAAGAATGCTTACAGGAGGCAGAACACCGAATGCATCTGCACTCAGGAAGATCACGTTCTCTGCAGCAGGACCTGCCGAAATCGGGCGAACTATCTTCTCGATATGGTTGATAGGATAACTTACGCGGGTGTTTTCGGTAACCGACTTGTCAGCAAAGTTGATCTTGCCGTTCTCGTCTACAGTCACGTTCTCAAGCAATGCATCGCGACGGATAGCGTTGTAGATGTCAGGCTCCGACTCTTTGTCCAGGTTGATCACCTTGGCATAGCAACCGCCTTCGAAGTTGAACACACCGTTGTCATCCCATCCGTGCTCGTCGTCACCGATAAGCAGACGCTTAGGGTCGGTGGAAAGAGTGGTCTTGCCAGTACCTGACAGACCGAAGAAAATAGCGGTATTCTTGCCTTCCATGTCGGTGTTTGCCGAGCAGTGCATCGAAGCAATTCCCTTCAATGGCAAGTAGTAGTTCATCATCGAGAACATACCTTTCTTCATCTCACCGCCATACCAGGTGTTCAGAATCACTTGCTCGCGACTGGTAGTGTTGAAAGCAACACAGGTCTCGGAGTTCAATCCGAGTTCCTGATAGTTCTCAACCTTTGCAAGCGAAGCGGTATAAACAACGAAATCAGGAGTGTAGTTTTCCTCTTCTTCTTTAGTAGGTTTGATAAACATGTTGCGAACAAAATGAGCCTGCCATGCCACTTCCATGATGAAGCGAACTGCCATACGTGTGTCTTTGTTTGCACCGCAGAATGCATCAACCACATAAAGCTGTTTGTTGGAGAGTTCTTTCACTGCCAAGTCTTTCACTTTTGCCCAAACTTCTTCCGACATAGGCTTGTTGTCGTTTTTGTATTCAGGAGTAGTCCACCATACGGTGTCCTTCGAGTTCTCGTCCATAACGATGTATTTGTCTTTGGGCGAGCGACCTGTATAAATACCGGTCATTACGTTCACAGCGCCAAGTTCGGTCTCCTGACCTTTCTCATATCCTGTGAGTGCGGGGTTGGTTTCCTCCTTGTAGAGATACTCGTAGGAGGGATTGTAGGCTTTCACGGTTGCACCGACGATGCCATACTTAGTTAAATCCAAATTTTTCATTGTAGTATAATTGTTTTTTTGTTTTATTTCCCTTTTCTCTTCGCGTACGCACGAACTTTAAAATCACAGATGCGCACGCGAGCCTTCTTAAGGCGCTACAAAGATAATACAAAATCATGAGAGAAGCAAAATTATTACGGATTTTTTTCCATAATTGTTTTCTGTGTCAAACAAATATTGCAAAATATGGGGCTATTTTGCAATGTCGACATTGCAAAATTCATTTTTTCGGCCAAAAACATGCTTTTTAGCATATTTTTTTAGCCCCAACTATTGCGTATATGAAAAAAGTGCAGTACTTTTGCACCGTGTTTTTCATGGTATTAGATTTAAGGTTAAGTAAAGATTGTGGTTGTCGAGATGACAACCCTTCTTTTTGAAGACACTTTCATCCCTTAGAGGATTCCAATATATACAGCGCGAAAGCGCTTCACAAAGACACAATTCTCCCGACAGCGGGATTCAATATATACAGCGCATCTGCGCTACACAACCACAGAGCCGAGGCAACAGCCGATGGTTCTATTTTTTTTATCCGTACACCTTATATATACACGCGTATAAGTTCGGACACAAAAAAAAAGGAGAAGACTTACGTCCTCTCCTTCTTGTTTCAGGTACGGATGCAGATTACTGGATCTGATTTCCTACAGTCGACATAGCGCAACGGAAACCGACAGTGCTGCTCGATTTATCCTCGTCCATGTAGCGACGAGTGGAAGGATTGAGCCAATAGATACGATCGCGCCACGAACCTCCTTTGTAAACACGAGTGTTTTTGTTGATACGCGGAGCAAGAATATCTGTAGGATCTGTTTTCACCATTGTGAGATTCTCCACAGCTGCAGTATCGAGTGGATAGTCGGTATCCAGGAGCGAAGCGAAGTCGCCGTCTTTGAAGTCACGCTTGTCGTCCGATCCCGAGAACTCGAGTGCTATACCGCCGACCGAGTCGATCACGAAAGCACCGCCTTCTTTCTTGGGATGCATGTAGATGTTTCCGCGGAACGAGTTGTACTCGCTTGTCTCCTGATTGGTGGTCTCGCGGTAAACATCCAGAACCCATTCGTTCACGTTGCCTGCCATGTTGTACAGACCGAAGTCGTTAGGCATATACTCGTCAACAGGTGCGGTGATGACATATCTGTCGTTAAGTGCTCCACTCACACCCATCATATCGCCGCGTCCGCGAACGAAGTTTGCCTGCATCTGACCCTGCTGTTTTTTGGTAAGGTTACGCGGATGGTAACCCGACCAAGGATAAACCTTGCCTTCAACGGTGAGTCCGTCTTCACCTGCTACAGGAGCATAAGCGGCAAACTCCCACTCAGCCTCTGTCGGCAGACGATAACCCACTACGAGAATTCCGTCGGAAGTGTTCACCTTGCGCTCCATTCCGAACAAATCGGTTTTGGGCTTGTTGCCGTATTCGGGTACATAGTCGGAAATATAGATATACTTCTGAGTATTGAACACGAACTTGTCGCGAATCCACTCATACGAAGGACGATACATGGTGAGAGTGTTCTCAGGATCGTCTGGATCGGGCACTTCGAGCTCGTCCATATAATATCCGGGATACATGGTTTCCCACTCGTCTTTGTAGGCCTCATCCTCTGTGGGCTGCAAGTCGGCAAACGGCGGATACTGGATAGCACCGGCCTTGATAAGAGCCAACTCGTTTACGCGGTCAGTACGCCAACGTGAATAAGCCATAGCCTGTTTCCAGCTCACACCTACAACGGGATAGAAACTGAAAGCGGGATGACGGAAATAGTTCTCCAAATAGGGCTCGTTGTATGCCAACTCCTCACGCCAAACAGTGGTGTCAGGCAAAACCTGCTGAACCAGTTCCGGAGCAGTGGCTCCAAACACTACCTCCATCCAGTGAAGATACTCGCGCCAGTTGATGTTAGAAATCTCATACTTGTCCATGAAGAAGGAGCTAACAGTTACGTTACGCTGCGAATTGTCGCGCGGAGCAGTGATGAACTCATCTTTCTCACCCACCATGAACGTTCCACCTTGAATAGGCACCATACCGGTAGGAATACCTGCATCAATGTCTGCCAAGGCTTCGAAGTTGGTCGTTCTTTCATCAAAATAGTTCCAGGCTGTAGTGTTGGAAATCTTGTTGTTCAATTCTCTTTTCTGGCATGCGCCAAAAAGAATTACGAGCGATAGAAGGGCAAAATTTAATACTTTATTCATATTATGAATTTGTTTGTTTTTCAGTTTAAACCATATGCTTTCTGTTGTCCGCTTTTTCATCACATACAACATTCAGCCTGCAAAGTTACATTTTTTTTTGCAATCTCACCAATTATTCCGAACAAAATCTTCAAAAAAAAGTGATTTTCTTGAAAAAAAGTTCGAAAAAGAGGTATTTATGCTACAAAAATATCGATTTTTAAGTTTTTTATTGTACCTTTGCGCTTTGGATGGAAGCATGTTTCAACATAAACGGACGTCTTTTCCTCGTCAACCGACCGCTGTTGATGGCAATCATCAACATCACTTCCGACAGTTTTTTTGCCGATTCGCGTTGCAGCAGTGCCGAAGAAGTGGCAGGAACAGCGGAAAAAGCGTTGGCTGAGGGAGCCGACATTCTGGATATAGGCGGTTGCTCCACTCGTCCTTGTTCCGTAGCTGCCGATAGTGCCACCGAATGGCAGCGTGTCAGCACAGCTCTTCGCGCCGTTCGCAAAGAGTTTCCGGATGCGGTGCTCTCGCTCGACACTTTCCGGCCAGAGATAGCCGAAAAAGCACTCGGCGAGTTCGGCGGAATGATCATCAACGATGTAAGCGGGTTGAGCGACAGCAGGATGGCAGAAGTAGTGGCCAAAGCAGGTGTTCCTTATGTGCTGACATGGTCTGAACCATCCTCAAAAACCGGCGACGACTACCTTACTTTTATGATCGATTCGCTGCAAAAGCAAATCGACATATTGGAAAAAAACGGAGTGAAAGACATCGTTGTTGATCCAGGATTCGGTTTCAGCAAAAACGACACTCAAAACTGGTTGATATTAAAAAACATGCACTGCTTGCACATCCTCGGCAAACCCGTTCTTGCAGGTATTTCCCGTAAGTCGATGATACAACGGGCTTTGGGTTGCAATGCAGCGGAAGCGCTCAACGGAACTACCGCAGCGCATATGATTGCACTCGCCGAAGGAGCCGACATTCTGCGGGTACACGATGTGAAAGAAGCCAAACAAACAATATTAATACACACTGCTGCAAAGCAGTGATACAACCGCATACACATGGGATTTCAAATAGGATTCAAAGATATTCTGGACATTCTGCTGGTTGCCATCATCCTTTATGAAACCTTCAGAATACTGAAGCGCTCAGGAGCAGTAAATATATTCTGGGGCATTCTGGCATTCATTCTGGCATGGTTTGTAGTGTCGTATGTTCTGGCACTCGAACTGAGCGGTGCATTGTTCGACCGCATCATCTCAGTTGGTGCCATTGCTCTGATCGTCATCTTCCAGGACGAAATCCGTTCGCTTTTTTCAAGAGTGGGGTCCAGATTCTCCATCGACGCAATTCACAAAAGTCTGCATACCAACAAACAACAGCGTGCCGACGAGAAAAATGTGATGCAGATAGTGCTCGCATGCAAGCATATGGCAAAAACCAAAACAGGTGCTCTGATAGTGATTTCACGAGGTCAGGATCTTCGCGATTATTCCGAATCGGGGGAACAACTCAATGCTGCCATCAGTGCACGACTTATAGAAAACATTTTCTTTAAAAACACCCCTCTACATGACGGAGCTCTCATCATCAGCGACGGTAAAATGCAATCCGCAGCATGCATCCTTCCCGTTTCCAAAAACACCGAGATTCCGCAGAAATACGGATTGCGCCATCGCGCCGCCTTGGGAATAACCGAGAAAACCAACGCCTTGGCTATTGTGGTTTCTGAAGAGACCGGAGATATTTCCGTGGCTATGAACGAAAAAATCCAACCAGTGAAAATCGACGAACTGGAACAAATACTTTCAAAAGAGATGATGAGTAACTGATAAAGATGCTATATAAATATATAATAAGGAGAAGGAGTCGCCCTTCTCCTTATGTTTTTCTGCCGCTATTGTCTTACTTCGGATTTGTCCAGTCGGTCTGTATACGACCTCTTCCCTTCGAACTTCTGCTCGGACTTGCACCACGGTATGCATCACGACAAACTGTACATACCCCGCGTGTCGGAAGTTGGAAAAGATAAGTGGCTTTTATTCCCAACATCAAGTTGTTCACCGGATTGGTAGCGGCCTTGGTGGAGAAAATATGATTGATGGTTATCTCCTTCATTTTTTCCGTGTCCGACGAATAAGC
>JAEEGL016315830.1_pt1 | contig 15425 bp, 20 predicted proteins | sample 9134231 | NCBI WGS metagenome assembly JAEEGL01 (sample SAMN16246548, study PRJNA631951) | gut metagenome | biome: gut microbiome; feature: rumen; material: fiber-attached | host: Bos | place: Iran: Karaj | collected 2018-10 | reverse complement strand
TTATAACAAACTTTTTTTAGTTTGTAAATACATTTTATACATTAAATCTAAAGTAGCAGATATCTCCGTCTTGCATGATATAGTCTTTTCCTTCAAGTCTAAGTCTACCTGCTTCACGAACTCCTTTTTCACTACCATTTTTCTTTAAGTCTTCATAACTCATTACTTCTGCTTTGATGAATCCTTTTTCAAAATCTGTATGTATAATTCCTGCACACTCAGGCGCCTTCATACCATCTTTAAATGTCCATGCTCTACATTCGTCTTCTCCTGCAGTAAAGAATGTTTTAAGTCCTAGTAATTTATATGAAGCTTTAATTAGTGTATCTATACCGCTTTCACTTACTCCAAGTTCTCCAAGGAACATATTTCTTTCATCAGTATTCATATCACATAAATCTGCTTCTGTCTTAGCACATATAGTAACCACTTCAGCATTATCTAATTTAGCATATTCCTTTAATTCATTAATATACTTATTATCTCCAGTAAGCAAATCTTCTTCTGAAACGTTTGCTACATATATAATAGGTTTATTAGTAAGTAAATTAAATGATTTGATGTATAGTTTTTCATCATCTGTTAAATCTAATCTTCTTATAGATATATTTTTTTCTAAAGCTTCTTTTAATTTAGTAAGTATTGCAGCTTCTTTTTGTGTTTCTTTATCTTTAGATAGTGCTGCTTTCTTTCCTATTTTATTAAATCTATTTTCTACTACTTCTAAATCTGCAAGTATTAATTCTACTTCTATTATTTCTATATCTCTTTTAGGATCTACTGTATTTTCTACATGTATAATATCACTATTTTCAAAACATCTAACTACTTCGCATATAGCGTCTACTTCTCTTATGTGAGATAAGAATTTATTCCCCAAGCCTTCTCCATTTGATGCACCTTTAACAAGGCCTGCTATATCAGTAAATTCAAATGTTGTTGGAACTAAGCTTTTTGGTTTATATAAATCATTTAAAAAATCCAATCTTTCATCTGGCACAACAACTACTCCTACATTAGGATCTATTGTTGCGAAAGGATAATTAGCTGCTAAAATTTTTTGTTTTGTTATTGCATTAAATAATGTAGATTTCCCAACATTTGGTAAACCTACTATACCTGCTGTAAGACTCATAGTATCACTTCTTTCCATAATAGTTTATAATACTTTTTAAAAAAATACAATAAAAAAATATCATCATGGCAAATGATATTTTCAATAATGTCCCCTTTATTCTTTATAGAACTACTCATGTATGTCCTATACTGACATTACAATTTTATTATAACTAAGGTTTTTTTATTAATCAATAAATAAAAAAACATTTCGGGAAATATTTCCCAAAATGTGTAAAATCGTGTAAATTACATTGTTGTAGTTGTTCCAATTCCTATTGGAAGACCCATTAAATACCATCCTACAATAATACCTAACCAAGTAAGTGCAAGAAGTAATACTGTTGGCATAATTTTCTTCATAGTACTAAATATTGTTTCATCACAGTTTTTCTCATATTTATACATAAATCCAACTGTTATAATTAGATATACGTATATTGGTGAGAATAACTTACCAACAGAATCGCCTGCTAAAAATATCATTTGAGTAAATGTTGGTGTAATATTTGCACGCATCAATAGTGGTACATATACAGGAGCAATTAAGTTCCATTTAAATAATGAACCAGGTATGATAATAGTTATAAATACTATTGATAAAAATGCAAGTAATACAAGTATTATTCCTGTAACTTGTGTTGATCCAACGAAATCTATTACTCTTGTTGCAATTATTGTTTGGAAATTTGTATAATCTAAAATTGTAGTAAGTATTGTAAGGAAGAATAATAAAGCAAATATATATCCTGTCCCTTCAAATGCTTTTGTAAGAATTTTACCATGATTACCTTTAGATTTAATGTTTCTAGATATAACACCATAAACATATCCACATACAATAAATATTCCAGCAAGTATTACTATTAATCCACTACCTAAAGTAGAACCTTCGCCGAATAGTTTCCTTATGTAAGTTTTTTCTGTTTGTGATAAAAATATTCCTGAATCTGGTAATCCTTTAATTATGGAATATGCAAACAACAAACTTAATATAATAAATACTATTGTTGTTGTTTTTAATGCTTTCTTAGAAGTAATTAAATTATCTTCTTCTTCATTTCTTGTATACTTTTTAGAAAACTTATCTAATACAAACATTCCTACTATTGAAAGTACAACAGTTGATGTTATTAATAAATATAAGTTAGATAAATATTCATAATTATAATTAGGTATTATACTTTGAGCAGATATTTCAGTAATATCCCCAAGTATTGACATATTATAGTCGTATATTAAACCAGTACCATATCCTATTGTTATACCAACGAACATAGTAAGTACACCTAAAGCAGAATTCTTTCCAGTATATTTATAGAATATACCTGCTAAAGGAAGTAATAATGCATAACTTGCATCTCCTATAAATGTTGATATTATACCTACAAACACTACAAGAAGTGTTATAAATCTTGGTTTAACATCTTTAAATTTAGTAAATAAATGCTTTAATAATCCACTTGCTTCCATGACAGATACAGCAACAAGTGACACTATTATAAGTATTAGTGGTTCTAATGTTTGAAAATTAGAAAGCGAATTATTTAATACGTATTTAATTCCCTCGCCACATAATACATTTTTAAATTCTATTAATGTTGTTTCAAAAGTGTGTAAATCTGTTATAAGACCTGTAACATTAAATAATTTAAATATTAAACAAACAAGTGATACTACTATTGCCATCGCAATTATTTCAAATGTTGGTCCAAATTTTGTTTTCTTTAGATTCACAATATTCCTCCTACTTTGATATTACTTTTTTTAGTTTTTTATTAAACTCTATGCGTGGTATCATTATAGTTCTACCGCAATTAGTACATTTAATTTTAATATCTGCACCAACTCTAGTGATTTCCCAATTATTAGTTCCACATGGATGAGCTTTTTTCATCTCAACTATGCTTCCAATTGTGTATTCCTTATCCATTATGTACCACCACCTGATTATAAGGAATTGTTATATTATGTTTTTTAAATTCTGTAACAATTTCCTTTTTTAAAAATCTACCTAATGTAAATTGATCTAAGAATTTGCAAGTAACTGTTACTCTAAATTTAATTGAACTGCTTGCAAGTTCCTGTATACCATCACATTTAATTTCCTTTAAATCATGTTCTGTTTTAAACTTTTCACACAATTTATCTAAAACATCTTTAACCTTTTTAATATCTGATTCGTATGCAACATCAATATCTAACATTAAATTAGTATTATACATACTATAATTAACTACTTCTGTTATTGTTCTATTAGATATCATCTTAACTTCGCCAGTTGCTGATCTTAATTTGGTAATTCTAAGATTAGATGGAAGTACTTCTCCCTTGAATCCATTAATACTTACCCAATCACCTATAGCAAATTCTCCCTCAAATATTAAAGACATACCAACTATGAAATCCTTAAGTAAATCTTGTAAAGCTAATCCTGCGACAAGACCAGCAACTCCAAAAGATGCAAGAAGTGATTTGGTGTCTATACCATTTACCTCAAGTATTATAAGTATTGTTATAAGCAATATAATAAATCTTATAATATTTACTATCAAATTTATAATTGTTCTTTTCTTAGAATCTTTCATTTTTTTAAAGTTAAATAATTTTCTTATTATAACTTTAGTCATAAAATATATAAAAAGTCCTACTAATAAAACTACTAACGACGTTACTACTTCTTTAGTAAAAAAGTCTTTCATTTTATCCCTTTACATTTAAAACTTCAAGTATTCTATTTAAATCAGCTACATTAGTAAATGCGATTTCTATTTTTTTATCTTTTACTTTTACTTTAGTATCTAATTTATCTCTTAATAAATCTTCAACATATTTATATTCATTACTTGAAGGTTTAACATGTCTTTCTATTGTATTAATTTTTTTCTCTTTAGTTCCAATTTCTTCTAGTTCTCTTACTGTTGTTTTATTTTCAATAATTTGATGAGCCATTTCAATTATTTTTTCATCATCCTCTAGCTTACTTAGTACTCTAGCATGACCCATAGTTATTTCATTATTGGCAATCATCTTTTGAACTTCACTTGGAAGTCTAAGTAATCCTAGTATATTAGTAATGTAACTTCTACTTTTGCCAACTTTATTTGATAACTCATCTTGAGTTAATTCTAAACGATCAATCATTGTTTTATAAGCTTCTGCTTCTTCTATACAATTTAAATTTTCACGTTGTAAGTTTTCAAGTAGAGCAATTTCCATCATTTGTTCATCATTTAAATTACGTATAATTGCTGGAATTTTAGTAAGTCCTGCCATTTTAGATGCACGAACTCTACGTTCACCAGCGATTATTTCATAACCTTTAATACTCTTTTTAACTATTATTGGTTGAAATACGCCGTGCTCTTTAATTGAATTTGCTAATTCTTCTAGTGCTTCATCTTTAAAAACTTTTCTTGGCTGATATGGATTTGCTCTTAATTCATCTAAATTAAGGTCAACTATTTCTTCATTAGTAGCAGTTTCATATACTGCTTTTTCAAAACTCTCTAAATCCAAGTTTTCTGAATTAAATAATTGTTCTAATCCTTTACCAAGTGCTCTTTTTTTAGTTTCCATTTCTCTCAATCACCTCTTTAGCTAAATTAATATAGGCTTCTGTTCCCCTACTTTTTGGATCATATGCATGTATTGGTTTACCATGACTTGGTGCTTCAGATAATCTTACAAGTCTTGGTATTATAGTATCATATACTTTTTCTTTAAAATAACTCTTTATTTCCTCTACTACCTCAAGTCCTAAGTTTGTTCTGTTATCTAACATTGTTAAAAGTACACCCTCTATATCCAAACTTGGATTCAATTTCTTTTGTGCAAACATAATAGAGTTTAATAGTTGCATGATTCCTTCTAGTGCGAAGAATTCGCATTGTACTGGTATAATTACTGAATTAGATGCTGCAAGAGCATTAGTAGTAATAAGTCCTAATGAGGGCGGGCAATCTAATATAATATAATCAAAAACATCTTTTATTTCTCCTAAATGTTTCTTAAGTTGCATTTGTGGTACGAAGTCAGGATTTACTCTTGATTGTTCCATCATTTCCATATCTATACCCGCTAAATTTATTGATGCAGGAATTACATATAAGTTTTTAAACTTGGTTTTAGCAACCGCTTGTTTAATATCTACTTTTCCAATCAAAAGTTCATATGTACTACATTCAACTTCGCCTTTATTTATTCCAACGCCTGTTGTGCTATTGCCTTGTGGATCTAAATCTACAAGTAGTGTCTTTTTTCCTAAAAGTCCTAGGGATGCTGCTAAATTAATACTTGATGTAGTTTTTCCAACTCCACCTTTTTGATTTACAAATGATATAATCTTCCCCATTTTTTCACCTTATTTCTTTTTATATGTGTACTAATATTTTATCATAAATCTCAAAATAAATAAAGAATATTTTATATATATTTAGTTGGACTATTTGTCTAAATATTATTTACTTTAAATATGAGAAAATTAAAGTGGTGATAGATATGTCAAAGAAAAATACCGATATATATAACTTAATTGGTAGAAATATAAAAAAATATAGAACGCTAAAAGGATTAAAACAAAGAGAGCTTGCTGAAAAATTATACCTTAGTGATAGTTTTATAGCAAAACTAGAATCTATTACTCATCAAACTATTTCTATTGATACATTACTTGATATAGCAAACGTTTTGGAATGTGATATAAGAGATTTCTTTGATCCAGATGTAGACAAAAAATAAAACCTAGATAATTCTAGGTTTTTTTATTCCATTCTGTTTTTAGCGTCTTGTTTTTTCCTAAGTTCTGTATTTAATATTCTTTTTCTCATTCTATAGTTTAATGGAGTTATTTCTACTAATTCATCATCATTTATATAATCAAGGCATATTTCTAGACTCATTACTTTTGGTCTTTTTAAAACTACTGTGTGATCTTTACTAGAAGTACGAGTATTTGTAAGATTTTTACCTCTAACAACATTTACTGCTAAATCGTTATCGTGGTTATTTTCACCAACTATCATACCCTCATATACTTCTACCCCTGGTTCAATAAACATAACACCACGATCTTCAAGATTACCAAGTGAATATGCTGTAGCTTTACCGTTTTCCATAGAAACTAAAACACCACATTTACGAGTACCAACGCTAGTACCAGCTTGTTTTCTATATTCTTTATAAGTATGATTTAAAATACCATATCCTTTAGTCATAGTCATAAATTCAGTTGAGAATCCTATTAATCCTCTTGTTGGTACTGTATAATGAAGTTTTACTTGATTATCTTTATTAGTCATATTTTCAAGTACACCTTCACGATTTCCAAGTGCTTCTATAACTGAACCTACGAATTCTTCCGGTACATCTATTTGTACATCTTCAAATGGTTCACAAACTACACCATCTATTTCTTTTTTAATTATTACTGGCTTAGACACTTGAAGTTCAAATCCTTCACGTCTCATATTTTCTATTAATATAGATAAGTGTAACTCACCTCTACCAGATACTATAAATGATTCTGAATCATTAGGTACATTTTCTACTTTTAGTGATACATCTCTTTCGGTTTCCTTAAATAGTCTTTCTTGTATTTTTCTAGCTGTTACTATTTTACCTTCTCTACCACAGAATGGACTTGTATTAACACCAAATGTCATTTGTAGTGTTGGCTCATCTATTCTAAGAAGTGGTAGCGGATCTTCTTTACCTATTTCGCATACTGTTTCACCTACTGATATATCAGGTAAACCTGCGATAGCTACTATATCTCCTGCACTAGCTTCATTTATTTCAACTCTTTTAAGTCCTTCAAATCCAAATAACTTAGCAACTCTAAATTGTTTATAAGAACCATCTATTCTTACGCAACTAACCATTTGATTTACTTTAATAGTTCCTCTTTTTACAAGACCTATACCTATTCTACCTACGAAATCATTATAATCAAGTAGCGCTGGTTGGAATTGTAATGATCCTTCTTCATTCTTAGGAGCAGGAATATTATCTATTATTAAATCTAATACTTTAGTCATATCTTTCTCTTGTGTAGTTACATCTGGATCAAAACTTGATGTTCCGTTAATAGCAGATACGTAAACTATAGGGAAATCCAAATCTTCTATATCTGCACCTAAATCTATAAATAGATCCATTACTTCATCTATTACTTCTTTAGGTCTAGCTGATTCTTTATCTATTTTATTTACTACTACTATTGGTTTAACTTTAGCATCAAGAGCCTTTTTAAGAACAAATCTTGTTTGAGGCATTGTTCCTTCATAAGCATCTACTACAAGTAATACACCATCAACCATGTTCATTATTCTTTCTACTTCTCCACCAAAATCGGCATGTCCTGGAGTATCAAGAATATTTATTCTACAATCCTTATAATTAATTGAAGTTGTTTTAGCAAGTATAGTAATTCCACGTTCTCTTTCAATATCGTTAGAATCCATTACTCTTTCTTGAACTTCTTCATTATCTCTAAATGTTCCACTTGCTTGAAGTAATTTATCTACAAGTGTTGTTTTACCATGGTCTACGTGCGCAATAATTGCTATATTTCTTTTATTCATAATATGCACTTCCTCAAAATACGTTTACAATTATAACACACTTTATTAAAAAATCAAATCTATATTTTAAATTTTTTTCTTTTATATTATAATTAATATGGTGTTAATATGAAAAAAGTATTATTTATATTATTATTATTTCTTTATATAAATGTCAAAGCTGAAACTATAGAGGTAACTTATAAGAATTGCATTGATGGTGATACTGCATGGTTTACTACAGAAGATAGTGATATTAAAGTTAGATTTATAGGTATAAATGCACCAGAATTAGAACATGAAGAAACACCTAAAGAGTACTATAGTGAAGAAGCTAGAGATTACGTTTGTAAAAAATTAGAAAGTGCTGAAAAAATCGAATTAGAATTTGATCCCAATTCTGATAAGCAAGACAAATATGATAGATACTTAGCTTGGGTATTTATAGATGATAACTTATTTCAAAAAGATATAGTGAAAAATGGTTACGCAAAAGTAGCATATCTTTATGATGAATATAAGTATTCAGATATAATAATAAAGAATGAAGAATATGCTAAAAAGCATAATCTTGGCATATGGAAAGATTATATTAATAAGGACATTAATTATTATTTTAATAAGTATAAAGATATAATAATACTTATAGGTATTTTGCTAATATATATAGTATTTAAAAAGAAAAGATAAGACCAGGTCTTATCTATTTTATTATATTTCTTAATATATAATCCATTGTAATTTTAATATCTGGAAAGCAATCTATTCGATCTAATTCATCTCTTGTAAACCAATTAATGTCATCACTTTCTTCTTTATTAAGTACAAGTGGTTTATCATCATTAGGTATTGCAGCGTATATAATATCTATATGCATATGTGTTTCTCCATCATTTGTTGTACGTCTATTTTTTTGTATTCCAAGTGGCCTTATAAAATCATCTTCACGTGGAAAATGTTCGCCAAGTAATCTTATTCTTAAACCTGTTTCTTCATACGCTTCTCTTAGTGCAGCTTCTTCCGGAGTTTCGTTTCCTTCTATATGCCCTCCAGGTTGAGTCCATCTTCTATTTTTTTTATGTTTAACTAGTAATATTCTTTTAGTATTAGGATCAATTATAAATGCAGATGCACAAAAATGTCTTTTCATACTATCACCACTTATAATATAGCAAGTTGATTTGTATAAGTCAATTTGTTTTTTGTTTTACTTAATTCCTTTACACATTTTTTACAATTATTCCAATATATCTTTAGATTCTATATTTAAATTACGTTCGTATACATTAATTTTCATATTATTATCAATAGTACAAAGTAATATTTTTGCAATATCATCATATTTTTGTCTTTTTAATTCCTTTTTTAACCAGTATTCGTTCTTACCTATTTCTTTTAAATTGTTTTTCATGATTTTTCCATCAATGATTGCTATACATTCTAAACTTGATTTACTCGTTTTGATATTCATGTCGAGTGGTGTTAAAGGCTTGTACTCTGATTTTGGGAGTACACTTATATCGCCACTAACTTCCATTATTGCATACTCTACCTCGCCTATACTGAAGTACCCCTGTGATCTAAGTTCTTCTAGTAATTCATTTACATCAAGTTTAATTTTTTTCATATTGTTTTCAAGTATCTTACCTTTTTCAATTACTATGGTAGGTGTACCCATAAAAAATCTTCTAAGCACAATACTTTTCATAGAGAGATATGAAATAATATATGCAAATATTCCAAACAATACTACAGCAAGTATTCCATTTATTTCATTTGTTTCTAAATTAATAGTCATTTCAGCTGCAAAGTTACCTATGGATATTCCTATTACATAATCAAATAGCGACAACTGTGAGACTTGTTTTTTACCTAACATTTTTGTTATTAGAAAAAGTGTTATTAAAGATAATATTGCTCTTTCACTAACATCTAATAATTCTTTAAAGTTAATATCCATTATATCACCAATATTAGTATTAACAATAAAGTCTTTTATATACAAAAAAAGAAACTATTTAGTTTCTTTATCTAGTCCATATTTTTTATTGAATTTTTCAACACGTCCTGTTTTTGAAGCAGTTGTTCCTTTTCCACCTTGATAAAATGGATGACATTTGTCACAAACTTCAAGATTCATTTCTTTTTTAGTAGATCTTACTGTAAAAGTGTTTCCACAAGCACATGTTACTTTAGTATCAACATATTCTGTCATATATACTCTCCTCCCGCCATGACTAATTCAAGTCATAGAAATTTAATTACTTACATAGTTTATCAAATTATTTTGATATTTGCAAGTACTTTATACTAATTTCTTTCTTTTCCTAATAATCTTAACAATTTTATAAATAAGTTAATAAAATCTAAATACAATTGTAGGGCCCAATATATTGGTAAATTTTCGTTTTGTTCATATAAAGTACTTTTCTTAAGCATATTAATATCATAAGCAACGTATCCCACAAATATTAATACTCCTATTATAGTAATACCAAATTCAAGTGAACTACTACCAATAAACATATTTATTATAGATGCAATTATAATAGCAATAAGCGCCATAAGTAAATATGTACCTAATTTAGATAAATCCATATTAGTATAATATCCAAGAAGCGCAAATATTAAAAATACAATTCCTGTAATTCCAAATACATATATTATTGATCCTAACTCATATGCAACAAATATTGCTGAGAATGTAAGACCAGTAACTAATGCATATACGCAGAATAACACTTTTGCAACCATTGGATTAAGTTTTGTTATAAATGCTGATAAAGCTATAACTAAACCAAATTCAGCTATAACAAGTATTAACCATTTATAACCTGAAAACAAATTAAATAGCATGTTTTCATTGCAAGATACACAGTATCCTACACCGAATGTTATAGCAAGGCCTATAAACATCCACATAAATGTTTTTGAGATTAATTTACTCTCTGTTAATTCCATAATATCACCGTATTCATTATATAATATTTTATTAAATTAGTAAAGTTGTTTATATATTGAATCTTCCACATTAATATAGTTTATTTTGTTATCTTTACATATTTTTTTTAATTCTTTATTTATATAACTAAAATATTTATTCTTATTGTAATACCCTAAAAAGTATATTTTATCTTTGTTATACCTTCTTATTAGTTTTAATAGTTCTTCTATATCAAATAAAAACTCATCTATATATTTATAATCTAATTCTTCTTTATATTCTAAGTCATTTATACCAATAGATATAACTATTACATTAGACTTAATTAATAAATTTTGTATGGTTCTACTTTCTATTTTGTTGTTATCTTTTATTTCATTAATTAAATCCATTACTCTATAGTCATCATCTCTAATGTATTTTTTATATTCCTTAGGCGAGTATTTTTCTTTTATAATTTCACTATATTTATTATAATTATTATTTCCAATATATAAGTATTTTACTCTTCTATCTAAGAATAATTCATAAATTATAAAAACGATAAAACAAAGCAGTAATAATAAAAATATTTTTTTCATATGACCTCACAAAAAAAGTAGCATTCGCTACTTAATTATATTTCTTCTAAACTGATTTTAGCACCAACATTTGTAAGTTTTTCAATTATGTTACTGTAACCACGTAATACGTGTTCAATATCTGTTATTATAGTTTCTCCGCTAGCAGCTAAACCTGCAAGTACTAAACATGCACCTGCACGTAAATCAGTCGCAACTACTTTATCTCCGTGCAATTTAGTTGGTCCTATTATTTTAATCTTCTTACCAGCTATTTCTATATTAGCACCCATACTATTTAAATAAGGAACATTTTGGAATCTGTTTTCCCAAATTGTTTCTTCTAATATAGATACGCCATTACATTGAGTTAATAATACAGTAAGTGGTTGTTGTAAATCTGTCGGAAATCCTGGATATCCTAATGTTTTTACATTTACCGGTTTCAAACTATCTTTAGCATTAATTACTACATAGTCATTTCCTATTTCCATTTTGTATCCCATTTCTTTAAGTTTTAAAGTTAAAGATTCAACATGATCTGGAATAATATTTTCAACCCTTAAGTTTTTACCCATTAGAGCTCCAGCAATTATATATGTTCCAGCTTCAATTCTATCTGGAATTACTTCTGTAAATGCTGAATGTAATTTATCTACACCTACTATTTTAATTTCACTAGTTCCAGCACCTGTTATTTTAGCGCCCATATTATTTAGGTAAGTTGCGACATTAACTATTTCTGGTTCTTTTGCAGCATTATCTATTATAGTTGTACCTTTAGCTCTAACAGCTGCTAACATAGTATTTACTGTTGCACCTACACTTGGCATATCTAGATATACATGGCCACCTACAAGTTCTTCTGCATCTATAGTGAATTTATTATCTTTTTCAACAACTGTAGCACCTAGTGTTGTAAATCCTTTTAATGTTTGATCTATTGGTCTTGCACCTATCTTACATCCGCCAGGAAAATACATTTCTACGTGTTTATATTTACCAAGTAGAGCTGCCATAAAATAATAAGATGCTCTAAGTTTACTAGAAATCGCTTCTGGTATATCTTTATTTTCAATAGTTGTTGGATCTATTTCAATTAACCCATCCTCTAGCTTAATTCCTGCGCCTAAATATTTTAAAATATCACAAAGCGCATCTACATCAGAAATATTTGGAATATTATCAATTTTGACTACATCATCCGCAAGTATGGATGCTGGGATAAGTGCAACTGCACTATTTTTCGCACCGCTTATTTTTATTGTTCCTTCAAGTGGATATCCACCATTAATTCTTATTTGTTTCATACTACCTCCAAAATATTTTATAATCTTAACTATATTTATTATATCACATAACACTAGTTAATTAAAATATTTTTTCTATATTATATAATATACACCTAGTATGATAATGGTGATTCCACCAAGTATAATTGATATATTTCCTATTAATTCATTTATTTTTTTACCAAATAATAAACCTATATAAGTAAATGTAAAACTCACTATAGAGAAAGTTAACGGACATAAAAAAGTAAACTTCATAATTTTACTTAAACCTACTCCTATAGTAAAACTATCTATACTTACACTTAGGCCAAATAATAACATGTAAAATAGTGATAATGGTTTTATTTCTTTTTCTTTTTTTACTTCTAATATCATATTAATACCTATTATAAAGAAAATTATAGATACTATAAAATCACTTTTTATTTGTAATAATTCTCCAAACAGTATTCCAAGTATTGGCATAAAAAAGTGATATAAACCTACTATGCTAGATAATATATACATAGTTTTTTTATTTAAATTAAGAGATCCATATGCTAAAGATAAAAAGAATGCATCCATGCTTAAACTAACTCCAATTAAAAAAATGAGTATTATTGTAATCATCTCCTACAAAATAATACTCATCTTATTTAAAAATATTTATTAATTAATTCACTTACTAAAGTAGTATATTCTATATTGCTAGATTCACTAGCTTCTATCATGCAAAGTGGTGGAAATAATACACACCACCAATTATCTCCAAGTCCAGAACCAAGTGTTACAACAAGGGATTCATAATATCCTTCATCATATACTATATCTTTAAATTCCTTCTTAGGAAAATAATTTAACCCGTAATTTATATCAAAATCCATATTATACTTATCTAACATTTCTTTTATATCATTAGTTATTATACTTAAATTACTTACTAACTCTTTTCTAAAGTCATTAATATTATTAATGTTTTTAAACATATTTATAAAATCGTTTTTTAATACTTCTTTTACTTCTTTCTTTATACTTTGATCATATTCTGTATTTGAATTAGCAATTACCCTAACTCTAATAGCTTCTTCTGGTATAATTATCTTGTTACTAAAACTATTTCCAATAAGTATATATATTGTTATTATTAACAAAACTAACGCAATTATCTTTTTCACTCTATCACCTATTTAATTATGTACATATTTTTTTAATATATACAAAAAAATAAGCATAAAGCTTATTTGTGATATGACTCATTGTTATTAATTTTAAATGAACGATATATTTGTTCTAAAAGAATAACTCTAAATAATTGATGCGGAAATGTCATTTTAGAAAAAGACAATTTATAATTACTCATTTTCTTTATATCACTATGTAATCCATATGATCCGCCTATTATAAAAGTTATACATGAATTAGTAATAAATAGTTTATTCATTTTAGATGCAAATTCCTCACTACTTATATTATTACCATCTATTTCTAAAGTAACTATATAATCTTTAGGATTAATATATTTCATAATACTATCTTTTTCTTTAGATAAAGTAATATCTATACTAGGGTTATCAACATCCATTACTTCTATTATATCTAATTTAGTATATTTAGATAATCTCTTACTATATTCATCTATCGCACTTTTTAGATAATCTTCTTTAATTTTTCCAACACAGATAATCTTTATCATATATCAAATATCTCCGTTTTCTCATTTTGTCTAGCAACACTTATACTACTAAAATCTATATTCTTTTCTTTTAATGTATTTTTTAGTGTAGAAATAGCTAAATCTTCAGTATTATTTTGTTCACTTAAATGCGATAATACAACATACTTAGTATTACTACCTATAAATTTAGCCATATACTTAGATGAATCTATATTAGATAAGTGTCCTTTATCACTTAGTATTCTTATTTTAACGTGATGTGGATAATTAGGATTATCCATTAATTTTTCTACATCGTGATTGCTTTCAAATACGTATAATGTTTTGTTTTTCAATGTATCAAAATCTTTTTCTCTAATATAACCTGTATCTGTAATATAAACCATAGATGAATTATCTTCTTCAATTATATATCCTCTGATATCACCTGTATCATGTGATAATTTAACAGACTTAATACCACTTATATCAATATTATCTACATCTTTAGTTTCTCTTAAATCAAGAAGAGATTCTTTTAAAGTTATTGGTGATATATATACTGTTGGATTATATTTCTTACAAAATACTTTTAATCCACTTACGTGATCTACATGAGAATGTGTAATTAATAAGACATCTATATCTTTAGGATCTACATTAATCTCTTTAAGTGCTTTTTCTACATATAAAGAACTAGTACCAATATCAATAAGGATTTTATGGTTCTTTGTTTCTACATATGTAGAATTACCTTTACTACCACTTGATAAAACACAAACTCTCATATTAACTTTCTTTTACTGGAGCAACATTTACAAATGTACTTGTGTTTCTTTGAAATATTAAAGGTACGTCAGCAAGAGGTCCATTACGATGTTTTCTAATAACAAATTCCATCATACTATTTTCTTTTTCTCTTTCTTCATCAGAACAATGAAGGAATGCAACGATATCTGCATCTTGTTCGATTGCACCTGATTCTCTTAAGTCACTTAACATTGGTTTTTTATCAACACGTTGTTCAATACCACGAGAAAGTTGTGATAAAGCGATTACTGGAACATTAAGTTCCATAGCCATAGTCTTTAAAGCACGTGATATGTCTGCAACTTCTTGTTGTCTATTAGCACCATTTTTACTTGATCCCTGAATAAGAGTTAAGTAGTCGATTACAACTATATCAAGTCCATGTGGACTAGTTGCAAGTTTTCTACATTTACTACGTATTTCACCTACAGTATTACCTGCAGTATCATCTATATAAATACTTGTATTTGATAATCTACTTATTGCTTCATTAACTCTTTTCCA
>JAEEGL013643259.1_pt1 | contig 15425 bp, 14 predicted proteins | sample 9134231 | NCBI WGS metagenome assembly JAEEGL01 (sample SAMN16246548, study PRJNA631951) | gut metagenome | biome: gut microbiome; feature: rumen; material: fiber-attached | host: Bos | place: Iran: Karaj | collected 2018-10 | reverse complement strand
TAGATAACAGCATTAATTCTAACAGATACATTATCTTTAGTAATAGCATCTTGTTCTGGAACATCTACTGCTTTTGTTCTAATATCTACTTTCTTATAAGATTGAAAAATTGGTATTACAAGTCTCCAACCTGGCTTCATAATACTATGAAATTTACCTCTAGCAAACTTAATACCCCTTTCATATTCATTAACTTGTACTATACTTCTAAGTAAAATAATAAGAATAACTATTAATAAAATTATTGCTCCTGGCATAACAGTCTCCTTTCATAATCATTATACAACAAATAAAAGAAAGAATAAATATTATTCTTCCTAAATATATTTAAACATCATAAATTGTTTTAGTTTAATTTATCACATCAGTTTCATTAGTTTCATTTTTTTCAGTGTTATTCTCTTCTATACTAGTTTCATCTTTAATATTACAATCTTTATTAGCTTTAAATTTTTTAATTATTCCTCTTGTATAAGTAACACTATAAACACAAAACTTATCATTATTTTTTTCTATATATTCTTCATCTAATAAATCTTTAATAAATATTACATAAGATTCATTAAATTTTAAACTAATTTTTTTATCTAAAACATATTTTTCACATGCTTTTCTTACTTCTTTTGAATATGATATGTATTCTTTATCTTGATTACTATAAGCAATTAAAATTATTATCAAGAAAATTCCAACTACTAGGAATGCTTGTAATGCCATAGTAAATCTAAACTTATTCATGTTCAAAATCATATCCTTCTGTTCTATATCTATGACATTTTACATATCCAAAAGATGATCCATTTTTAGTTAGATATGCATATCCTGTACATCTTCTTCCTTGACCATCATATAAAGGACTTAAAAAGCCTACTTCTATTAGTCTATCAGCACTAACAGTAGTATCAGAACTTAATCCTTTTGAATAATAATTTGAATAATACTTACGTCCTGCTTGTGATAATTTACTTTCTAAATCAGAATAAGAATAAGTATCTCCTTCTTCAGTACCTATATATCTAACATATTTACTATTTTCACTTGATAATAAACCAAATCTATTTAAACCAAATGTTGCTATTAAAAGACATAAAATAAATACGATTATAATACATAGTTCCCATCTAAGACCCCATTTCATATATCACACCTCACTTTAATTATAATATATTTATAATATTTCTTCTATCTTTATTTTTAATAATTCATTATCTTCTTCGTCAATAACACTTCTAATTCTAGAAAATTTATATGATATTTTTAATGCATTTTCAAAACCTTTTAATTTAGTTTCTATTTCATTAATATATTTTCCTACATAAGATTTACTTACATTAAAATTATCAGCTATTTCTTGTAAATTAAAATCTTCATAATAATAATTTTCAAAATATTCTTTTTCTCTATCACTTAATAATTCTTTATAAATTTCATATAAAGATAAAATATATTCTCTTTCTTTCATTAGAACTCCTTAAATAAACCATAAATATATTTTTCAATATCAAATGGAATCATATCAGTTTCTTTTTCACCTAATCCTACAAACTTAACTGGTATATCTACTAATTCTTTAATAGCAAGTACTATTCCTCCTTTAGCAGTACCATCTAATTTAGTAAGAATGATTCCTGTAATATTAGTTATTTCTTTAAAGCTTTTTGCTTGACTAATACCATTTTGTCCAGTTGTAGCATCTATTACAAGTAATGTTTCAACTGGATTACCAGGCACTATATCACCAATAACTCTATTCATCTTTTCAAGTTCTTTCATTAAGTTATCTTTATTTTGTAAACGGCCTGCTGTATCAACAAGAACAACATCATAGTTTTCATTTTTAGCTTTATTTAAACCATCATATATTACTGCTGATGGGTCAGTTCTATCATCACCAAAGAAATCAACATGCACTCTATCAGCCCATTCTTTTAATTGATTAACAGCACCTGCTCTAAAAGTATCTCCTGCAATTAACATAACTTTCTTACCATCATTTTTAAGTTTATAAGCTATCTTAGCAATACTTGTTGTTTTACCAACACCATTTACTCCTACGAATAATATTACATTTAATTCATTATCTTTGATATTTAATTTTGATGATAACATTTCATCACCAACATATATCATAAATAATTCATCAACAATAACTTCTTTTAAATATTCAAAGTCTTCTATATGTTCTTCTTTAACTCTCTTTTTAAGTCTATCTACAAAATCCATAACAGTATTAACACCAACATCTGCTGTTATTAATATCTCTTCTAATTCATCATAAAAATCATCTGTTACTTTAGTATATTTAATTCCTAAAACAGATAATTGATTTACAAAATTATCCCTTGATTTAGATAAACCTTCTACATACTTTTCAGTCTCAACTATTTCTATTTTTTCTTCTTTAGATATTTTTTCTTTCTTTTTAAAAATAGATTTCTTTTCTTTCTTAGGTTTTTCTATAACTTCAGGTTCTTCCTTTGTTTCTTCTGGTTCTTCATAGACTTCTATTTTTTCTTCTTCTGTTAGTTCTTCAGAAACTTCTTCTACTTCTTCAGTTTCTTCTATTTCAGGCTCTGTTTCTTCTTCTGGTTCTTCATAGACTTCTATTTTTTCTTCTTCTGTTAGTTCTTTAGCCTGTTCTTCTTTCTTACCAAATATACTTTTAATTTTACTAAATAGTCCCATATTTTACCTCTTTTTTAATACGAAATTATTCCAGAATTTTGTTTCATCTGGATTATTAACAGATTTAGACATATACACTACAACTTCATCTAAATTAACTTGTTCAAATAATTCTTCTGCAGCAGCTAAATCTAAATAACTATAAAATCTTCCTTCGGGAGTTATTTCTTCACCTTGGCCATTTTTTAATGACATACATATATGCCCTTTTTCCATTAATGCATTTCTTAATCTAATTAATATATCTAACAAATCTTTTCTTGGCAAATGACATAATGATGCACATGCCCATATTCCATCATAACTATCTACTTCATTGAAATCGTAAAAATTCATGCATTTTACATCTAGACCTGTATATGCTCTGGCAAGTTTACACATTTCTTCAGATCCATCGATAGCAGTAACATCATATCCTTTATTTTTAAAATATAAAGAATCTCTTCCACTACCACATCCAAAGTCTAATATTTTTCCTCCTCTTTTTACAAACTTTAAAAATTGTTCATATTGTTCGCTCATATCAGCATTTACTGTAAAATCAAAATATTCTTGTGCATGATTATTATAATAATCTATTGTAGACATAGTTATCTCACCCCTAGATATAATTATATATAGAATTTTGACAAATATCAAACTTTTTGCTATAATGTTTATCACTGATTTAACTTTTTTGAAAGGAAATGAGATTAATGAAAAGTGATAACAAAGAGACTTTGCTTTGTGCTTTAGGTGGTCTTGGCGAAGTTGGTAAAAATATGTATGTTGTTATGCATGAAGACGAATTATTTATTATAGATTGTGGTGTTATGTTCCCTGAAGATAATCTTATGGGAATAGATTATGTTTTAGCTGATTTTAATCAATTAAAAAGTATACAAGATAAAATAAAAGGACTAATCATAACACACGGACATGAAGATCATATAGGTGGTATACCATTCTTATTACAAAGTATTAATATACCAGTTATATATACACCTAAAATAGCAGAAAAGCTTATTAAAAATAAATTGAGTGAAAGAAATATAGGATGTCCTAAGACAATTACTGTTAATGAGGATTTACATATTAAAACTAAACACTTTAATATAGAATTCTTTACTACTACTCACTCTATTCCAGATTCCTTTGGAATGGCTATTAAAACTGTTAATGGAACTATTGTTGAGACTGGAGACTTTAAGTTTGACTTAACTCCTATTGGACCAGTTGCTAATTTAGGAAAGATGGCTCAAATTGGTAATGAGGGTGTTACTGTACTTATGAGTGATTCAACTAATGCATTATTGCCTGGATTCTCTAATAGTGAATCTGTTGTTGATGAAGCTTTAGGGGAAATATTTTCTGAGAATAAAAATTCTAGAATAATCTTAGCAACATTTGCAAGTAACATATATAGACTTACTCATATAGTTCAAACATGTAAAGAAAATGATAGAAAAATAGTTACATTTGGTAGAAGTATGAATACTAATATAGGTATAGCTATTGAATGTGGTTATATTAAAGACGAAGATATATTTATTAGTAGTGAAGAAGCTAACAAACTACCTCCTAATAAAGTATGTTTATTATGTACTGGTTCTCAAGGTGAACCACTTGCCGCTTTATCTAGAATAGCAAATGGTACTGATAAGAGTATTACACTTCTTCCTGATGATGTAGTTATTTTCTCTTCTTCACCTATTCCAGGAAATGCACTTTCAATAAATAGGACTATTAATAAATTATATTTAAAAGGTGCTAAAGTTTATACTAATGCTAGTGAACAAAATGTTCATACTAGTGGTCATGCTAGACAAGATGAATTAAAATTATTATTAAGACTAATTAAACCTAATTATTTTATGCCTATGCATGGTGAATATAGAATGTTAATGGCACATGCTGATTTAGCAGTACAATGCGGTGTTAAAGAAGAAAATACATTTATTAATAAAAATGGTGATGTTCTTGCTATTAAAAATGGTAAAGTATATAGAAAAGGATCAATACCTATAAATGAAATATATGTAGATGGTAATAGAATTGGTGATGTTGGTGTTACTATTATTAAAGATAGAAAAATAATGTCTACAGATGGTGTATTAGTAGCTATATTAAATTTAGATATTAAGAATAAAAAAATGTTAATTGAACCAAATATTACTACAAGAGGTTTTGTAGTTGTAAATGATAATCAAGAACTAATTAAACAAATACAAACTAAATCATCTGAAATAGTTAATCAAGAATTAGAAAAAAATCATTTTAGTTTAACTGATTTAAAAAATAGAATTATTCTTGAATTAAATGCTTATGTTATAGAATTAACTGGTAGAAGACCAATAATTATTCCAATGATTTTAAGCAAATAAAAATGAGGATTAAATCCTCATTTTTTTATTTCTTTATTACAAATAATTCTTCATCTACAATAGCAAATAAATTATGATTACTAGTAACAAAAGCTGGATAATTACCATCTTTTCCTTCAATAGTTAGATATCCTACTGTATCTACTTCAGGTAAATTAATTTCTCTAAATGATTCAACTATTGTATCTAAATATGTATCTGAATTAGACATATTTTCTTTTGTCATATATGTACTTATATATATCTTTTCTTCATAACTAGAATCCATAGTTACAAGAATTATTGTATATGTATCTTTATTTTCTACTAATGTTAATCCATATGTCATATTGTCACTTAATTTAATTTCACTTCCAGTATTAACATTCTTAAGTACTGGCATATTATCTTTTATAAATAATTCAAAATCATATTTTCCAACAGTAACAACTTCAGAAATATCATCATCATCTAACATTAAAGCTGAAACAGAACTATCTACTTTAATATTATATTTTTCAAATACTGGATAATGAACAGTGTAATTATCATCCAAAGCTAATTCTTTATAATTATAACAAATATGATAATCATCATAATCTTCAATTAAATTTTCATATGGAATCATACTAAATATAAATGTAAATACTAACATAGGTATTACTACTAAATAGAAATCTCTTAATTTAGTAGCATTTGCTTTTTGATCTGGGAAATTACATCTTCTAAGTATTAGTAATGAACTTAGTATCCAAAATGCACTTAACATTAGAATTGCAAAACTACTTATAGCAATTATCTTAGTAGTAGCAACTCCATAAGTACAATCTTTTAATACAGCTAGTTCTCCAATCATAATAGCAAAATCATAAAATGCATGTAGTATAATTACTGACCATATATTTTTAGTTTTATAATATAATGTACCAAATAGGAATCCTAAAGACATAGCATTAACTATTTGTAATACTGTCTCAAATAAATTTTGAGATGTAGTTACTACATTACTTAAATGCATAATGCCAAATATGAATGATGCTAATACTATTGATGTAATTACATTCTTTTTAGTATCACCATATCTTTCAATAAATTCATTTTGTAGCCATCCTCTACAAAGGAACTCTTCAGTAATTCCAACTAATCCACATAATACAAGAACACTTACAACATTCTTTAGTGTTAATGATTCAGGACTATTTAGAGTAACACTTGTAACATTAGTTACTAAAGTTATTGCTGAATATAAAATTACTGGTGAAGCCATTAATAATGCTCTATATAGTTTTTCTCTTTTATTAGTAAACACATATGAGTTTTTAAATAAGAGCATTACTATTAAAACTAAAACTGCATAGAATATTTCTAGAATAATATCATTACCATATTTATAATATGTAACTATTTCTGATAAATCTGTAGAAATAAGAATCATAGCAAAATCAATTACTGCAAAGATTCCAAGCATCATTAAGAAATATACAAATATGTTTTTTCTTCCAACATTACCTGTTTTTTCTTTTACTTCTACAACTTCAATTTCATCTGCTTTCTCTACTCTAACAGTTTCTTTAACTTTTTTAGTTGTCTTTTTCTTATCTTTTTTATGAGACATATGAACACCTCTTTCTATCTTTTTATAGAGTTATACTACTCTATTCTAATAATATAATTATACTATACTTACTTATTATAAACAATAATTTTTTAATGCAATAAAAAAAGTCCTTTCGGACTTATATACTTAATGGTGGAGGATGTGGGACTTGAACCCGCGACCTCCTGCGTGCAAGGCAGATGCTCTAGCCAACTGAGCTAATCCCCCACTAGGTAGGCACTTGAAATTAATCAAGCATATAAATATTACCATATAAAATCCCATTAAGTCAAGCAAAAACTGCTATTTTATTAAAATATTCATTAACTCTAAACCTATCTTAACTGTATCATGTCTTAGATATTCTCCATCCATTTTAATAAGAGGTTTTTCAACATTTTTAATTTTAATATTCTTATTATCTACTTCTACTAAATCTTTTTGTTCAAGAGTTTGATATTTTTTAATAACTGATGCTGATACTTTTTCACTATTAGTGATAACTGTATCTATTTTTCTTTTACCTAAATAACTATCTAATAGTTTTAAATGATCACTTACTTTAAAGTCATCTGTTTCCCCAGGCTGTGTAAATAGATTACATACATAAATAATTCTAGCAGTACTTTCATCTATTGCATTAGTTATTTTCTCACTTAATAAATTTGGAATAATGCTTGTATAAACACTACCCATACTAAGAACAATTGCATCAGCTTCTTTAATAGCTGAAATAACTTCTTTGTTTATTTTAGGTTTCTTTTTATAATAAACTCTTTTAATCTTTTTATCACACTCAGTAATATTGTGTTCTCCTTCAACAATACTACCATCTTCCATTTCACCCATTAGTGTTACATCATCATCAGTAAGAGGTAAAACTTTACCTTTCATATTTAAAATATTATCTATTTGTTTAATACCAGATGACATATTACCACATATTTCAGTTAATGCTGTAAGAAGTATATTACCTACAGTATGTCCTTCAAAATCAATACCATTCTTAAAACGATAATTACATAGTTTATCAACAATATCATCTGTTTCTGATAAAGCAATAATTACCCTTCTTAAATCACCCATTGCTGGAATACTGAAATCATTTCTAATTTTACCAGTTGATCCACCATCATCACATACACTAACTACTGCTGTAATATCAAATGGAAATTTTTTAAGTCCACCTAGTAATATAGATTGACCAGTTCCACCACCTAAAACTACTATCTTATTATTATTCATAATTACCCCCTAACATAATAAGCATAATATTCTTCAAAACATAAGTTTTCATCACTCATCTTTTGAGCTGCTTCTACTCCTACATATCTAAATTTCCAAGAAGATGCACTAAATAAAGTTAAATCTTCTTTATCTTCAGTATGTCTTAAAATGAATCCATAATTTTTAGCATTATTAATTAGCCATTTATAGTCATCACTTTCTTTTTTATCACCTGAAGTATTAATATCTATATCAAAACATAAACCTGTTTGATATTCTGAATGTCCTGGCCTAGCTGCTGTTAAATCAGCTTCTCTAGTACCTCTAGAATTAACATATCCATTATATATTCTTTCTTGTTCTTTAAAAGATCTATAGCCTCCAGAAACAATAAGTTTATAACCTTCTTCTTTCGCATCACCAATCATTTCTTCTATATGAGGTAAAATGCTTTCGCTTAGTTTAATTCCACTGTATGCATAAGAAACTGGAACTTTAGTTAAATCTTCAGGTTCATATTCTCCTAATGAATAAATTCTATTTACTAACATTAGTTCTTCTTTAGTAATATCTGTTTGTCTTTCTTCTTCAGTCCATTCAATATTTGCATCAGTATTGATAATAGATACTATCTTACTATTATCAGTTTTCTTATTTTCTTTTTTGTAATCTAAGTATTTTTCTAAATTATCAAATATAAAATATTTTTCTTTAATAAAGTCATCTATATATTCATTATATTTCATTTTCATAACTGTATTAATTTCATCTGAAGATAGCTTATCATTTAATACTTCTATTTCAGATAATTGATAGCCAAGTCCTAGTAATTTATATTCTAAAGACTCTTCATATTTCTTTTGATTAACATACTTAACAATTACAAATATGATTATTATAACCGCTAATATAAACATTGTAAATCTATAATAATTAAATTTTTTCACTACCATAGTTATTCACCTCTTTTATTTTATCAAATTATTGTATTTTAAACAAAGAATATAGTAAAAAACGTCTTATATAAGACGTTTATTTGTCATAACCAAAATCTTCCTCTTCTTCCTCTTTATCATCCTTATTTTTAAGTATTGAATAAGCTCCTAGAGCTGCTGCTCCTATTGCTACTCCTACTCCTGAAGAAACACCCATAGTTCTTAAAGAACTTTTTTGAGGTTTAGGAGTTTGAGGAATATATGCAGGAGTATCAAAATCATTAGACATTTGAACTAAATTTTCACTATAATCTCCTGAATCATCAATCATAATAATATCTGCTTTTTCAACAACTAAATCTTCATTAGGATTTAATGGAGATACATTTACCTTATTTGGAGTAGTATTCATTCTTCTAGATGATAGTTTAATAACAGAAGGAGTATTGTTTACTTCTTCAGGTTGTTCACCAAGTATTGGCTCTGTTGTAATAAATGGCATTCTCTTAATAGTACCTTTACTTTCTTCAGTTGCTGGTAAAACTTGGGCAACACGATTATTGTTCTTAATTGGTTCAGTTGGAGCCATAGTTGGTATTTCATAATGTTTTGGTTCTGTTTTTGGCTCGGTAGTTCTATTTTGTGATGATGGTACAGATCCTGCACTTCCAGGGCCTCCAACACTTGGACCACCTACATAAGGACTTCCAACATCTGGACTACTAGTATCTGGATCACTTGTATTAGTTTCTTCTGTTTTATTAGTTGTTCCTGAAGTATCATCACTTGGATTAGAACTTGGTAATGAACCTTGTTCATAACAATCTTGTACTAATTTTTTATAATCATCCATACTATCTATTCCATATTTTGATAAATCTAAACTAAAGTCAGAACCAAAAGTTTGATTTCCTTTAGTATCTTTTACAGGACTTGAATATGAATGATTAACTTGCTCAATAGCATCGTCTATCATTCTTTGAGCATTAGCAACCACAGGAGCAAATCCTTCTAAAACACCTTTATATGTATCTAAAGTACCTTTAACTTCTTTATATTTTTCTAAGGTTTGTTTCCAAGATAGCATATCTTCTGCCGAATATGGTCTTCTACAATTACAAGGACCTGCACTTTTACCATCAGCTGATAAACATGTATCACATACATCAGGCCTTGCTTCTTGTGCTTTTATAAATGCATCTTGTTCATTTATTTTAATAGTCATTTCAAATATTGAATTAATTAACTCAGGTAATTTAGAATCGTCTAATTCATCTATTGTTGCTAAACTTCCATAACTAGTTTGACCTACTGCATTTATTTTAGCAGATGCTCCTTGAATATAATTTGAAATCATACCCATAGCAGTTTTAATAGTATCTGAAATAAATGTTGCTGCTTTAACATTACAATCTAATAAACTTGAATATGATTCCATATTAGTTTTAACATTATTCCAAGTTTCACCTTGTAATATGTTACTAGAACCAATACCACTCATAAATTCATTAACACTAGATTTTAATGAAACTGCCTTTGTTATTTCATTATCTAAATTAGGTACTATTGATTTAATAGCACTTTCTATTGAAGAAATACTTATTCTTCCAACTTGTCCTGCCACTGGAGTATTTCCAAGAACATTTCTTATTTCATTATATTTTCCATTAGCAGTAGCAGCATTCATAGCAGTATTATATAATTCAGCTGTTGTTTGGCTTAATTTATTTAATGCAGATGAAACACTACTATTACTTGTACTAAATAATCCCTTTACTCCATCTGATAAAGATGTTTCAGCTACCATTGAAGCACAATTATCCATATGGAATATAGCATTAGCTATATCATATACAGCATCTGCTTCTGCTGCTAAGTTTCCATATAATACATTAGTTACTGTTCCATAGTAGTTAGATGCATTATATAAAGAACCTATTATTGAAGCTTCTCCTGAAGTTTCTTTTATATAATTAATATCTGAGTGAGCTATTATTTGACTTTTTAAGTCAGACATAGCATTACTTACATAAGATAAATTAGATGCAAGTGTATCTCCTATAGAACCATCAAAGTTCTTAGCATATTCAGATAGTTCTGTTTCAGTAATAACCATACTTTTAACAGTGGATACCTCAGCATCGGTCATCATTTTATCTAAATAATTTTGAGCTGTATTTAAATCCAATGATCTATGTATTTTTCCATTTTCATCTATATAAATAAGTTTACAGTCATACTTATCTGCTCTAATTCTACTATATACTTCTTTAATATCTAAATTGCCAGATAAAATATCTGTTAAACCATATTCGCTAACTAAATCATATGCTTTACCATGTATTTTATAAATACTTTGATTAAGCTCTATAATAAATGTATTTTTAGTGTTTGAAGATAAAATTCTTCTTTCATCATTTCCACTTCTACTTGTTAATACTAATGTATATACACCATCACCTGAATCATAATTTAATCTTTGAGAACAAGGATCTGCTAGAATACATACCTTAGCACTATTAGAAGCCTTAGTAGATAAATAAGCACTTGGTCCAGAACCGCTATATCCACTTGTTGCTATTGTTGGATTAGACATACCATTTGCATCAGCAACTTTTTCAAACATAGTTAATACTTTTTCAAAACCAGTTGTTTGTGTTTGCCCTCCACCTTGAATATATCCATAAACTATATTACTATCTTTTACTTCTATTTTACTTAAATTAGACACACTAAAAGTAGTATTAGGATTACCTACTGCTAAGAATGATGTTTTTTCATTAATTCCAGGCCAATTTAAAGTAATTGTTGTAGTGTTTGAAGAACCTTGTGGACAATAATTAATTTTATTCATTCCTTGTTTTAAAGCATAATCAGTAACATTACCATTTTTTTGTAAACAATAAATATGTGTTTGACCATTTATTACTTCAACACCATAACCAAGTTTTGGATCTATATTTGCCATATTCTATCTCCTACTATAAATTATTATATCACACTTACTTTCTTATATAAATTATTAATGATAAAATATATACAAGGAGGATGTAAAAAATGAATTTTGAATCAGCAAGTGGTATTTCAGATTATATTGCTTATGCATTAGGATTTTTTGGCTTAATATTTGTATTTATTATTTTAGTATATGCATTTACAGCTATTGTAGAAACTAAAATATTAAGGAAAGCAAATCATAAGAATCCTTGGGCAGGATGGGTTCCTGTATATAGAAGATGGGTATTAGCCGAAATAGCTGGTCTAGAAGGTTATTTATCACTTATAGTTTGTTTTGGATATGTTATTCCAGTAATTGGATCAATTGCCTCTATTATTACACTCATAATAATCTATGATAAACTAGCTAAATCATTTGGAAAAGATGTAGGTTTTACAATAGGACTTATATTCTTACCACTAATCTTCTTAAGTATACTTGCATTTGGTTCTTCTGAATATGTTGGGCCAGCTGGAAGTAATGATAAAGAACCCAAAATTTGGGAAGCAAAAGAATAAAAAAATAATTGGAGAAATCCAATTATTTTTCATATGTAGTTCCTTCTCTTGAATCATTAAGAGTAATTCCTATATTTGATAAATTATCTCTTATTTCATCAGATAAATCATATCTCTTTTCTTCTCTTGCTTTCTTTCTTAATTCAATGATAAGTTTAATTAGTTCATCTTCTTTAGAATCAGAAGAAGTTTCTTCTTTAAATGATAAACCTAGTATTGGTTCAACCATTTCAGTAAAGAAATCAACAATTCCTTTTAATTTATTCTTATCATCTGTTTTATTAGCAAGTTTACTTGCTTCATAAACATAACTAATAGCAAGACTAGTATTAAAGTCATCATCCATTGCTTCAATAAATTTATTTTTTATTTCTTCAATTTCATCATCTTTTTTATACTTATCAGCAGCACCAGAAATAGCTTTTGAAAGTGATTTAACTACACCTTCATAATTTTTTTGTGCTTCTTTAATCTTTTCATCATCAAAATCTGTTGGTCTTCTATATTGAGATAATAATGTGAAAAATCTAATTATTGTAGGATTAAACTTTTCAAATAAATCAGGTAATGTAATAAAGTTACCTAATGATTTACCCATCTTTTGACCATTTACAGTTACTAGATTATTATGAATGAAATATTTAACAAAAGGTACTCCATTAGCACATTCACTTTGTGCTGTTTCACATTCATGATGTGGGAATATATTATCCATACCACCACCATGAATATCAAATGTATCTCCTAAATATTTCTTAGACATAACAGAACATTCAATATGCCATCCTGGATATCCTTCACCCCAAGGACTTGGCCATTTCATTAAATGATTTGCATCTGCACTCTTCCATAAAGCAAAATCTTCAGGTCTCTTTTTATCATCAGCAACATTAATTCTTTCTCCACTAACTGTTTCATCTATATTTCTTCTTGATAATTTACCATAATCTTTAAATTTAGCTATTTCAAAATATACATTATTCTCTTTAGTAACATATGCATATCCTTTATCAATTAAAGTTTGTACCATATCTATTATTTCAATAATATGGCCTGTTGCTCTACAAGAGATATCTGGCTTTAAAACATTTAATTTTTCCATACATTCAAAATAAATTTTCTCATATTTGTATGCAATTTGATATGGATCTATTTGTTCAATCTTAGCTTGTTTTTCAATCTTAGATTCTCCTGAATCAGCATCTCCTACTAAATGTCCAACATCTGTTATATTTTGTACATACTTTACATTATATCCTGAATATTTAAGATATCTATATATAGTATCAAAACTAATATAACTCTTAGCGTGGCCTAAATGAGGATAACCATAAACAGTAGGTCCACAGACATACATACCAACATTCTTTCCATGTAATGGAATAAAATCATCTTTTTCACGAGTAATCGTGTTATAAACTTTCAACATATATGTCCACCTCTTTCATAAACTAGATTTTATCACATTTATAATAAAAAACCAATAAAAAAAAGTTTTTATAACTTCTTTTCAAAATTACCTAGTACTGATACACCATTGGATTCTACAATAAATGCATCAAATTTTTCATGTTTAAGTTTTGATTCTAATAAATATTTCTCATATTTAGATAGAACAACATATGTAATATATGACTTTGTATTGTTATATCCACCTATTGCTTCCCAATAAGTAACATCTCTATCTAATTCCTTTTTAACATATTCTATTATTCTTTTAGGATGCTTTTTACTAAATATCATCATAGTAGAACATATATTTTTAATATGCATTCTATCTAATACTATTGAATCAAATATTGAACTTAGTATTGAATAAATCATTACTTCAAATCCACTTGTAATACCGCATATTGTATATATAACTGCATTAAATGCAAGTCCAAAATTACCAACAGTTATTTTCTTAGATCGACTTGTAAGAACCATTCCTATTATATCTGTTCCTCCTGTTGATGCTCCAACTGAAAGTGCAATTCCGCAACCAAATCCAACTAAAGCACCACCTATTAACACATTTGTAAGTACACTATCAGTAATTATCAAATTATCATTTGGTATTATAAATAAAAATAATGTACATAAAGAAACACTAAATATTGATCTATAGAAAAAGTATTTTCCTAATTTTTTATAAGCAATAATAAATAAAGGAATATTTATCAAATAATATATAGGGGTTGCTATGTCAAAACTAGTTTTAATATTAGTAATAGATAATACTAATGTCCTAATTAATTGTGATAATCCCATTACCCCTCCATTATATAAATGATTAGGTACTATAAATGTATTAATAGCAAAACAATATAAAAATAGTCCAACTATAGCAGTTAATAATTCAATATAATTCCATCTTAAATACTTTTTCATAATTTCCTCCGCTAAGCAATTATATCATTTTAAAATTTAAAATCAATACATAAAAAAAGTGGTAAACCACTTTTTATTTTTTTCTTGACTCTGGATAAGAATATTTTTCTTTTCCACATTTTGTACAAACTCTTACATATCTTTCTCTATAATGATATTTTCCATTAGCAACAGGAAAGCTTCCACAGTCTACTCCTTGTCTATAATCAATATAATCATATTCTGGTACTTCTTCAGGATCATATATTGCTTGACCCCATACATGATTGCATTCCCTTTGTATTCTTTCAATTTGTTCAATTTCTCTTTTAAGTTCTCTATATTTATTAGCTATAGAACCATATTTGTTTTCCATAATTTCCCCCCTTAAAAACCTTGCATATTATACCACAAAATAGTTAAAAGGTCAATTTTTACATAAAAAAAGAAGATTACTCTTCTTCAAGTTCTTCTTTTATTTCAGGTATTTCATTTGGATTATCAAATAGTCTCTCTCTAATTTGAGTTTCTAATTCATCATATAAAGCTTTATCATTTTTAAGTAATAACTTAACATTTTCTTTTCCTTGACCAATCTTTTCACCTTTATAGCTGAACCAAGCTCCTGATTTATCCATAATACCCATACTAACAGCTAAATCAACAAGTTCTCCTGTTTTAGAAATTCCTTCACCATACATAATTTCAACTTCAGCTGTTTTAAATGGTGGTGCTACTTTATTTTTAACAACTTTAATAACAGTTTTATTT
>JAEEGL016760832.1_pt1 | contig 15426 bp, 17 predicted proteins | sample 9134231 | NCBI WGS metagenome assembly JAEEGL01 (sample SAMN16246548, study PRJNA631951) | gut metagenome | biome: gut microbiome; feature: rumen; material: fiber-attached | host: Bos | place: Iran: Karaj | collected 2018-10 | reverse complement strand
TGCTTTTCCTCTGCGACCTTCTTTGCCCGCTCCCTCACACAGGGATACACTTGTCTACAGCTGTATCGAAGACCTATGGCAGAGAGCAGTCCCCTGTATGGTGATCATAATCACCTTCCCATGCATTATGGTCAGTTCCCGTTTCCTTGAGAATGGACTGCAGGTAAACGGAGATCATGTCGCTTCCTTTCATCCAAAGCATGGAGAGTCTGCCATCCGGATCCATGGCGGAAACATTTCTCATATCGCCGGAGAAGAACGCCCGGTTCATAGACTGAATGTATTCCAGCATTTCCGTCCAGAGCTCAGTGTCATCAACCAGCGGAGCCATCGTATTCGGCGTAAAGCGCGCATCCATATAGACTCCGGCCGATTCCGTGAAGTGCTGGAATACAGCATCAGATCGGCCATTTCTCTCAGCCCATGCGGCAAGATCAAGCTGACGGGTCTGGTAACGCAGCCGTCCATCTTCCGCTGTCAGAAGCGCATATTGGCATGGATATGAACAGAGCGCAGATGTCGTGATTTCCGTAAGACCATTTTCAGAACGGATATGCTGAATGTGCAAATGTCCGCTCAGGCAAAGAGGCACCTCATATTTGCGAAGCAGTTCTTCAAGGCGTTCAGCCCCATGAATGACATATCCATCATAGAAAACGCTGTGCTGGAACAGGTTCTGGTGACCAGCAACAAGAACAAAGCGTTCTTTCTCTCTTGCTTCGCGCAGCTGCGCTTTGAGCCAATCGAATGTCGTGTCAGAAATTCCGCAGAAATCGTGAATGGTGTTCTCATCAAGCATGATTACACGGGTCCAATCATTCAGCTCCCAGACATAGCTGAGAGAGTCAGAATCGACGGATAACGCTTCGCCCGGACCAAATTCATTGTATATTTCGGCAAAGCTCGCCGTGGTTGCAAATGGCACGCGTTCGTAGCTGTCCCCCTGAAAACGGGCGGCATTCACATTGTAGACGTCATGATTACCAGGCAAAACAAGAACCGCAATTCCGGAGTCTTTCAATTGTCTCAGCTTTTCACACAGTCTGAGATGACTGATTTCCGCCCCGTTGAAGCTCAGATCACCAGTGAGAATGACGACATCCGGATGTTCTGCAAGGACCTCCTCTATAAAGGCCTCGGTAATCTCCTCAACATATGGCATGTACTTACTGTCGCCATTTTTCAGAAGTTCCTGGTAGCCGGTACCTCCATCCGTCAGTTCTGAGGCAATATAGTGAAGATCACTGGCTATCACAGCATGAAAAGATCTCTCTGAATGATCTGCACCTGCATCTCCGCAGAATGTGAAGCCCATCAAGAGCGAAAGCAGCATTGCCGCAAACAGCCTGTCTGCCTTGGATTTCATTCTTCTCCCCCCGCTCAGTTCCAGTAACTTCTGTTTTAAACCACGGTTTTTCAAAAACCATTCACCGCTTTGAGCGACATTCGTATTGTTTGGCCTTTTTGTTTCATTCCCGATGGTAGATTCTCCGATATTCCGGAGTTTCCACACCGTTTGTCTCGAAGAGAATCAGGGGGCACTGGACAGTCAGGCCGGGATTTCCATCCTTCCTCCCCTCCACCAGGACCAGCTTTGCCTCGCGTTCAGCGGTATGATGGACAAAACGCAGCCGTTTTGGCTCCAGACGATGGGCAGACATCACGGACAGCAGTTCCGACAGACGATCTGCCCGATAAGAGAAGAAAACCTTACCACTGCTTTTACACAGCCTGTTTGCCACGTCACATAGTTCAGATAAACTGCACATCTCTTCCTCACGTGCAACTGCCCGCCTCCAATTCGGCGAGTGAAGCCTGCCCGTAGTCTGAAAATAAGGCGGATTGGAGATGACAAAATCGTAACTGCCGCTCCTTTGTGTCTTCACGGTTTCTCTCATATCTCCCGTTATCACCTCGGAACGATCTTCCAGCCCGTTGAGACGCAAGTTTTCTTCCGCCGCAGCCGCTGCCTGCACGATGAGCTCAAATCCGGTCATCCGCAGCCGGCTCTCCCGCCAGAGAAGCAGCAGCATCAGCACGCCAGATGCACATCCGAGATCAGCACCCTTCTCCTCCGCCCTGACCTGCGTAAAATCCGCCAGGAGTACTGAATCTGTCGTGAGCCTGGCATGCTCGGTCTGGCAGAAATAAGGTCCGGCCGGCCACAGTCTTTCCCGTTCCATTTCACACCCCTCATTTTTCCGTTTCATGAAAACAGACCCGATCAGACAGAAACGGAGAGACGGTAACCGCCTCTCCGTTTCTATTCACCTGAATAAATCAGACGCTCTCAATGGCCTCGGCCGGGCACTGAGCCGCGCAGGAGCCGCACTCCAGGCACTTGCTCTGGTCGATCTCATAGTGAAGCTCGCCCATATCAATTGCCTCAGCAGGGCACTGGGCTGCGCAGGAACCACAGGACAGGCACTCATCGGTAATAACAAAAGCCATGATATTCCCTCCACATTTAGATTCAGAATATGAGGTGAACCAGAATCGTCCACCCCTCTGTCGGACTCATTGTAGCATAAAGTCCGGAAAAAGCAATACCAATTTTCCGGAAGCTGAAATCATTTTTATCTGATGTCGTCTTCCTTCCTTTCCCACGGCAGGAGTATAAGAGAGCATACAATTTTCATGAAAAGACCTTGACATTCCTCGCCCGTGAGAATAAAATATCTTGATAGCATTCCGCATATGCTTGTGAACCCACGCAAAATTCTTAAAAGAATGGAGGTGTGTTTACTACCTATGCCAACTTATGTATGGATTATCATTCTTGTTATCTTGGCCGTCATCGGGTTTGCAGCCGGTACGGTTTATCGTAAAAAAGTCGCCGAACGTGAAATCAGCAGCGCCGAAGATGAAGCCAAGCGTATTATTAACGAAGCGATAAAAAATGCGGAGAGCAAAAAAAGAGAAGCTCTCGTGGAGGCAAAGGAAGAAATACACAAAAACCGCTCGGAGTTTGAGCGGGAGGAAAAGCTGCGCCGGTCAGAGGTGCAGAAGCAGGAGCGTCGACTACAGCAGAAGGAAGAAGCCCTGGACCGCAAAACAGACGCCCTTGAAAAAAAGAACGAGACCCTCAGCAACAAGATTGCAGCTGTTGAGGCCCAGCAGGCAGAGGTCGCGCTCATCAAAAAAAGCCAGCTTGAAATGCTGGAAAAAATTTCCGGATTCACCGTTGAAGAAGCCAAAGCCTATCTGATTGAAACTGTCCGCGAAGATGTCACCCATGAGATGGCTGTCAAGGTCAAGGAGGTTGAAGCACAGTACAAGGAAGAAGCCGATAACCGTGCACGCGAGATCATTACAACCGCGATTCAGCGTTGCGCCGCAGACCACACCAGCGAAGTTACCGTATCCGTCGTTCCCTTGCCGAACGATGAGATGAAGGGCCGCATCATCGGCCGCGAGGGCCGCAATATCCGCAGCATCGAGACGCTGACAGGCTGCGACCTGATTATTGACGACACTCCCGAAGCGATCACGGTCTCCAGCTTTGATCCGGTGCGGCGTGAAGTCGCCAGACTGGCACTGGAAAAGCTCATCCAGGATGGCAGAATTCATCCTGCCCGCATCGAAGAAATGGTTGCCAAGGCGCAGAAGGAAGTCAACGCCACTATCAAGGCAGAAGGCGAACGCGCAGTCTTCGAGACCAACATCCACGGACTGCATCCGGAACTGGTCCGCCTGCTCGGACGGATGCATTACCGTACCAGTTACGGTCAGAACGTGCTGAACCACTCCATTGAGGTATCCCACATTGCAGGCCTGCTGGCCTCTGAACTAGGTGTCGACGTCAACACCGCCAAGCGCGCCGGGCTTCTGCATGACATCGGCAAGGCCATTGATCATGAAGTGGAAGGCAGCCACGTCTCCATCGGTGTGGACATCGCCCGCAAGTATCACGAGTCTGATGCCGTGATTCACGCAATTGAAGCGCATCACAACGACGTTGAACCGCATACCGCAGTCGCCTGTCTGGTGCAAGCCGCCGACGCGATTTCCGCCTCCAGGCCGGGAGCACGACGTGAGAACATTGAGAACTATGTCAAGCGTCTGGAAAAGCTGGAGGAAATCTCCAAGAGCTTCCCCGGCATCGCCAGCAGCTACGCCATCCAGGCCGGCCGCGAGATCCGCATCATGGTCAAGCCCGAGGACGTCAGCGAAGACCAGATGGTCCTCCTGGCCCGCGACATCGCCAAGAAGATCGAGAGCGAGCTGACCTACCCCGGCCAGATCAAGGTCCACGTCCTGCGCGAGACCAAGGCCATCGACTACGCCAAGTAACACGATCATGCACACAAAGGAGACACTTCGTCAGGAAGTGTCTCCTTTCTTGTACCCCTCCCAAAACCACAGGCCGGGCCTTCGGATATAATGAGCATAAACGGCGAACAGAGGGGAATTTATGCAGCCCTCATGCCTTCCCCTGGGGGAAGGTGGCAGCGCACCCAGCGCGCTGACGGATGAGGGAAACCCCGTCGGCCTGTGGCCACGCCGCGAATACCGCCCCTGCCCGGCCCCCCCTCTCCTGACCTTCCCCACGCACGGGGAAGGCGACCGCCGCAGCGGCGGATGAGGTCTTCAAAAGCCTTCGCAAACGCGGCGGATGAGGGCAGGAGACCGTCAAAGCCGGCTCATCGCCGTTTCGCGCCGGATGTTTTCCGATCAGGTGAACACGGCACAATTGACCTTCTCCCCTCGGTGATGGTATAATGGCTCAAACTAATTCTGCCTTGCGGGTGTAAGCGTTGAGATTCATCGAAGTAACGGAAAACAAAAAAGACTATCTTGCTCTTCTTTTATTGGCGGATGAACAGGAAGATATGATCGATCGCTATCTTCATGACGGCAGGATGTTCGTCCTCGATGACGATGGCATCAAATGCGAGTGCGTCCTCACCGATGAAGGGAACGGCGTTCTTGAAATCAAAAACATCGCCACGGTTCCGGCCTGTCAGCGAAAAGGCTATGCGAAAGCCATGATCGATTTTGAGGTCAGGACATTCGAAGAGCGGTACGCTGTCCTCCAGGTCGGAACGGGGGACAGCCCGCTGACGATTCCGTTTTACGAACAGTGTGGATTTGTCCGCTCTCATACCGTTCCGAATTTCTTTACAGACAATTATGATCATCCGATAGTGGAATGCGGCATTCAATTGACAGACATGGTGTATCTGCGAAGACCCTTTTCCGCTTCCCGTCATCCCGGGGAGCATCGCGGCGATGGATCTCAGGAACAATCATGATATGGGAAGGAGAGCCCCTATGGATCAATACAAGCTCAAGGAATACATGACGCGCGAGCCCGATGCCAAGCTGCGCGACCTGGTGGCCAGCCTGCTGTATGACGAGATCGTGGCCCTGCGCATCGCCCCGGGCACCCGTCTGAACGTCAACCAGATCGCGTCGTCGCTGGGCATCTCCCGCACGCCCGTGGCCGAAGCTATCGCCAAGCTCACGGACGTGGGCTTTGTCACCACCCACCCGGGCCAGAGCGGCAGCTATGTCCTGGACCTGAGCCTGACGGACATGATCAGCCTCTACCAGGTCCGCTCCGCCATCGAGAGCGAGGCCGCCGCCCTGGCGGCCTACACCGCCTCCGACGCGGACGTGCGCGAGCTGACGCTGCTGGCCGAGGCCTTTCACGACAGTGTCACCCGCCGGGACATCCGCGGCATGAAGGAGACGGACATGCCCTTCCACCGCCTGCTGATCGACAGCTGCGGCAACCCCTATCTGAAGCAGAGCTACGAGCTCTTATTGCCCAAGCTGACCATGTACCAGTCCTCCATGGTGGAGTTCATCGGCAAATCCGGCGGCGAGAACAACCCCTGGATGCCCAGCGTGAAATACAACCACACCTCCATCATCTCGGCCATTCGCCTGCGCATGCCGGAGCTTGCCCGCTCCTCCATGGCCGAGCATGTCAGCTCCTCCCTGGCCTTCACCTCCCTCACCGGCCACGGCGCCGACCCCTTCGCGGTCGTAAAAGGAAAATAACCTGCGATTTCAGATCGAAAAAAGCCGGCATGGGTACGCCCATGCCGGCTTAAACTTTGCAGTATTGATCAAAAAAGGCTCAGTCCACCCGTTCGCTGCCCCAGAAGAACAGGGCCACGGTGCCGGGACCGGTGTGGCTGCCGATCAGATTGCCGATGTTGTTGATCAGCACCTTGCCGTTGAGCTTCGGGAAGCGCTCCTCCACCAGATCGGCCACCGCGCGCGCGTCCTCGTAGCAGGCGGACATGGAGATGAAGCACTTGCCGTCATAGTCGGTGCCGCCCTCGGCGCACTCCTCCATTTTCTTGACGATCTCGCGGATGACCTTTTTCTTGGTGCGGATCTTGAAGCGGGGGATCAGCCGTCCCAGATTGTCCATATTCATCAGCGGGCAGATCTCCAGAATGCCGCCGAAGATCCCGGCGGTCTTGGAGATACGGCCGCCCTTGACGAAGAAGGTCAGATCCGACGAGAAGAACCAGTGGTGCAGCCGCAGCCGGTTCGCCTCGATCCAATCGGCCAGCTCCTCGGCGCTCAGCCCCTCGTCGCGCTTGGCAGCGGCGGTGTCCATCAGCAGACCGTAGCCAGAAGACGCGCCCAGCGAATCGATCACATACACCGTACGCTCCGGGTAGCGCTCCTTCAGAATCAGCGCCGCGTTCCTGGCGGAGTTGATCGTCCCCGAGATGCCGCTGGACAGGCAAACGTGCACCACGTCTTTGCCCTCCTCCAGGAAGGGACTGAAAAAGTCCACGTATTCCGACACGTTGACCTGGGCGGTACGGGTGTCGGCCCCCTCGCTCATGCGGCGGTAAAACTCGTCAAAGGGGATCGTCTGGCCCAGATCGTCGGGGTATTCGACCCCGTCCAGGGCGTAGTGGAAGCAGACGTAATGCACGCCGATGCGCTCGAAATGCTCCTTGGACAGATCGGCCGGGGAGCAGCAGCTCAGAATAAACTCGCTCATAATTCCCATCCTTTCGCGCGAAGAGTAGGTTACACTTTACCCGTACAGCATACCCCCCTGGCCCCGCGCCAGGCAAGCTACGCCCGTCTCGCCTTGCTCTACACATGAAAAAAGGGCGCGTAGAGCGGCCTGCGCCGCTCTACACCCCCTTGGTTAGCGCTCTACAATTCGTAGAAACCGGGTTATTTCAGGACTTTTTGGCCTTGCGCTTCCGCACGCGGATGTTGCAGGCCAGGAACACGATGACCTCCGCCGGCGCCAGGATCAGAAACAGCTGCCAGGGGTTGGCGGTAGGCAGGTGAAAATACACGATCACGAACAGCGACAGCACGAACAGCGCGATGACGTACTGCAGATGCCGCGTGCGCTTGAAGACGCAGATCAGGATCATGTACACCAGGATCGCGGCGCTGACGGCGAACAGCCACAGCCGCCACTCGACGATATCCATCAGCCACAGCGTCACAAAGGCGATCAGAAAGGCGGTCAGCGTGCCGATCACGGCGATGGCGATGATGTGCTCGACGCTGTAGCGCACCTCTTCGACCTCATTCTCCTTCGGCTTTTCCCATTTGTCGTGGGACGAGAGGATGAAGTCCACGCTCACGCCGAAGAGCTCCGCCATCTGCGTCAGCACAAAGGCGTCGGGGATAGCCTCTCCGCGCTCCCACTTGGAGATGGTCTTGTCCGAGTAATTCAGTTTGGCCCCCAGCTCCGCCTGGGTCATGGAGTGCCCGGTGCGCAGCTTGATGATATTGCTGGCGGTCACCAGCTTCAGTTCGTTCAAATCCATGGCGCGGTTAGCTCACCTCCGTCCGTCCGGTCTATGCTGCCTCATTTTATCCGTTCGCACACGGCAAGTCAAGTTAAAAAGTTGAAACAATTTCCGTTATCCTGTATAAGAAGGAGGACTCCGCGATGATTCAGCCCGGTATGCGCCCGGCGCGGACGCGTCTGGCATCACCCGCAGAACTGCTCTCCGGCTATTATGTCTGGCTGGAGGTATGGGGCGCGCTGCTCTTCACCCGCCGCCGCGGCGTGCTGATCGACAGCGACGCCCAGCGCCTGCTGCTGTCCGGCGAGCCCTCGCTGTTCCCGGTCCCGCTTCGCCTCTTCGGCGCCTGGGCCTCCGGGCCTTTTCCGGCCTTCCCGGCCTGTGCCGAGCCGCTGGACACCCTCCGCGCGCTGGAGCGTCTGGGAGGGGCGCCCTACGACTGGGACGCCCTGCTCGCCGCCTGCCGGAAACGCAACGCGCGCGTACGCCTTGCGCTCTCGCTTCTGACGCCCCTCCCGCCGCTGATCGAGACCGATTCGGCCTTCTCCGCCCTTGCCGCGCTGTGCCGCGCCTGCCCCGCCGGGGCTGTCCGCGTGGGCTTTCCCGCCGGGACACAAAAGACGAATAAAAACGATTAAAAAGATCGCCGCCCTGCGGCGATTTTTTTACGGCCCGAGCACCAAGGGCAAGGCCCGCGTGCAGCGCAGGCGGAGGCATAATTTTTACAAAATACCCCTTGACGCATAATACTATGTGTTGTATAGTATTATGCGAAAGGGGGTATTGTCCATGTTGGATGCGCAGATGAAGCGCGGGCTGATCGAAAACTGTGTGCTCGCGGCGCTGGCACGGGGCGACTCCTACGGCTATCAGATCGTCAAGGATCTGGACGCTGTTGTCTCGGTCACGGAATCGACGCTCTATCCGATCCTGCGCCGTCTCGAGGGGGCCGGCGCGCTGACGGTATACAGCGTCGAGCATAACGGACGACTGCGCAAGTTCTACCATCTGACCCAGACGGGCCGGCGGCAGCTTGAGAGCTTCGCCTCCGACTGGGACGAGCTTGCGGCCATGTATGATTTTATACGGGAGGGTCTGGGATATGAATAGAGTGGAATATCTTGCCGCGCTGAAAAGCGCGCTTTCGCAGATGCCGGCGGAGGAGCTGGAGAAGCAGCTTGCCTATTATGACGAGCTGATCGCCGACATGTGCGAGGACGGCATGAGCGAAGAGGAGGCGACCGCGCGCTTCGGCGCGCCCGACGCCGTGGCGGAGGAGCTGCTCGCCGCGCTGCCGCTCTCGACGCTGGTCAAAAGCCGCATCCGCTCGGCGGGCGGCTCCTCGGCGCTGACGGTCGTGCTGCTGGTGCTGGGCTTCCCGCTGTGGTTCCCGCTGCTTGTCTCCGTCTTCGCCGTTGTGCTGAGCCTTGTCATCACGCTCTGGGCTCTTGTGATAGGCTTTGCGGCCGTGGTGTTCTCGCTGGGCGTCACGGCGATCGCGGCGCCCGTCGCCCTTGTCGCCGGCTGGTTCCAGGGCTCGCCCCTGATGGTCGCCGGTTACGCGCTCATTGCGGCCGGGCTGTGCCTGCTGGGCGTTCTGGCCCTGCCGCCGCTCTGTGGCGCGATGGCGCGTCTGTGCCGTGCGATCGGCCGCGGCGTGAAATCGATTTTCATCAAAAAGGAGAGATGACAAGATGAAAACATGGAAAAAAGTCCTGCTGCTGATTGCCATCCTGCTGCTGGCCCTCGGGGCCACGCTCACCCAGCTTGCCCACAGACGCGGCGACAGCTATCTGGCGAACCTGAGCTTCGGCGTCTCCGGCAATTACGCCTACGACCAGAAGGGTTACACCGTCTGCCGCTCCGGCGAGACGGACTTTGCCGCAAAGGACGTGCGCGCCCTCTCGCTGGACTGGAATGCCGGCTCTGTGACCGTGGAGCGTTACAGCGGCAGCACTGTGCTGGTGCGCGAGGAGGCAAAGCGCGCTCTGAAGGAGGACGAGTGCCTGCGCTATAAGCTCTCTGGCGGCGAGCTGTCGATCCTGCCCTGCGCCAACCGCGTCAGCAGCTTGCCCGAAAAGCATCTGACGGTCTTCATCCCACAGGGACTCGTGCTCGAGGGGCTCGCTGTGGACGTCTCCTCCGCCAATGTAAAGGTATCCGGCGTCGAGACAGAGAAGGCGATCCTCCTTGAGTCCGGCTCCGGTACGCTCCAAGCCGAGGATTGCCGCTGCGGGGAGCTGCGCCTGGAATCGGGCTCCGGTGAACAGCGCGTTCTGCGCACGGAGGTCGGCGGCGCGCTCAGGAGTGAATCCGGCTCCGGCGCCTTCCGGGCTGAAACCCTCGTCTGCGCCGAAGCCGATATCGAAACGAACAGCGGCGATAAGAGCATTGACGGTCTGCTTTGCGACAGACTCAAACTCTCTGCCTCCAGCGGCGCGGTCCGCGGCACGGCGCTTGTCTGCGGCTTTGTCGAGAGCGAAAGCTCCTCCGGCAACGTCTCCCTGACCTTCGCCGCCGCGCCGACGCACATCGGGATCGAAACCAGCTCCGGGGATGTGACGCTCACGCTCCCGCAGGGGACGGGGGTCAACCTCCTCTTCGACAGCTCCTCCGGAAAACTCGGTGGCGAGCTGGTCCGCGGCGACCTGCCCATCGACGTGGAGACCTCCAGCGGCGACCTCACGATCGCCTACCGCTGAGACGAACAGAAGAACAAAGAAGAACGAAGAACAAAAACGCTCCCCTTCGGTTCATCCGAAGGGGAGCGTTTTGGCTTATCGGGGAAGATGCACCGGCTCAGGCCAGCGCCTCGCGCAGCACCTTGCCCAGTCTCTTGATGCCCTCGACGATGCGCTCGTCGGTGGCGTTGGAGTAGTTCAGTCTCATGCAGTTTTTGGTGTTGCCGCTGGGATAGAAGCCCGAGCCCGGCACGTAAGCCACGTTCTGGGCCATGGCCTTGGGGGCCAGCTCGCGGGTATCGATGCCCTCGGGCAGCTCCACCCAGGTGAACAGACCGCCGTCCGGGTCGGTGAACTTGACCTGGGGCGGGAACTCGGCGCGCATGGTGTCGATCATCAGCTGGGCGCGCCGCTTGTAGACGGCACGGATCTTCTCCACATGCTCGTCAATGTCGAACATATCCAGATACTTGGAGATGACCAGGGCGTTGATCGTGGGGGTCTGCAGCGCGGAGGCCTGCATGATCAGGTTGACCTTTTCGATGATCTCTTCTCTGGCGTTGATCCAGCCCATGCGGAAGCCGGGGGAGAGGATCTTGGAGAAGGTGCCGAAGTAGATGATCAGATCCTTCTCGTCCATGCTGCGCAGCGCGGGCAGGAACTCGCCCTTGAAGCGCAGATCGCCGTAGGGGTTGTCCTCGATGGTGGGGATCTCGTACTTGCTGATGACCTCCATGAACTGCTTGCGGCGCTCCAGCGGCATCGTGCGGCCGGAGGGGTTCTGAAAGTCGGGGATCACGTAGATCAGCTTTACGTTCTCCGTGGTGGCCAGCACGCGGTCCAGCTCCTCGATGATCATGCCGCCGTCGTCGGTGGGGACCTCGACAAAGTTGGGCTCATACTGCTTGAAGGCATTGATGGCGCCCAGATAGGAGGGACTCTCCAGCACGACCACGTCGCCGGGGTTCAGAAACAGCTTGCCGATGAAGTCAAGACCCTGCTGGCTGCCGGCCGTCAGGATCAGATGGTCGGGGTCGGTGTGGATGTTGTTCTTATCCGCCAGACGCGCGGCGATCTGCTCGCGCAGGTGTCTGGGGCCCTCGGTCACGCCGTACTGCAGGGCGGCGGTGCCGTTCTCGTCCATCACGGCGTCCATGGCGGTTTTCAGATCGGCCACCGGGAACAGCTCCGGCGCGGGGAGGCCGCCGGCAAAGGAAATGATCTCGGGACGGGCGGTGAGCTTCAAGAGCTCGCGGACGTCCGAAGCCTTGATGTTGTCCATGCGATTGGCAAAATTAACCATTTCATGTCCTCCTTATTCAGCATATTTGAAAAAAATAACCGATTCTTGCTTCCTTTATACCATAATCGCCCGCCTCTGTAAAGCGGCAAAGCGCGTGTTATTTTTTGAACAAACGCCTCAGAAGGCCCGCCTGCGCGGTCTTGACCTCTTCCTGGCGCAGCGCGCCCCAGCTCTCCGGACCCAGGTATTTCAGCACCGCCACCTGCGGCTCCATGTCCGGCGTGACGGTAAAGGTGTCCGTGTCGTAATAATGAATAAACTCCGGCGATTCGAACTTGTCCGTGAACTCCGTCACCGACTCCAGCCTGTGGGCGCCCCGGTTGCCGTCCCGGTAGTGCATGGGGATGATGACCTTGGCCATGATCTCGTCGCAGGCCCGTTTGGCCTCCTGCGAGGGCAGGGCGGTGATGGACCCGGCGCAGATCATGCAAACGTCCGCGCCGAAGAGTCTTGAGATCTGCCCGCCGTCCAGCTGGGTGCCCAGATCGCTCATGTGCACCAGCTTATAGCCGTCGGCCTCCAGGATATGGATGTTGCAGAAGCCCCGCCAGTTGCCCATCTTGAATTCATGGGGCACCTGCAGGGTACTGATGGCGAAGGGGCAGTCCGATTCCGGCCGCCCGGACAGGAGCACGCCCTCCCGGTAGTTGTGGCCGAAATGCTCATGGCTGACCAGCACCTTGTCCGCCTTGACGCGCAGCTTGGGATAGCCGTTGATATAGTCGCTGTTGTAGGGGTCGATGACGATGGTATAGCCCTGATAGCGGATGGCAAAGCAGGCGTGTCCCAGCCATTTGATCTCCATGCTCATTGTTCAGCCCTCCATGACGTGCAGCGCCCGGATCTCCGGGTTTCCGATGCTGTCCATGATCGCGAAGGCGTGGGGCTCCAGATAGTCCCAGTCCCCGCCGCTGAGGCCCTGAACCTGCAGCTCACGGATAACGGCGGCGCAGATGTCCTCGATGACGCCCGCCTTGGTCTGCTGCCCGGCCGCATCGTTCTCCCCGGTGAGCAGAAAGTCCAGCGCCGGACGCAGCTGACCCAGCAGCGGCAGTGCCTCCAGGCCCCGGAGCATCCATTTATAGTAGGGCATGTGCCGGCGGTTGAGCAGATAGAGCATGCCGCAGGCAGCCCTGACAAACTCCGCCGCCGCCAGCATGGCCGCCCCCTCCTCGCCGTGGCGCAGGCAGCGGCTGTAGTTGTACTGCCCGCTCTGGGCCATCTCCACCGCCCGGGCCGCCAGCTTCTTTTTGCGCACATCCTCCGGCATGCCGTGGAGGATCTGCTCCCGCACCGCGCTGAAGTGGCCAAGCTCATCCCGCCAGACCTCGCCGTTCGTGGCCTCGGCCAGGGCGTGGGAGGGCAGGTACAGCCACTGCTGCCAGCTCTCCGGCGCGCCGGGGCTGCCCGTATAGCGGCGGTAGAAAAAGCCCGTGCGCAGCACGCCCAGGTGCGCTTCGCTCATGCTGCTGCGCTGCGCGGCGCCCGGGTGGGGCAGCGCCCGATAGGCCCGTGCCAGCTCCACGCCGATACGCAGATCGTCCACGTCCTCCAGCCACAGGCAAAAACCCGGCTCAAAATCATGGTCCCGGGAGACCTCGTCGTCATAGCCGAAGCACTCCGAGCCCCGACCCACCAGACCCACGGCGATGCGGCTCTCGTACTCGGGAAACTGCTCACGGAGCATGGGTCTGCCGTATTCCTCATAAAAGGCGCGGGTCTCTTCAAGTCCTTTCACGGATCTCCTCCAGCCTTTCTTTCAGTTCCTTCACGTACAAAAAATAGCCAAAATAGTCGAAGCAGGGCAGACATTTGCGGATGGTCAGGGCGTGGTAGCCGTCATGGGCCAGATCCTCCGCGTTCAGATGGGCCCAGGCCCGCTCCATGCACTGGCCCACCCGCTCATCCAGGGGGTCCTGCTTGTCGTACAGCTCCGCCAGGCTGCACCAGGTCACCGCCATGTCGTTGTCCTGTCCCCTGCCCAGGCCGAGCACGTTCAGGGCCATGCGGTAACAGCGCTCCGCCCCGGCGTAGTCGCCCAGGTCCACGCAGGCCCCGGCCATGTTGTTGTACAGCCCGCCGAAGCGGTAGTCGCCGGGATCCAGGTTGTCGGAATAGACCCGGCCCACATGGCGGAAGATGGGCAGCGCCTCCTCCGCCCTGCCGAAATGCTTGAGCGTGGTGGCGGCGTTGAGCATCACCGTGGCGCCGGAGACGGTGTGCCCCAGGTGGTGCAGGCGGATCAGCTCCATGCCCTCGCGCACCGCGGCGAAGCCCTCCTCCCGCTTGTTGCCGAAGCGGTACTGCCCCATCATCTCATTGAGGATGCTCAATTCCGCCCGCCAGTCCCCCAGCTGCTGCGCCTCCACCCGGCGCTTTTCCAGAAAGTGCTGGGCCTTGACGGCCCGGCCGGCGTGGATCAGCTGGTCCAGCTGGCGGATCATGGCCGGGACGTTCATCCGCTGCCCCGTGGGCTCCGCGTCCGGCGTGCCGGTATAGGCGCTGGCGTCAAAGGGGCAGATCGGCTCGATGTAGTCCATGAGAATCTCCTTGAAAGATTGCGTCCAATCGGTATATAATAATTAAGATACAATAGTTATTATAAACGAAGTCGGTCGGTATGTAAATAAGCATCAAATCGGAGGATGTGAGGTTTTTTATGCGCAACCATCTGCAAAACGAGCGGTCCCCCTACCTGCTGCAGCACGCGGGCAACCCGGTGGACTGGTACCCCTGGGGACAGGAGGCTTTTGCCAAAGCCCGACGGGAGGACAAGCCCATTTTTCTCAGCATCGGCTACTCCACCTGCCACTGGTGCCATGTGATGGCGGAGGAGTCCTTTGAAAACGAAAAGGTCGCCCAGATCCTGAACCGGCACTTTGTGTCCGTCAAGGTGGACCGGGAGGAACGCCCCGATGTGGACGCAGTGTATATGGAGGTCTGCTCCGCCCTCAATGGCAGCGGCGGCTGGCCCCTGACTGTGATCATGACCCCCGATCAGCAGCCTTTCTTCGCGGGAACCTATCTGCCCCGGGAGAACCGGGGGCAGTATATGGGGCTGATCCCTCTGCTTACCGCCGTGGCGGTCAAGTGGGAGACCGACCGGGAAGGCCTGCTGAAGGCCGGAACGGAGATCACCGAACACGTCCGCGCGGCCCAGCCCCTGGGCAGCGGCGAACCCAACGCCGATATGCTGCAAAAGGCCGTGCTGCAGCTGGCAGGCTCCTATGACAAGGAGTACGGCGGCTTCGGCACCACGCCCAAGTTCCCATCGGGACACAATCTGCTGTTCCTGCTGCGCTTTGCCGCCCTGTCGGACACGAAGAAGGTCCGCGCCCTGGTGGAGCACAGCCTGCAGCAGATGGTCCGGGGCGGGATCTTCGACCACATCGGCGGCGGTTTTGCCCGCTATTCTACCGACCGGGAATGGCTGGCGCCCCATTTTGAGAAGACCCTGTACGACAACGCCCTGCTGGCCCTATGCTATACCGAGGCCTGGCAGGACGGGCATCTGGCCCTGTACCGGGAGACCGCGGAGGCCACGCTGGACTACTGTCTGCGGGAGCTGCGCTCCGACTGCGGCGGCTTCTGCAGCGGCCAGGACGCGGACAGCGAGGGCGAGGAGGGCAAATATTATCTCTTCACTCCTGCGGAAGTCAAGTCGGTCCTGGGTGAGGACGACGGGCGGCAC
>JAEEGL015269303.1_pt1 | contig 15426 bp, 13 predicted proteins | sample 9134231 | NCBI WGS metagenome assembly JAEEGL01 (sample SAMN16246548, study PRJNA631951) | gut metagenome | biome: gut microbiome; feature: rumen; material: fiber-attached | host: Bos | place: Iran: Karaj | collected 2018-10 | reverse complement strand
TCGTCATGGTTATTATAAACCTTTATTGTCTGATTGTCAAGAGTTTTCGATGAAAATAAAATGTATGATTCCAACGCTCCGTTGCACCGTCCCCGGAAAATCCCCCGAAGCGTCGCTTGCGGGCGTGGGATCTGCGTGGTATAATGAGAGCGGCACAAAGAAACGGAGGATGGGATCATGATCGACAGAATTCGGGTCGGGAAGAGGATCGGGCAGAAGCGCCGGAAGCTCGGGATCTCGCAGACCGCGCTGGCCGAACGGCTCGGGGTGACGTCCCAGGCGGTGAGCAAATGGGAGAGAGGTTCCGGGCTGCCGGACATCGAACTCCTGCTTGCCCTCTCCCGCCTTTTCGGGACGTCGGTGAACGCGCTCTTGGAAGGCGGGGATCCGATCGCGGAGATGGGGCTCGGCATTTCCCCGTCGGGCGGCGTGTACGATTTCCTCGCGGGGCGGGATCTCTCGGAATACGATTCCTTTTCGGACATGCTCGTCCGGGGAGGCGTCATGGCGGAAAGCTGGCGCAGGTCTGCCCGTGCGGACCACCCCTTCCGTGAGATCGGACGCCGGATCGCGGAGGCGGGAGGACGGATCCTCGAGATCGGAGCGGGTCCGGGGGGAGGGTTCACGCCGTTTATTCTGCGGGCGGATCCGAACGCTGCGGTGATCGTCACGGATCTCGTTCCCGGCGTGGTGCGGGAGTGGAAACGGGTCCTCGACGCGGAGTCCGACTCCCCGAATCTCGGATTTGCCGTCTGCGACTTCACCGCCCTGCCCTTCCCGGACGCGTCCTTCGACACCGTTTCCGACTGCGGCGGGATCGCGAACGCCGTCGGGGACCGGGATCGGGCTCTCGCGGAGGCATACCGGGTCCTCAAACCGGGCGGGATGCTCGTCACCTTCAATTTCTTCGTCAGCGCGGAGGAAAAAATCCCGCCCGGGATCCGCGAACTCCTCGAAGCCGAATACCCCGACGCCTTCCGGGATCTCTACGCCGAGACGGTGAGTGCGGGGTTTCGGAAGATCGAGAGCGAGATCGTCGACATCCGCTCCACCGACCGGGACGACAGCGGATTCGCCCTCCGGTGCCGGGAGATCGGGATCCGGCTCAAACGGACCGGGTATGTGCGCGTCTGCATAAAGGGACTGTAAAGACGGAAAAAGGACTTCCTGCGGAACGGAAATTCCGGGAAGTCCTTGTTTTTATTTCGAGAGAATGGTAAATACCTGTCAGACCCCGACGCGGTTGATGCCTCTGCCCGTTTCGGCAAAGGAGCGCAGATTCTTTTCGAGAATGTCCATTAAACGGAGCCGCGCTTCCTTCGAGGTCCACGCGCAGTGGGGGGTGATGACGCAGTTCGGGGCGGTGAGCAGGGGATTTGCCGGGTCCGCCGGTTCCTTCGCCAGCACGTCCAGCCCCGCGCCGGAGAGCTTGCCGGATCTCAGGGCTTCCGCCACGTCGGCCTCGTTCAGCACGGCCCCGCGGGAGGTGTTGACGATCACCGCGCCGTCCTTCATTTTCGAGAGAAATTCCGCGTTCACCATGCCCCGGGTCCCGTCGGTGAGGGGACAGTGGAAGGAGACGAAATCGCTCTCCCGGAGAAGGGTGTCCGGGTCGGTGAAGCGGATCCCGTCCTCCTCGCCCTCCGTTTTCGACCGGCGGGTGGCAAGGACCCTCATGCCGAACGCCTGACAGATCCGCGCCATCTTCGTGCCGATCGCGCCGCAGCCGTAGATCCCTGCGGTCTTTCCCGCGAGTTCGGTGAACCGGGCGCGCTCGTAGTGGAAGCCGGGGATGCCCGTCCAGTTCCCGTCCCGCACCATCTTCGCGTAGGAAGCGAGATCGAAGGCGCAGGCGAGCAGGAGGGAAAAGGCGGTCTGGGCGACGGAATCGGTGGAATAGCCGGGGACGTTGCAGACCTCCACTCCCCTTGCGCGGCAGGCGGGAACGTCGATCATGTCGTAGCCCGTCCCCAGCGCGGAGACGTATTTCAGGTTCGGGCAGGCGTCGAGGACGGCTTGTCCGATCTTCACCCGGTTGGTGAACACGGCGTCCGCGTCCCCGATCTTCTCCGGGGCGTCCCCGTCCGTGAGCTTGTCGTATACCGTCAGGTCCCCGAAAGCGGCGAGCCAGTCCCAGCTGAGATCCCCGGGATTGACCGCGAAGCCGTCCGTAATCACGATCTTCATCTACCGGACCACCTTCTCCCCGTCGAAGAGGAACACGCCGTAGCCCGTCCCCGTCACGCCGCCGCTCTTTTCGAGGTGTTCGGCCATCCTCCGCCTCAGTTCCGTGTCCCGGGGGAGATCCGCCGGATCGTAGCTGTCCCGGTGGCCGAAGACCCGCCAGAGATCCCCGGCGTTCTTCCGGTCCTCCCGGTCGATCAGGTCGAAATTGTCCATGAACGCCCGAATGCGGGAGTCCGGTCCGAGGAAATCATAGTTCCCGGGCCAGAGCAGCCACGAATCGCAGACGAACACCGCGTCCCCCGTCCGCCCGAAATAACGGTACGCGCGGCGGAAGGCGTCTTCGACCAGCGCGGGATCGAGGGGTCCGTCCTCCGGGATGTGGATGTTGACGACCTTATCCCCGCCTTTGACCTTCACGCCGTTCTTCTCCCACTCCAGTCCTCCGTGGAAGGGGACTTCGTGGAATTCCAGCCGCCCGAGCCGCACGATGGAGGCGTCGAGGAAATTGACAAACCAGCCCCATTCGTAAAATCCGATGTGTCCCCGCTCCCGCATACAGGTCTTCGACCAGACGGTCAGCTCCCGCATGGAGGGATAATACACTTCGTCGGCGATCCCCCGCTCCCGGTACAGAAGGTGCGCCCGCATCCCGAACAGGATCCCGGCGGCGAGCATGGAGAGATCGGCCTCTTCCCGGATCTTCTCGCCGAGTTCGCGGGTCTTGTCCTTCCGCCAGAGGTCCTCCGAGAAGGCTTCCTTTTCCTTCGGAAGCAGCGGGGCGATCCGTTCGGCGAGGGGCAGGGCGGCGGCGAGGTATTCTCCGGGGAGCCCGATCTTTTCCGCAAATTCCGCGGGGCCGTCCCCGTTCACGGGATCTTTCAGCCAGTTCAGGTTCTCGTTCATAGCGATCCTTTCCTTCTCCGCCGGCGGTTTATCTCTTCACTCTCGCGTTTCCGCCCCACACGGCCCAGACCTGTTCCTCGTCCGCGGGCTGGGCGTAGTCGGTGAGGAAGGTGGTGGCGAGGGCTCCGGTGGCCCAGCCGAACTGCACCCACTTTTCCGGCTCCCAGCCCTTCAGCATGGCGTAGAGCAGGCCGCCCACGAATCCGTCTCCTCCGCCGATGCGGTCCAGGACGTGGATCGGACGGGGCTCGGCGATGTGCCATTCGTTCCCGCACAGGGTGATCGCGCCCCAGATATGCTCGTTGACGTTCACGACCTGCCGCAGGGTGGTGGCGAAGACCTCGGCGTTCGGGAATTTCTCCCTGACGCACCCGATCATGCCCTTGAAGCTGTCGATCTTGGAGGCGAGATCCTTGCCGCCGGCCTCCGGTCCTTCGATGCCGAGAGCCAGCTGGAAATCCTCCTCGTTGCCCACGAGAATGTCGGCGGCGGAGGCGATTTCGGTGAACGCGGCGCGGAGCTCTTCCTCCCGGTCCTTCCAGAAGGAGGCGCGGTAGTTGAGGTCGAAGGAGACGCGGGTCCCGTACTTCTTCGCGGCTCTCGCGAGGGCAAGGCAGAAGGCGGAGGTCTCGGGAGACAGCGCGGCGATCAGCCCGGAGAGATGCAGAATCTGCACGCCCTCCCCGCCGAAGATCCGGTCGACGTCGAAATCCTTCACGTTCAGTGTCCGGCCGACCTCTCCCGCCCGGTCGTTGGCGACTCTCGGTCCCCGGGATCCGTACCCGCTGTCGCCGATGTTGAACTGATGGCGGTAGCCCCAGGGTCCCCCCTGCTCGACTTCCGCCCCCTCGTATTCGATGCCCCGGGAGCGGAGGTTCCGCTTGATGAAGTCCGCGATGGGGCTCCCTTTCACGAAGGTGGTCAGGACCTTGGTCCTCATGCCGAGGAAGGCCGCGATCGACACGACGTTGGACTCCGCGCTGGTGGCGTGCATGAAGAAGGTGTCGGAGGACTGGACCGGCTGTCCGTTCATCGGGCAGATCCGCACTCCCATCGAGGTGGGAACGACGATCGCGTATTTGCAGTTATCCCTGAATGTCATCTTGTTTCTCCTTTTCCCGCTTAAGCGTTGTACTGCGTCGAAGCCGTGTCGCCGACCTCGCCGTTATTCCAGTCGGTGTGGAAGAAGGTCCCCCGCGGGGCGTCGGTGCGCTCGTAGGTGTGGGCGCCGAAATAATCCCGCTGGGCCTGAAGGAGGTTCGCCGGGAGACGCTCGGTCCGGTAGCCGTCGAAATAGGCCAGCGCTGAGGTCATGGCAGGCATCGGGACACCGGAAAGGATACCGGCCGCCGCGATCCTGCGCCATCCCGCCTGGGCGTTCATCAGCGCGTCCCGGAAATAGGGGGCGAGCATGAGGTTGGTGATCCCGGGATCGCTGTCGAAGGCCTCCTTGATTTTCCCGAGGAAGACCGAGCGGATGATGCACCCGCCCCGCCACATCAGCGCGATCCCGCCGTAATTAAGGTTCCAGCCGTAGGATGCCGCGGCCTGGCGCATGAGGGAATACCCCTGGGCGTAGGAGACGATCTTCGAGGCGTAGAGCGCGTTTTTCAGATCTTCGAGGAAGGCCGCCCTGTCGCCCGCGAACTTTTCGGAGGGACCCGAGAGGATCTTCGACGCCGCGACCCGCTCTTCCTTCACGGCGGAGAGGCACCGCGCGAAGACGGCCTCGCCGATGAGCGTGAGCGGAACGCCCTCGTCGCGCGCGGCGATGCCGGTCCACTTGCCCGTCCCCTTCTGGCCCGCGGTGTCGAGGATCTTTTCGAGCAGGGGTTCTCCGTCCTCGTCCTTCCGGGTGAGGATATCCGCGGTGATGCCGATGAGGTAGGAGTCGAGCACCCCTTTGTTCCATTCGGCAAAGACCTCGTGCATTTCGTCCGCCGTCATGCCGAGGTAGTCCCGCATGAGCTGGTAGGCTTCGCAGATCAGCTGCATGTCGCCGTATTCGATGCCGTTGTGGACCATCTTCACGAAATGGCCCGCGCCGCCCTCGCCGACCCAGTCGCAGCAGGGGGATCCGTCCGCGACCTTCGCGCAGATATCCTGCAGGATCGGCTTCACGCGGGGCCACGCCTCGGGAGATCCGCCGGGCATCATCGAGGGGCCGATGAACGCGCCTTCCGCTCCGCCCGAAACGCCGGTGCCGATGTAGAGCATCCCGTGCTCCTCGACGAGTTTGCACCGCCGGTCGGTGTCCGGGAAATGGGAGTTGCCGCCGTCGATGATGATGTCGCCGGGGGACAGAAGGGGCAGGAGCTTTCCGATGGTCTCGTCCACCGGCGCGCCCGCACGGATCATCATCATCACGATCCGCGGGGTCTCGAGCTTTTTCACGAGGTCCTCGAAGGAATCCGCCGGGATGAAGTTCTTCCCCTTCCCGCGGCCGTTCATGAACTTGTCCACCACGCCGTCCCAGATATCGTAGACCGCGACGGTGTAGCCGTGCCGCTCCATGTTCATCGAAAGATTCTCGCCCATGACCGCCATTCCGATCATGCCGATATCCGCTTTGTTCTTCATCTGTTTCACCAGTCCTTTCAGAGAGGGTTTCACCGCTTCTTCATGTCCGCGAGCACGGAATAGGGGATTTTCAGGTTTCCCGTCCCGGCCCCGATCCGGATATGGGGCTTGAACGTGCCGTGAAAATCCGTGCCGCCGGACAGCTTTAATTTATATTTCGCCGCGAGTCCCCGGAATTCGGTTTCCATCTCCGGGGTATAGTCCGTGTAATATCCTTCGATCCCGCACAGTCCCTCCGAGGCCAGCCGGGCGACGAACGAATCGAGCTCCTCCGGCGGCTTTTTCGTCAGATGCAGGTGGGCGAGATAGGCGTCTCCCCCCGCGTCCCGGATCAGCCGGATCGCTTCCGTGTCGGTCAGAGCCTGGGATTCGGAATAGCAGGGACAGCCGACGTTCAGCCACTTGGCAAAGGCTTCCTTCGGGGAGGAGGAATAGCCCTTGTCCGTCATGATCCGCGCGATGTGGGCCCGGCAGAGGATCCCGCCCTTCGCCGCGGCGCGGACTTCTTCGATCCTCACGTCGATCCCGTGCTCCCGGAGCATGAGACAGGTCTCCCCGATCCGCTCGGAACGCACCCGCCGGATCTCGTCCACTGCGTCGGCGAGGATCTTCGAATCCGGGTCGACGAAATAGCCGAGAATGTGGGTCTCCGTGGCGGATTTCGCCGAGAGCTCGATGGCGGGGATCACTTCGATTCCGATTTTTTCCCCCTCGTCCATCGCGTCCTTCACGCCGTCCGCCGTGTCGTGGTCGGAGACTGCCACCGCCGAAAGTCCCGACGCCTTTGCGTGCCGCACCAGTTCCCGGGGAGTCATGGATCCGTCGGAGCAGGTCGAATGGGTGTGGAGGTCGATCCGCCGAAGGTCTTGTTCTTCCATTCCGATCACCGCCCGTCAGTTTTCCTGTCTTTTCCAGAGGCCGAGGGCGGGATTGCTGACGTAGAAGATCCGCTCGCCGTCCACCGTGTTCCATCCGTCTTTCAGTACCGCGGGATCGTATGTCGCGGCGGCTTCCGCATAGGGCATCCAGCCGAAGCTCACCCCGCGGACCTCGTCTTCCGTGAGCAGAGCCGGGTCCGTGCAGTAGGTGACAGAGAACCGCCCGTCGGAGGAGCCGTGGATGAGGTGGGCCGCCACGGACAGATTTTCCGAGAGATCCGGGTGCTCCTTCACCAGTTCGAGGACCCGCTCCCGGCCCACGTAGCCGTATTTGCGGATCAGGCGGTCGTTTTCGGGATCCTCGCCGAATTTCTCCACTCCGGGGGCGAGGACGATCAGCTCTCCTCCGTCCGCGATGGCCATTCTCGTGCGGTAGACCGCCTTGTTCCCGAGCCAGGTGGAGTGGAATTCCCGGGGATCGAGGTAGACGACGACTTTTTTGAAGGGTTCGTCCACCGTGATGAGGTTCCGGTTTTGGCTGTCGGCCACCGCCGCCTCGAAGTTTTCACGGCTCCGCCCGATGTAGAGGCCGTGGATGTTCGTCTTGTCCCCGGTGTTGGTGGTCGTGGTGAGGATGTAGAGGATGGGCAGGTCCCGGAGGAAATGCTCCTCGGCGTAGTCGAACACCCGGCGCACGGGCGAGAAGTCCCGTCCCATGATCCGCTCGAGGCCGTAGAACGCGCCGAGCATGTGGGAGGAGTTGATCATGGAGGATCCGCCGCAGCCGACGAAAATGTTCTTCGAATAGTTCGCCATGCCGACGACCTCGTGGGGCACCACCTGTCCGACGGAGAGGATCAGATCGTATCCGCCGTCGACGAGCCGGTGATTGACCTCCGCGTCTATGGCCTGATCCACCAGTCCCTCCGAGACCTCCCGCACAAACTCCGCCGGGACCTCGCCGAGCTTCACGACGTCGTCCCGCCAGCGGTGCACGATGAGGTTTTCGTACTTCACCCGGCCGAGGAAGAAGGTCTCGCACTCCTCCCTGCTCATGGGGGCGTGGGTCCCGAGGGCGGGCATGACGTCGATCTCGCACCGGTCTCCCAGCAGATCGAAAATTGCCGCCGTGATGATCCCGGCTCCCGAGTACATGCGCGTGAAGTCCGGCGGGATCACGAGGATCTTCTTCGCCTCCGTGTTCCCGAGATTCTCCTGTAAGGCGTATCGGATGCTGTCGTCCGAAAGGCCCCTCTCGCTTCTGTATATCATAAAATCTCCTTCCTCACTGCCGGTTCTTCTTTCTGTCCGTATTGTATCATTTCGGGCCGGGATTGTCAAGCCGTTTCGGGATTCTTGCCATTTTCAGCGACAATCGGGGGCGGACGTTGATTTGCACCAAAACCCGCCGGAATGAGACGGGATTTTTTCTTTTCCGGGACTTGACGGGGAGGGAGATTTCCGGTATAATAAAGAAAATCAGCTTTCTGTGACTGACGGATGGGACCGCCTCCGGGCTGTTCCGCGGAATCGACCGCGTGAAGCAGAAAGCCGCCGCGCAAAGCGGACAAGCCGACCGTCTGGGCATACGATTCCTCGGGGAACGTGTGCCTTTTTTCATCCTGACCGGGGGACGACCGCCGCCCCTCCCGCATAAACAGCGCGGCGGAGAATGGAGCATTCGCATGAAAAAAGTTGCCGTCATTATGGGATCCGACAGCGATCTTCCGGTCGTGGAAAAGGCGTTCGGCGTTCTGAAAGAATACGGCGTCCCCTTTGAGGCCCGTGTCATGAGCGCCCACCGCACCCCCGCCGAGGTCTCCTCCTTCGTGGGATCGGCCCGGGAGAACGGATTCGGCGTCATCATCGCCTGCGCCGGAATGGCCGCCCATCTCGCCGGAGTATGCGCCGCCGCCACCACCCTTCCCGTCATCGGCGTCCCCGTCAAGGGCGGTATGCTCGACGGACTGGACGCCCTGCTCTCCACCGTGCAGATGCCCACCGGGATCCCCGTCGCGACCGTCGCCATGAACGGAGCCGCCAACGCCGCCATCCTCGCCGTGGAGATCCTCGCCCTCTCCGACGACTCCCTCGCCGCAGCCCTCGCCACATCCAGAAAGGCGGGAGCCGAAAAGGTCATGGCGAAGGACGCGGCTTTACAGGAAAAACTCTGATCCTTCCCCGCGCAGACGGATCCGAACCGAGTCCCCTGCGCGTTCGTTGTTTTCCATCCAGTACTTCATCGAAAGGAATCCGATATGAAAAGCTACAGCGAAGCCTATAAGAACGCCGGCGTGGACATCACCGCGGGATACGCCGCCGTGGAGCTGATGAAAAAGCACATCGCCCGCACCGTGATCGACGGCGTCTGCGACAAGATCGGGGGATTCGGCGGGATCTTCGACCTCGGCCTCGTCATGGAGAAATACGGCGTGAAGCATCCCCTTCTGGTCTCCGGCACGGACGGCGTGGGGACCAAGCTGCGCATCGCCTTTCTCATGGACAAGCATGACACCGTCGGCATCGACTGCGTCGCCATGTGCGTGAACGACATCGTCTGCTGCGGCGCGCGGCCCATCGTCTTTCTCGACTACATCGCCTGCGGGAAGAACGTGCCCGAAAAGATCGCCTCCATCGTCTCCGGCGTGGCGGACGGCTGCGTGATGGGCGAATGCGCTCTGGTCGGGGGGGAGACCGCGGAAATGCCCGGCTTCTATCCCGAAGACGAATACGACCTCGCCGGGTACGCCTGCGGGATCGTGGACCGGGACCGGGTGATCGACAAGGAAACTGTGAAGCCCGGGGATATCCTGATCGCCCTTCCCTCTTCCGGCGTCCATTCCAACGGCTTCTCCCTCGTGCGCAAGGTCTTCGATATCGAAAACGCGGACATCCAAAAGCCGGTGGCGGAGCTCGGCGGGAAAAGCCTCGGCGAAGTCCTGCTCACCCCGACGAAGATCTACGTGAAGCCGATGCTCGCCCTGCTCGACGCCGTCAAAGTCAAGGGCGTCTCCCACATCACGGGCGGCGGATTCTATGAGAACATCCCCCGTTCCCTTCCCGCCGGCTGTTCGGCAAAGATCGACAAGTCCGCCGTAAAGACCCTTCCGATCTTCGGCCTCATCGCGAAGACCGGCGGCATTTCCGAGCGCGACATGTTCAACACCTACAATATGGGCGTCGGCATGTCCGTGATCGTTTCAAAAGAGGACGCGGACCGGGCGCTGGCCGTACTCCGGGAGAACGGAGAGGACGCCTACGTCATGGGCGAGGTGGTTTCCGGCGACGACGGCGTGATCCTCGCGTAAGGAAAGGCGGAACCGATGGACAGAACGAGAATCGCCGTCTTCGTATCGGGAGGCGGGACCAATCTGGAAGCCATTCTGAAAGAAGCCGAAGCCGGGAATATCCCCCACGGGGAAATCGCCCTCGTCATCTCGTCCAAACCCGGCGTCTACGCGCTGGAGCGGGCGGCGAACCACGGCATCCCGGCGGAGGTCGTCTCCCGGAAGGAGGATCCCGACCATTTCGAAGAACGGATCGAAGCTCTGCTCGCGGAGTACCGGATCGGCATGATCGTGCTCGCGGGATTCCTCTCCATCCTCTCCCCGTCGTTCACGGACCGGTGGGACGGGAGGATCATCAACGTACACCCCGCCCTGATCCCCTCCTTCTGCGGGAAGGGATTCTACGGGCTGAGAGTACACGAGGCCGCCCTTGCCTACGGGGTGAAGGTCACGGGAGCGACGGTGCACTACGTCAACTCGGTCCCGGACGGCGGGAAGATCATATTGCAGAAAGCCGTCGATATCGAAGAGGGCGACACCCCGGAGATCCTGCAGAAGCGCGTCATGGAACAGGCGGAATGGGAACTGCTCCCGAAGGCGACGGAGATCGTGGCCGCCCGCCTCGCCGGAAAAGCCCGCTGACCGGATCGGCAGAACAATAAAAGATTATAAAAACCGAAACATTAAGGATCATTTCAGGAGGATCACATGGACATTTACGCCGCGCACTCCATCCCGAGCCTGCTCTCCGGAAACCCCTATCCGGGCCGCGGGATCATCATCGGCATGACGCCGGACGGCAAGAAGGCCGCTTTCGCCTACTTCATCATGGGCCGCAGCGAAAACAGCCGCAACCGCGTGTTCATCCCCGAGGGCCGCGATCTCAGGACCGCCCCGTTCGACGCTTCGAAGGTGAAGGACCCCTCCCTCATCATCTACTATCCCGTCCGGGACCTCGGCAAGATCGTCGCGGTGACGAACGGGGACCAGACCGACACGATCCGCGACTATATCCTGAACGGCTCCACCTTCGAGGCCGCCCTCGACACCCGCTGCTTCGAGCCCGACGGACCGAACTGGACCCCCCGGATCTCCGGTCTTCTCTGCTACGGCGAAAAGAGCTTCCGCTACAAGCTCTCCATCCTGAAATCCCTCGACGCCGAAGGGTCCGACTGCGTCCGCGAGACCTTCACCTACCCCGCGAAGCCCGGGCTCGGACATTTTCTGCACACCTACGTCACGGACGGCAACCCCATCCCGACGTTCCAGGGCGAACCCGAGCGCGTCGAGATCCCGGCCTGCGTCAACTGCCTGACCGAACAGATCTGGGAAAACCTCGACGAGAACAACAAGATCTCCCTCTACGTCCGCACGACCGACCTGGAGACCGGCGAGATCGCCGAACGTCTCATCAACAAGCACGAAGCCTGAAGGAGGGCCGACATGAAGGAATTTGAACTGAAATACGGATGCAACCCCAACCAGAAGCCCGCGAAGATCTACATGAAGGACGGCGGGGATCTCCCGATCAGGATCCTCAACGGACGTCCGGGATACATCAACTTTCTCGACGCGTTCAACTCGTGGCAGCTGGTGAAGGAGCTGAAAGAGGCCACCGGAACGGTCTGCGCCACCTCCTTCAAGCACGTCTCCCCGACCTCCGCGGCTCTCGGGCTTCCCCTTGACGCCGACATGAAGAAGATGTGCTTCGTCGACGATATCGAGGGTCTGGACGATTCTCCCCTGGCCTGCGCCTACGCCAGAGCCCGCGGGACGGACCGCATGTCTTCCTTCGGCGACTGGATCGCGCTCTCCGATGTCTGCGACGTCACGACCGCGAAGCTCATCAAGCGCGAGGTCTCGGACGGCATCATCGCCCCCGGCTACGATCCCGAAGCCCTCGAGATCCTGAAATCGAAGAAGAAGGGCGCCTACAACATCGTCGAGATCGATCCCGCCTATCTCCCCGCCGAGCAGGAGACCAAGGAAGTCTTCGGCATCACCTTCGAGCAGGGACACAACAACTACAAGATCTCCGCGGACGTCCTCGCAAACGTCGTCACAGCCAACAAGGAACTGCCCGAGGAGGCGAAGCGGGATCTCGTCGTCGCCCTCATCACCCTCAAATACACCCAGTCCAACAGCGTCTGCTTCGCGGCGGACGGTCAGGCCATCGGCGTCGGCGCGGGTCAGCAGTCCCGGATCCACTGCACCAGACTTGCCGGGAACAAGGCGGATATCTGGCACCTCCGCCGTCATCCGAAGGTCCTCGGTCTTCCCTTCCTGCCCACCCTCGGCAGACCCGACCGGGACAACGTGATCGACGTCTATATCTCCGACCAGAACGAGGACGTGCTCGCCGACGGTCTCTGGCAGCAGTACTTCACCGTCCGTCCCGAGGAGCTCACCCGGGAAGAAAAGCGGGCGTTCCTCGACGGCATCACGGGAGTTTCCCTCGCCTCCGACGCGTTCTTCCCCTTCGGCGACAACATCGAGCGGGCGCGCCGTTCCGGTGTCTCCTATATCGCGGAGCCCGGCGGTTCCATCCGCGACGATCAGGTGATCGAGACCTGCGACAAATACGGCATCGCGATGGCCTTCACCGGGATGCGCCTGTTCCACCACTGAGTTTTCCGAAAGCGAGCTGACAGTTTATGGATATCATTGTCATCGGTTCCGGCGGCAGAGAGCACGCCATCGTAAAAAAACTGCGCGAGAACCCGGAAATCGGCACCATCTACGCCCTGCCCGGGAACGCGGGGATGAAGGAGGCGGAATGCGTTCCCGTCGGAGCGAAGGACATTCCCGCCGTCGTGGAATTCGCCCTCTCCCATGAAATCGGCTTCGCGGTGGTCGCGCCGGACGATCCGCTGGTGCTCGGCATGGTGGACGCCCTGGAAGAAAAGGGGGTCCCCTGCTTCGGTCCCGCCGCCGCCGCCGCGCAGATCGAAGGATCGAAGGTCTTCGCGAAAAATCTGATGAAGAAATACGGCATTCCGACGGCGGAATACGAGGTGTTCGATTCGGTCGAAAAAGCCCGGGACTACTGCCGCGGGGCGAAGCTCCCCATCGTCGTCAAGGCGGACGGTCTCGCCCTCGGAAAAGGGGTGCTGATCTGCCAGACCCATGAAGAAGCGGACGCGGCTCTCTCCGAGATCATGGAAGAGAAACTCTTCGGCGAAAGCGGGTCCCGCGTGGTGATCGAAGAATTTCTCGAAGGCCCCGAGGTCTCCGTCCTGTCCTTCACCGACGGGAAGACCGTGGTCCCCATGATCTCCTCGATGGACCACAAGCGGGCGGGCGACGGCGACACCGGCCTCAACACCGGAGGCATGGGCACGGTCGCGCCGAATCCCTATTATACCCCCGAAATCGCCGAGCGGTGCATGAAGGAGATCTTCCTCCCGACGATCGCCGCCATGAACGCGGAGGGACGCACCTTCAAAGGCTGCCTCTACTTCGGGCTCATGATCACGAAGGACGGCCCGAAGGTGATCGAATACAACTGCCGCTTCGGCGATCCCGAGACCCAGGTGGTGCTGCCCCTGCTCGACACGGACCTCTTCACCATCATGAAGGCCGTGCGGGAAGGGACCCTCTCCTCCCTCGATATCCGCTGGAAGGACGCCTCCGCCTGCTGCGTGATCCTCGCCTCCGACGGGTATCCGAAGAAGTACGAAACGGGCTTCCCCATCACCCTCCCCGAGGATCCGAAGCACGGCGCGGAGATTTTCGTCGCCGGCGCGAAATCGAAGGACGGGGTCCTCGTGACGGGCGGCGGACGGGTCCTCGGCGTGACGGCTGTCGCTCCGACCCTGAAAGAAGCCGTAAAGAACGCCTACGAAGCGGCAGAGGACGTGAAATTCGAGAATGCTTATATGAGACACGACATCGGCGCCCGGGCTCTGGCCTGCAAAGGAGAATAAATGGTATACAGATGTTATGTGGAAAAACGCCCCGGACTGACGGTCGAAGCGGACGCCCTCCGCGGTGAACTCCGCTCCTTCCTCGGCATCGACAAGCTCTACGGCGTGCGGATCTTCAACCGCTACGACGTGGAAGGGCTGGACCGGAACCTCTTTGAATACGCGAAGCGCACCGTCTTTTCCGAGCCCCAGACCGATATCGTGACGGATACCCTTCCCAATCCCGGGGACGCGGCCGTTTTCGCCGTCGAATATCTCCCCGGCCAGTACGACCAGCGGGCGGACTCCGCGGCTCAGTGCATCCAGATCATATCCCAGGGGACCCGTCCGACCGTGGCCTCGGCGAAGGTCTATATCCTTCTCGGCTATCCGAGCGAGGAAGACGTCGCGAAGATCAAGGCCTACGTCATCAACCCCGTGGAAGCCCGGGAAGCCTCCCTCGACGAGAAGGAGACCCTCGTCCGGCCCTACGACGTTCCGGCGGACGTGGCGGTCCTCGACGGGTTCCGGGCGATGAAGGACGAAGATCTCGCTCCCTTTATCGCGAAATGGGGTCTTGCGATGGACGAAGCGGACCTCGCGTTCACCCGATCCTATTTCAGCGGGGAGAAGCGGGATCCCACCCTCACCGAGCTCCGCATGATCGACACCTACTGGTCCGATCACTGCCGCCACACCACCTTCCTCACGACGGTGGACAGCGTGAAATTCGAGGATCCCCTCCTCGAAAAAGCGTGGAACCGCTATCTCGAGACGCGGGAATCTGTCGGACGCGGGAAGAAGCCCGTCAATCTGATGGACCTCGCCACCGCCGCCGTGCGGGCCATGAAAGCGGCCGGGAAACTCCCGAAACTCGACGAATCCGAGGAGATCAACGCCTGCACGGTGAAGATCGACGTGGAGATCGGGGGGAAAACCGAAAAATGGCTCCTGCTCTTCAAGAACGAGACCCACAACCACCCGACGGAGATCGAACCCTTCGGCGGCGCGGCCACCTGCATCGGAGGGGCCATCCGGGATCCGCTGTCCGGCCGGAGCTATGTCTACGCCGCGATGCGCGTCACGGGAGCCGGGGATCCGACCCTGCCCGCCGAGACGACCCTGGAAGGCAAACTGCCCCAGAAGAAGCTCGTCACCACGGCCGCCGCGGGGTATTCCTCCTACGGCAACCAGATCGGTCTCGCGACGGGTCAGGTCAGCGAGCTCTACCATCCGGGCTACGTCGCCAAGCGCATGGAGATCGGAGCGGTGATCGCGGCGGCTCCCGAAAACACCGTGCGGCGGGAACGCCCCGTGCCGGGAGATCTCGTGATCCTGCTCGGCGGAAGGACAGGACGGGACGGCTGCGGCGGGGCGACGGGCTCCTCCAAATCCCACACCCTCCATTCCCTCGAGACCTGCGGCGCGGAAGTCCAGAAGGGCAACGCCCCGGAGGAAAGAAAGCTCCAGCGGCTGTTCCGCAATCCCGAAGCCTCCCTGCTCATCAAGCGGTGCAACGACTTCGGCGCGGGCGGCGTGTCCGTGGCCATCGGCGAACTTGCGGACGGCCTTGCGATCGACCTCGACAAGGTGCCGAAGAAATACGACGGCCTCGACGGGACCGAACTGGCGATCAGCGAATCCCAGGAGCGCATGGCGGTGGTCGTGGCGGCGGAGGACGCGGAG
>JAEEGL014139512.1_pt1 | contig 15426 bp, 9 predicted proteins | sample 9134231 | NCBI WGS metagenome assembly JAEEGL01 (sample SAMN16246548, study PRJNA631951) | gut metagenome | biome: gut microbiome; feature: rumen; material: fiber-attached | host: Bos | place: Iran: Karaj | collected 2018-10 | reverse complement strand
TATGATAAACCAAAAAATTATAATGATTATGATGATAGACCAATAAGAAGTAATGGTTTTTATAATTTAGAAAGTTTAGATAGTGGTTCAATGAATGATTTATTATTAAGTAGTCAGAATAAAAACAACAATAATAATAATAATAAAGTAAATAATAAAGCAAATAATAAAGTAAATAATAAAGCGAATAATAAAGTCAATAATAAGAATAATGTTACAAAAAATCAAGAAGTAAAAGACAATAATCAACAAAAATTAAATACTACAGCAAGTAAATTTGCAGATGCTTCAAAAAATAATAAAAATAAAGAAGATGTTGTAGACAATCAATCAAAAAAAGAAATCCCAAAAACAAATGATAAAAACCCAATAAATCAAACAAATAATTCTCCGAATAATCCATTAATTCAATCAGCAAACAACATTCCAATTCAAAGAATAAATTCTAGGTTTGCCCATTTACAAATGTCAGCAGATAATCCTTTTAATACAAATCCAAATCAAAATACATATAATAATTACCCAATAAAAACCTATGATTCCTTTAATGAAAATATAGATAATGTAAATAATAAAAATGAAAATACAAAAAACAATCTCAAGGCCAATAATTATAAAAATAATGAAAATAAATTAAATAAATCTTTAAATCAAAAAAATAATAATGATGAAACAGGACCAATAACAGGAATAAATGTTGCAAAATCAACTTCTTTTAATGAATTAAATTCAAAAAATAAAAGAGACAATGCTTTAAAAATATTAAATGGAACATCCTTACATAGAGTTGATGAAGACCAAGATCAAGAGAATTCAATGAGTAATGATGAAATAAAAAAAGATACAGAAGTATTAAAAATAGAATCATCAAATAAAAACAAATTTAATAACATAGATATAAACCAAAGTAATTCACTTCAGAAAATCAATTCAAAATCAAATTCAAATGCAAATTACTATCCTTCAGATTTAAATGATAGAAAATCATATAAAAGAAATACAAAAAATGAAGATATAGAAGAAAATATAATAGATGAAAATAAAAATGAAGAAAATGCAGAAGTAAATAGAAGTAATAGATCAAATAAGAGTGATGTAATAGGAACAACAGGTCATTTATTTGATTATACAGATGAAGAATTAAATGATTTACCTTATGAAAAAGCATTTTATGCTGATGGAAGAAGTTATTATAGGTATTATTGGTCAATATTAAAATATGATCAATTATTTCTTTTCAGTTTTATTTTATGGTCTGATTTTAATTTAAGATTAGTTAAAATTTCTTTATTCTTTTTCCATATTCCAATGTATATTACTTTTAATGGATTTTTCTTTTCATATACTGCTGCTAGAAATTTATATAAAAAAAAAGGAATTATTAATCTCATTGAAAGATTACCTTCTTCTATTTTTTCTTCTTTAATTTGCTTTGTTATTGTCATTGTTTTAAAATGCCTTTGCTTAAGTCAAAAGAAAGTTCAAGAAGTTAGAAGTTCAAAAACTTTTGATGAAGCTTATCAAAAAACTAAAATTTTAGTTGAAAAAATGAAACCTAGAATTATTTTTTATTTTGTTTTGATGTTTATTTTTATGATTGTTTTTATCTATTATATTTCTTTGTTTTGTGCTGTTTTTAAAAATACTCAATGGAAATTATTACAAGAAACTGCTATTTCTTTTGTTTTTGGTATGGTTTATCCTTTTATTATATGTATTTTTCCTACTATTTTTAGAAAAATCGGTTTGATCAAACAAAAAAAATGCTCTTATAAATTCAGTCAATTTTTACAATTGTTTTAAATGTTTATTTTTGTGTTTTTTAAATTATTTTTTTTTGTTGATGAAGTTAACCAATATAAATAACATTTGATTTTAATGAATCATTTAGTATGAAAAGTATAAAAAAGATTTTTTAAAATAATTTTTTAATTTTATTTATTTTTATTAGAATAAAATAAATGAATATAAAAAATATTGAAAAATATTATATTTACATAAAATTCAAATATTCCTGAAAACTCGGATTTTTCTATTAATTATTATGATAAATACACAAATAGATATAAGAAAAATTAATATCATGTTAAAAAAATATTATTTATCAAATCTTAAAATTTTCAAAGTCGAAGATGATTTTTCTATCTTTGAAATTAATAAAAATTTTTATATTCTTTAATTATAATATAATTTAAGATTAGATAAATATAAATTATGATTTATTTAATTATGAAAAGATGTTATAAAAATATTGTTTTAAAAAAAGTAATATTAAATAAACATCGATTTTAATACTTTAAATCTTAATTTAAATTATTAATAAATTTTTAATATTTTTTCGAAATTTTTGTAAATGGATGATACCAAATTGAATGAACTGAAACAAATATTTATAGAAGAATTTTTTAATACTTTTTCAGATATTTTAACAACAACTCAAGATGAATTTATAAAAAATTATCTTCACAGAATAAACATAATTTTAATGAATTATCACAATAAACAATTTAATGAACTAAAATCAAATAACGACTTATTTAATATAATATTTAAAAAAATAATAAAAGAATATTATATTCCAATAAAACAAGAATGTAAAAATTACATAAATAAACCAAAAGAAGAAATTAAATATTTAAATTCATTTCAAAAACACTGTTCAAAAAATAGATATGCAAAACATAAATGTGGAGGAGAATTTTTAATAATAAAAAACACAATAAAAAATATAAAAATAATAATATGTCAAAAATGTAATTTAATATATAAATCAAATGAAATAATTATGTTTTGTCCAATTCACAATTGTGAATTTTATTCAAAAGAAAATAATTTAAATGAAGAAAAATTAAAGCCTGCAACATGGGAAAAATATCATTGTCCTATAATGTTAAATCAACAAATGAAATGTAATTTTTGTAATGATTATTTATGGATAATAAATACAAATAATTTATTTTGTAAAAAATGTAATAAAGAATATAATCCAATTAATTTAATTTGGAAATGTATAATATGCAAAAAAAAATTTAAAAGTAATATTAAAGAATATAATATTTTCGAATTTATAGCAATGAAAAATTCAGTTAAAAATGCTTTAATTAATCAAATTATAATAAAACCCATTTTTTTACCTTGTAAATGTCATGATAAAGATCCTTTAGATTTAAATTTTTATCATAATAAAAATTGTGATGGGATTTTATATGAAGGAAATAATTTTTCAGGAAAAATTATTGTTTGTTCTAAATGTAAAACTTTTGTTTCTATTAATAAATATAATTGGATTTGTCCTATTTGTGAAAAAAATTTTCATTGTGAAGAAACTGAAAGTTTTCCTATTTCTGATTTAGATAAAATTAAAAATGATTTTTTCACTTTTAATGATAGAGATAAAATTGTTGAAGAAGAAAAAAATGAATTTAAATATATAAAAAAATTAGAAAATAATTTAAAACAATCTAAAAGAGTTATTCGAAGTTCTTTAAATGATTTACTTAGAAAAGAAAGAAGTTTAAATTTAAATATGTATAATAAATCAATTTCATCTTGTTCAAAAGATAAAACAGAAAATAGTTATAATATAAATATAAGTAATAATAATAATAATATATGTAATAATATTTTTAATAATTATAATAATAGTCAAATTAAAAGTTATAAATATAGAAATGATAAAATTAAATTATTAGAAGATATGAATAATAATGATAAAATAAACGAAAATTTTGAAAAAGAAAGAAAAAGAAATATTTCTTTTGAAGGAAATTATAGTTTATTTACTGATAAAAGAATTATGGATGTGAGAGTTTATGAAGTTCCAAAACAAACAGAATTAAAAGAAAAATTAACAATTGAAAATGAAATAAATAATTGTATATTTAAAAAAATAAATCATAATGAAAAAAATTTAAAAAACCAAATTTTAGAAAAAGAAAGAGAAAAATATAAAGAAAACTCAAAAGAATTTTCTCCAAATCATTTTAGAAAAAAAGCGTATCAAAAAATTCAAGTACAAAAATTAAATAATTCAAGAATAAATTCAGAAAATTCATTAAATAATATATTAATAATTCCTCCAAGAGTAAGAAATAAAAGTGAATTTATATTTAATGAAAAAGATTATAAAATATTAAATCAATTAGGAGAAGGAACATTTGGAAAAATTTATTTAGTAGAAGATTCAAATAAAAATTTATTTTGTATGAAAAAAATGTTTGCAAAGAATGAAAAAACATGTGATAAAATGATAAAAGAATATTCAATAATGTCAAAAATAAAACACAATAATATAATATCAATAATAGGAATATCAAAAAATACATTAAATTTATCAGCAAATATATTAATGGAAGTAGCAATAACAGATTGGGAAAAAGAAATAAAAGAAAAACAAAGAAATAATATATATTATAAAGAAGATCAATTATTTAATATAATAAAACAATTAATAAAAGCATTATCATTTCTTCAAAAAAAAAATATATGTCATAGAGATATAAAAGTACAAAATATATTAATTTTTAATAATAATATATATAAAATTGCAGATTTTGGAGAAATAAAACAAATTTCAGGAAATTCAAATAATATTCATTCTGTAAGAGGAACTCACTTATTTATGAGTCCAATATTATTTAAAGCTTTTAATAATAAAGAATATAATATTAAACATAATCCTTTTAAAAGTGATGTTTTTTCTCTTGGTTTATGTTTATTATTTGCTTCTACTTTAAATATTAAATATTTATGTAAAATTAGAGATTATTTTGATGATACTAAATTACAATTATTTATTATGAGTGTTATTAGCCAAAAATATTCTTTAAAATTTGTTCAATTTTTATGTAAAATGCTTATTTTAAATGAAAATCAAAGAGTTGATTTTATTGATTTAGAAAAAGAAATTGATAATTTATAATAATAATAATAATTACTTTTTCCACTTTATTTATTTTTTTAATTTTTAAAATTTCAATTTAAAAAAAATGTAATTATAATTTATTAATCTTTAAATATAATTTGAGTTTTAATTTTTTCTAATTCTAATTCCTCTAATTCTAATCTTCTTGCTTTAGCATGATAAATACAATTTTTAATTTTCCAATTAGCAATTTTAGTTCCATTATATTTAGTGAATTTATAAACAAAAAATTGATCTAATTCATAAATTTTAGTATTTTTATCTTCATAATCTTTAAATCTTAAATAATTATTTTTATCATCTTCAATTTCTTCTTTACTTAATTTAACTTCTTCTTTTTCATAATATTCATTATCTTTTTTTCTCTGAATAACATATCTCAGTAATTTTAAATATCTAAAAATTCCATGTTCAATTAAATTAGGATATTTATTAATATTCAATAATTTATTAAAATCTAAAAAACTATTTTTTAAATGAGGAACAGTATAAGAATCATAAATAAAATTTACTCTATTTTCTAAACAATAAAAAAAATTAGTATTAATTGTTTGAACTTGATTTAATTTATTATCTTTTGCTTGTAAAAATTTTAGTATTATATGTTTAATTTTTAAATCTCTTATATCTTCATCATAAAATTTATCTTTTTCTTCTAAAATTTCTTCATTTGTTTTTGCTTCTATAAATTCTTTAAAAATTATATTATTTGATAATTTATCTTTATTAAATGATTTCTCAATATAATATTTTGTTTTTATATCATTAAATTTATGAGAATTAAATTTTTTATGTGTTAATATTTCTGATAATTGAGACATATTTTTTTGATTTGGTAAATAAAAATCTAAATCTATTTTATCAAAAGAATCTTTTTCATTATTTTTAAAATCAGGTAAATTTATTTGTCTTGATTTTTTTAAACTGCTTTTTTTTTTTGGTTTCAAATTATTATAATTAGTAAAATCAGTCATTGAATTTTCATTAAATGAAGAAGTTTCAATTGTACTATAATAATTACGAATATGTTTTTTAGAAAAATTATTTTGATTATCAAAAAAAGAATTTAAAGTAGATTTATCTGTTAAAGTAATATTATTATATTTTAAATTCAAATATTTATTCCTTTTTAAATCTTTTCCTTGAGTCATGAAAGCATCAAATAAACATAAAATTTCAGTTTTTTTTGGTTTTTTTTTCGTTTTATTATCAATAATAAAATAATTTGATAATTTGAAATTACTCATTTATTTTAAAAAATATATTAAATATTTATAATATTGTTTACAATTTAAACTAATTACATAATAAATATTCTAAATAAATGACTAGTAATAAATTGTATAAATTAAAAATCAAAAAAAAATTAAATATCTTTAATATACAAAAATAACTATCTGTTTCAATTACTAATAATAGGAAAAATAATAGGATCTTTTTTAATATTTTTAGATAAAATAAATCTTTTGTTTTTTTCCTTTTTAACATCACTTCTCTGAGAATATAAAGGTTTATTAAATAAAGTACTATTATAATTATTTCTACTATTTTTTTCACCAGAATTTTCAATTAAGGAATTATATCTTAAAAAATTACTTGAATCCATTGAATTTTCTATTGAAGAATTATATCTAAAATGTTTCCTATTTAATTCAACTGAAAGCTTTTTTGAAGAATGATTAGGATATAATAAATATTTTTTTAACTCATTTATTCTTAATTTTTCTAATTGTAATGCATTACCTTGTTTACTTAATTTTACTGTTAATCTTTTTTTTGGTTTAATAATATAATTATTATCATCATTTTTCTCATTTTCGTATTCGTCATTTTTTCTATTTTCAATTTTATCTTTTTGAGCTTTTATTAAACTTTTTATCTTATCTAAATTTTTATAAGAAACTAAATAATTTAAATATCCTTCATTTTTTAAATCTAAAAATGGAGTTTCTTCTTCTTTATTTACTTCTATATTTGTTTTTAAATAATTGTTTGATATAAAAGGATTAAATAAATAAGAAGAATTCTTATGTTTAATTATATTTGATTGATTTTTTTCTGAAGATAAAGAAGTATTATTTAATATATAAGATGATTTTCTAGATTTATTCCTTTTTCTTTCTGTTTTAATATATCCATAATTTTCTAATTTTTTTTCTTCTTCATCTTCTCTTTGTGAATTTTTATCACTTTCAGAATTTTTTTTCTCTGATTTTGTTCTTTCTGATTTTTCCTTTTCTGTAATTTCATATAAATCCATATTAGTAAAACCAAAAACTTTTCTTATATAATTTACACATTTTTCGAAATAACTAAATTCAAAATGATAAAATTTTTTTAATATTTCCTCTTTAAATATTTTCCCACTGAAACCATATTTTTCTCTAATAAGATAAATGATACTAAAAGCAATTTCAACTTTGGAAAATTTTTTTAATATTTTTTCCTTTAATAAAACACTGTCAAAAAGATGAATAATTTTTCTATATAATTTATTTAAAGAAATATTAATTTCTTCCGTATTTAAAACAAAACCAATATACATAAAAACTTTTAAAAAACTGAAACAGTCAACTTCTTGTAAATTATAATCTAATTTTTTAAGACATAAAACTTCATATTCAAATAATTCGTGTCTAGAAATATTATATTTATATTGAAAAAAACTAAAATCAAGATGATTTAAATAATTATCAATTTCATAATATTTATAAGCAATAACATAACATGAAATAGTAATTAAATTTATTTTTTTTTCTTCTTTTGAATCAATAAAATTAAAAGTAGAAAATATTCTATCAAGAAATGAAATTGAAAGATATAATGTTGTTAAGCTTCCATTAAATTTCTTATTTAAATATATTATCATATTTATTAATTTTATTCTTATATTTGAATAAAAAGAAGGAAAAATACTTTTATTTTCTTTTAAATTTTCTATTAAAGAATCTAATATTTTTAAAGGAGAAGCATCATTTCCTTTACAATAATTAATTGGTTTAACTAAATGTTGTTTAAAAGTATATTTCAATATTTTTTCTGTGTAAATCATTGTTCCACATTCTTTACATAAAGTTAAATGTTTTCCTAATCTCATATTTATAATATGAGGACAACTATTTTCACTTGTTTTTTTTAAAGTTTTTTTCCTTTGTGAACTTTCTCTTTCTTTTTCTGCCATAAATAATATATATAAATTAAATTTTTAAATTATGAAAAAAATCTATTTTAGGTGTTTTTCAATTTTTATCATTTATAACATAATTATAAAAATTTATTTTAATTAAATAATGAATTTTATTCTCAAAAAAATAATAAATATAAATGTCTTATCAAAATAATTATCCTTATATTCAATATGAAACTTATGAAATTGAGCCTTATGATAATTATTCTCCAAAATCTAACGAAAATTTTTATCAAAGTGATTTTACTAAACAACAATATATTTCTTATCCAAATGATATTTCTACTTCTTTTTCCAGTACAGATAAAATTTTAACAAATAAAAAATATTATGAAACAAATTCTTTTGAAACTGAATTAAGAAGAAAATATGAAGAATTAAAAAATGGGATTAATAATAATATTTGTAATTGTGATTGTCATAAAAAATTTATATGTTATTGTGATTGTAATAATAAAAATAATAATAATAAGTTAAATATAAATTTAAATGTAAATGAAGTTTTAAATGAATTATCAGATTTAAAATTTTCAAATGTAAATTTAAATAATGATATTAATAGAATTAAAAAAGAAAAACAATTTGCTGATGATTATATAAAAGAATTAGAAAAAGAAAATGAAAAAATTAAAAAAGATTTAAATGATAATTATATTAATAAAGAAGAATATGAAAAAATTAAAAAAGATTTAAATGATAATTATATTAATAAAGAAGAATATGAAAAAATTAAAAAAAATAACGAAAGAATCAATCAAATGTTAGATCAAGTTTTTAATATTAATTTATTACATTGTTCTAAATATATTGAAAACTCAGAAGGTAAATTAAAAGGAGGAATTGATTATTATATTGATAAAAATGTTGAATTTGAAAACACTTTAAACGAACAAAAAAATTTTTTAGATAATTTAATAAAAAATAAAAATGAAATTGAAGAAAAATTTAAAAATTTAACTAATTCTATTAATGATTCTTTAAATAAAAATCAAGAAACAAATATTCCAAATTCTTTAAATAATAATAATTATGATAATAATAATAATATTAATAATAATAATATTTATCCACAGAATTATAATTACAGTCATTCATATGAAATTAAAGGAAATAAAAATAATTTAAGAGATTCAGAAGATGATAATTATAAAAATTATTATAATAACACTTATGATAATATGAAATATAATAATAATAATATTCCAAATAATTATTCTAATAATTTAAATTCAAATGAATTTAATCATAATAATAATAATTTCTATCCGAATAATTATAATGGTAATATTCCTTATAATCAATATATTAATAATATGGGAAACAAAAATATATATGATAATAATTATCCAAATGATTATACTAATGAAAATAATATTTATCAACCTGATAATTTAAATATAAAAATAAACAGTCAAGATCCAAGAAATAATCCAAATTACGAATATATTAAAAATAATTCTGTTACTTTAAATCCAGAAAATTTCGAAAAAATAAATCCAAAAATTAATCCGAATGATAACATCAAAAATAAACTTAAGAAATTAAATAATTCAAAAAAAGGAAAAAAAATAAATGATATAAATGAAAAAAAAGAAGAAACTCAAAATTCAAAACAACCAAAAAATTTAAATAAAATTTATAATGAAAATATGAAACCTGAAATAAATGAAAATAATAATTTAAATGATAATATTTCACCAAATATTTATGATGAAAATAATAATAAAGAATCGGGTTCAAAAAAACCAAAGAAAAAAAAACAAAAAAAATTAAAGGAAGAAAATAATGAATTAAATGATTTTAATGAAAATAATATAAATGAAGATAATAATGAAAATATTCCTGAAAAAGAAATAAAAAAGGATAAATTAAATAAAAAACAAAAAGAAAAAAATCCTTTAAATCAAAATAATGAAAATAACAAATTAAATAATAATGAAATGAATAATATACCAGAAAATGAAAACAAAATTTCAAAAAACAAAAAAAAAACAAAAAAAAATATTCCTGAAAATAACAACCCAGAAAATTTAACAAGAAATGATTTAAATAACAAAAATCAATTATATACATTTAAACAAACGAATAATTCAAATAATCCAGAAAATGAAATTCCAATTAAAAATCAAGACATTAATGATAATAATATAAAAGATATGAATCAAAATAATATGAATGATATGAACACAGATGAAAATAATAAAAAGTTAATTAATAATAGTAACGATGATGAATATAACAATAATAAAATTCCTTTTGAAAAAATGAAAGAAAACAATATAGAAGAAAATGATGAAAATAATTTACAAATTCTTGAAAATCAAAAAATTGATTTAGAAAAAAATGATAAGAATTTAAAATCAAAATCCCCAACTGAAAAAAATAGAAATATTACATTATCAAACCCATATTCGAGATTATTATTAAATAGAACAGAGCCAATGAAAAAAGCATCAAAAAAAACAATAAATTTCGAAGAAGGAAATTGTTGGGCTTGTGATATAGGATGTAGTATATCAACTACAGGATATAGTCCAATGACTTTTTCTCCTTATATTAATACTATTAAAAGAAGAGATGTTACTCCTATTAAAAATAATATTAATTATGAACAATATACTAGACATAAAAAAAATCCTTTAAATTAAATTTATTTATTTATTTATTTTTTTTTAAATTAAGTGTTTATTAAATTAAATTTTCTCTTTTTTAATAAATTATTTTCTTCTTATATATACCTCTATTTTTTTATTAATATATAATATTTTAATATATAATACAATTACAAAATTCATTATTATTGTTATTATTTTTTTGACTTTCTAAAACAATGGAATTTTTTTTAATGTGAAAATTATTATTTCCAATAATTCCATTTTTGACTTTATAAATATAATTATTACTTTCATTTTTTAATTTATTAATTAATCTCATTCTATAACCAACTTTTTCAATTCCAATATCATTAAATAATATATCTTCAGTTAAAGGTTGTTTACTAATCATTTGAATAAATAATAATTCAGGACTAGTATAATCGTTAATTAAAAAATTATTAATATATTTTTCTAAATTAATAGAAGATAATAATCTATATAATTTATTTTCGTTAGTAATATTTGAAAAATAAACTTTTTCTTTATCTATTTTAAAATCATATAAATTTGATATTTCTTCTAAATGAATAATAAATTTTGCTCTTATTCCTGGAGTTTTAAAACCAATTTCTTTTAAATTTTCATTTGAAATTGCTATTCCATTTTTACTTTGTTCTTTTAAAACGTTTAAGTCATCAAATCCATTTATTAATAATAAATTCACATATTTTTTTGAAAGTCCTATTTCTGATATAAAATTATTTATTTCTTTTTCATTATTTTTATTATTTATATATTTATTATATATAAATGATATTCTTTCTGAATTATTATTCTTATTTTCATTATTATTATTTAAATCAGTACTTAATTTTAAATTATTTTCTCTATTTGTTAATGCTTTATATTCATTATTTAAATCATCATTTTGAGAAATTAAATATAAACTTAATTTATTTTTTTTTTTCTCATTCTTATAAGGCAAAAATAAATTCTTTTTATTTACATTATTATTATTATTTTTATTATTTGAATTATTTGTATTTATTCCAGTATTTCCTGTAAATGTAGATAATCTATTTGAATTTAAATTACTATGTGTATTAATATTTTCCGAATTTGTTTGTTTCATTTTTTTAATATTTGATGAAAATTTTTGTTTTGAAATAACATCTTCAAAAAAAGAAACGTAAGTTTCAATTTGATTTTCTTCGTTGTCATTTATATTATAATCTTCTAAAGAATCTTCAAATTTATTTTTTTTATTTTCTACTTCAATATTATTATTAAAACATTTATTTTCTATTTTTTTTATTTGATCAAAATAATTATCTCTTTGAGTAATAGAATCAAAATAACAAATTTCTCCATTATTACTATTTGAATTAACAGTATTTGTAAATCTACTTTTTTTAGTGAATAAAATATTATTAATATCATTATAAAACTTATTATTATCTTTAATATCATTTTTAACACTTTGAAAAACAAAAATATTACAATTATTATTATCATTAAAAGAAATATTATTCTTATTATTTTTATTATTAAATAAATTTCTATTTAAACAAATATTACTCTTCATATTAATAATATTTAAACAATTATTATTGTTAAAATTATTATAATTATTAAAATTAATTTCACTAAAAGAATCTTCAATTAAATCAATAATAGATTTATCATTATTTTCTTTAGAATAATCTAAAACTGTCATTTTATCTTTAAAAGTTTTAAGATTTTTATTAGGATTATATTTTAAAAGAAATAAAATTAAATTTTTGTCTCTTTTAGAAATTGCAATATGTAAAAAAGTTTCTCCACATTCATTTTGACAATTAATATTAATTCCTTTTTCAAACATTATTTTTAATAAATTTTCTTTCCCTAATTCACAACATTGAAAAGAATAATCAATATAAATTTGTTTATTGTTTTCATTTAAAAATGAAATTAAATAATTTAATAATTTTATATCATTTGATGTTGAATTTTTATGTTGTAAAGTTAAAGAAAGTAAAAATTTTAAATTTTTTTCTTCTTCTATTTTTATTTGTTTTGATTCAATTAAAAATTTTAGTGTTTCTATATTAATATCACTATTAATATTTGATATACAAAAATTATTTTCTTCTTTTGATATTATATTATTTTTATTTTCTTCTTCTAAAGTATTTAAATCAATCTCCATATTAATAAATTCATTATTTGTATATTTTTTAAATAAAATTTATTTATTTTAAGATTAAAGTATAATAAACAAAAAATAATTATTTCTTTTTAGAATTATTTAAATATTTTTGAATAATAAAATCTTTTGATTTATTTACTTTAAAAGAATTTTTATATACTTCAATTTCTTTTTGAGGATCATTATTATTATCATTAAATAAATCAATATAAGCAACTTTAACAATATTATTTTTATAATTAGTAAAATTAGAAATAGAATTAATTCTATTTTTATTATTTTTAAAAATATTTGTTTTATGAAAAGATTTATTAATAAAATTATTTCTATTATTATAATCTTCTAAATTACTTAAATTCCTTTTATGAGGTTTCATTAAATTATTAATTTTTTTATGAATAGAAACAGTATTATCATTATATTCATTTAATATTTTTTGTTCTTTAATTTCTATTTTGGGTCTATTTACAGTTTCTTTGTTTCTATTGATATTTTTTAAATTTTTTTTTATTTTGGATATTTTATATAATATTCTAAAAGTTTTATCAGAAATGTTATTTCCAAAAACTTTATTATAATTTTTATTCACATAGTTTTGTTGTTTATTATTATTTTTAATATTATTATTTCTCTTATTTTTAATATTATTATTATAATTATTATTTAAATGTAAATTTATTGTACTATTTGTTGATGAATTATATTTTTTATTTGTTGATTTACTTCTTTTATTTTCTGGAAGAGAATTTACTGGTAAAATTTTATTTGATAAATTTTTTTCTATAATTGAAGTATCATATATTTGATAATTTATAGAATTTAAATAATCTTCTTTTGGATTTGTAAAAGTTTTTTCTAACATTTGTTTAAATTCATTAAATTTTGAAGAATTAATATATTTTGTTTTTGGTTTAAATTTTATATTGTTAAAATCATCAAAAGATAAATCATTTAAACTTAAACAATTGAGTTTATTCTTTGAAAGATTTGAAAAATCATTTTTATCAAAAATATAAGGTTGATTATTGTGATAAGAGTTTAAATTATTATATATGTCCATTAAATTTATTTAAATTTAAATGATTTTTTTATTAAATAATAAATTAAAATTTAAAAACTTTATATTTTAAAATATAAAATAATTTCGTCATTCTAAGAAATATACTGCATATATAATATAAATAAAATACACAATGAAGTATTTTCTTTATGAGTTCACTTAAAAAAAATTATAATAAATTTATAAATATATTAAATTAAATAGATTATTTTTCAATATTTCTAATTGTAACCTTGTTAATTATTTATCCTTAAAAATTTTAAAAAATAGATATATATAATATTATTTACAAACCTTAATTTATGATTAATTCTCTATCACATTTTTTATTCACAATTAATTTTTATGAATTCTTTTTTTTATCAACTTATTGAAAATAAATTTCTTTGATGGATTTTTTTTATTTTTTTCAAAAGGAATCTTTCTTTCAATACAATTATTCAAATTATAAATACTTAAATTTTTCATTGATTGAAATTTTTTTAAACAAATATTATTTTTCTTTTCGGGTAATACTTTCATTGTTAATCTCCTTTCAAAATTCTCTTTACATAATTTTAAAGGAGAAGGACAAATACATTCTTTTTTAGGACCTAATCTAGGAACAAAACAGAGATTTTCCATAAAACATAATTCGAAATTCATTAGTAAAAATCAATAAAAAGATAAAAAATAAAAATTATTTCAAATAAACTAAATTACATATTATCAAAAATATAAAAAAAATTTTATTTATTATTTTAATTTAATGATTTATTAACTCTTTTTTAATTTTTATTTTTATGTTATAAATAATTAATTTATAAAAAAAACTATAAAATATAATAAGTATTTAAATATTATTTAATTTTCTTTTATATTATTTTGTAATAAATTTATTTCTTTTTTTAATTGTAAATTTTCTTTTTCTTTATTTACAATATCAAAATTTAATTTTTTTAAATAATTTTTTAACTTAACTAATTCACAATCTTTTTCATATATAATATTTTTAAAATCTTTCAATTTTTTATCTTTTTTATCAGTAATTAGATTATTTACTTTATTATTAATTTTATCATAAATAATTTTTAAAATAATTTCAATAGTTCCAATTTGAGAATGAGAAACTTCATCAATGATTTTTTTAGATAAATTAATATTTAATTTCTTAAATACTTTTTGATTTAAAGTATTCCAATTATCAATTTTTTTATTGATTGAATTAGCTTCTTGATAATTATGTAAATCTACTAATTTAGGATAAAAATATTTTAAAACTTCTGCCATTAAAATTCCATCTGAAAAATCTTTATGTATAAATTTCTTTTCCTTTGATAAAGGAATACTATCTACCCATTCATAAATACTTAATATTTCTTCTTCATTAGTTATTTTTTTCATTATTTTTTTTTTTATTTTTTTAAACAAATAATTATTATTTCAAAATTAAATAATAATTAATTTTTAAAATCTATTTTTCAATTT
>JAEEGL014114645.1_pt1 | contig 15426 bp, 10 predicted proteins | sample 9134231 | NCBI WGS metagenome assembly JAEEGL01 (sample SAMN16246548, study PRJNA631951) | gut metagenome | biome: gut microbiome; feature: rumen; material: fiber-attached | host: Bos | place: Iran: Karaj | collected 2018-10 | reverse complement strand
TGGCATACCGTCAATAGTTTACGGCGCATTTGCATTTTCATTAATGATATATTTGGGAATCAGGACATCGCTTTTGGGCGGCATTATTGTAATTACATTGTTGATAATACCGATTTTGATGCGCTCGATGGACGAGGTGGCAAAGAATTTTCCACGTGATTTGTTGGAGGCATCGTATTCGCTTGGAGCCACAAGATTGGAAACTATCGGCGTGGTTCTCAGACAGATAGCACCCGGAATTGCAACTGCAACATTGCTTTCGGTGGGTAGGGCAATCGGCGACGCGGCGGGCGTGATGTTCACGGCAGGATTTTCGGATTCGATACCTACAACGCTTTCGCAACCGGCTGCGACATTGCCGCTTAGCATATTTTTCCAACTGAGCGCACCACAAGCCGAGGTTCAAAACAGAGCCTACGCTGCTGCGCTTGTACTTACAATCATTGTGTTGATAATCAGTCTTTTGGGACGCTTTATCACAAACCGTTTTTCAAAACATAAACTCAATTAACCATTTTTGCAAATATGTTGTCCACGCGCCAGTAGCGTTAATTTGCAACGTTGGGTAAAATTGCGACTTGGCGGCGCGGGTGTTGTTGGCGGCAATGCGCAGATTGTATTCGGCTATCAAAACATCGGGACGTGATGCAAGGCTCTGTAAATCAACGGCTGAGGTGTCGATATTAATCAATCCTACATCGTTGTATTCCGACCTTTCAATGCGTTGGAGATTCTGCCCCGTTAGGAGGCTGAGGGCGATGATGGTTTTCTGTTGCTGCAATTTAAGGGCTGATTCCGAAACTTCGGTTTCGCGGAGCATTGATTCTACCTGATTAACAGCAAGTTCGTTCATTTTGCCAATCTCTTTTAAATCACGGCTTGTGCGGATTTTGTGTTTTCGCTACCGAACGGTCTTGACACAGAGTTAAGCGAACACGGCGGCGGTCTCAGCGAAGGTCAGGCACAAAGAATCGCGATTGCGCGGGGGTTGTTGCGTCCGGGAAAGATTTTTCTGCTCGACGAAATCACTTCCGCCCTTGATGAAGAAACAGAAAAAGAACTTTATTCACGGCTTTTTGCGGAATTTCCCGAAAAAACTATGATTTTTATAACGCACAGACCATCTATAAGCGAAATATGCGACGGACATTTACAGTTGACGTCATAGTCTTTTTTGTAAATACAAAATATTATTATATATTTGCAAAATAAAAATTGTTCAAATTATGACAACATCAGAACTTCAACTCTCAGCAATTAAAATGCTTAGCGGTCTTGACAATAGAAATGCCGAGATTGTTGAGAAAATATGGACATTTATCAACGACTTAATAAACGGGACAAAACAAGCGAAAACACGAGAAAACGTAGTAAAACATCAGCAAAATTTATCTCAGGAAGTAGCAGATTTGATGAAACTTATAGAAAAAACAGAGCCTTTACCGTCTGATTTTGATTACAAAAAAGAGTACTCAAAACTCAATAACTAAAAATATCATTAATGGAACATTTTTTTTCACTTTTAAGATTTTCACTTGGGATAACGGACAGTTTTAAAGAAAAACTGTCGGAAAAAGAGTGGATACAAATATTCAAAACCGCTCACAGTCAGGCTCTTGTCGGCGTGATTTTCTGCGGCGTAAAAAAACTCGACAAAGAACTCGCCCCTCCGTTCAACATTATGATACAATGGATGGCAGAGGCTGAAAAAATTCGCGGTTTAAACACAGTCTTTTATGCCGAAAGCAAACGTCTTACTGAACTTTTCGAGGCAAACAGCAGAAAAACAGCCATTCTAAAAGGTCAGGCAAACTCCCGGCTCTATCCCGATATGTTTTGCCGTCAGCCGGGCGACATTGACCTCTACGTAGAAGGCGGAAAAGAAAGCGTCATCAAACTAATAGACAAATTAGGAATGTTGCCGCCGGATTTGCCAGAAGGGGCATTAAAGGCTTATCATCACGTGCATCTCCCCGAAAACGAAAAAGGCGTAAGCGTAGAAGTCCATTTCAGACCCTCGTCAGGATTTCATAACAAGTTCTATAACAACAGGTTACAACAATGTCTTAACGAAAACCTAAAAGATATAGTTTTAACGCCGGAGGGGTTTTATGCACCATCAATGAGATTTGCCCTTCTTATGCAATTAGCTCATATTGAGCGGCATTTTATGATGGAAGGAATCGGTTTAAGGCAACTCAACGATTATTATTTTCTGCTGAAAAAATGCGATAAAGACGACCGCGAATATGTTGCAGAGCGTTTAAAACGCTTCAATTTGAAACGGTTTACAAAGGCGTTGATGTGGATTTTAAACAAAATTTTCTTGTTGGAAGAAGAATTTATGCTCTGCGGCATGGACGAGGCTTTGGGCAAAAAAATTATGGCGGATATAATTTCAGGCGGAAATTTTGGCTGGGACAACAAAAAACAAATTTCAGGTGCATGGTCAAGATTTGTTGAGCGAAGAAAACGTAATTGGAAAATGTTTTCAATAAACACCGCCGAAGCCTTACCTGTTGAATTGGCGTATTGGAAATGTTTTCTCAAAAATATGCCGCGCCGAATCCGTTATCGTACATTGTCGTTAGAAAATATGAAAAAAGATGAAAAGAACTGAATATTACAAAGTTGCGGAACACGTTTTTAGTGTTTCAGCGGAGATGTTTTTTGAAAATTACGAGCCGTATTTGACGGAAAAAGTTGATAAGCCGCTTTTTTCGTTGGAGGTTTTTAACGAAAGTTTTTCAGGCGTTTTTACGCATGAAATCTCTCAGGAAGAAGAAGGTCAGGCAATAATTTGCGGACACACGGAAGAGCAAAAATCCGTTTTTGAATTTTGGCTCGACGGCAAAAAAGCAGGCGTTTTAATCACTTCTTCTGACTACAAAAACAACGCCTTGTATGTGGAAAACGGTTTTGAAAAATTCTCAGTTGACAACGCGTTGATGATAATTTTTGCACTGTCAACAGCCATGAAATCAACGCTTTTATTTCATTCGTCAGTGATTATATACCAAGGCAAAGGTTATATGTTTTTGGGCAAAAGCGGCACAGGAAAAAGCACACATTCAAGGCTTTGGCTGCAAAACATTTTAGGTTCAAGACTTTTAAACGATGACAACCCCGTAGTAAGAATCTTTCCCGAAGGCATAAAAGTTTTCGGCTCCCCGTGGAGCGGCAAAACAGAATGTTACAAAAACGAAGAAGTACCTTTGGGTGCAATTGTGCTTTTAAGTCAGGCAAAATACAACAAAATCAGCGAATTAAAAGGCGTTATGGCATACGTTGCACTTGTTCCGTCAGTTTCGGGCAAACGTTGGGACAAAGTTTTGGCAGACAATCTGCACGCAAGCGAAACAGCATTAATTGAAAAGACAAAAATCTGGCATCTTGAATGTCTGCCCGACAAAGACGCCGCAATTCTCTGCAAAAACACAATATCATGCAATTAAGCGGTGAGTTTATAATATCGGAGGCCTTGCGCTTGGTCGGCGAAGGCAAGGACGTAATTTTCCCCGTAAAAGGCACTTCTATGCTGCCTTTTATCATCGGTGGCAAAGAAAGTGCAGTATTTTCACCTGTCAAAAAAATTAAAAAAGGCAGAGTTGTCTTGGCATACACGAGCGGCGGAAATTACGTCGTTCACCGCATCATAAAAATTGATAACCAAAACATTACACTTATGGGCGACGGCAATCTCAAAGGCTGCGAATTTTGCAAAATTTCCGACGTAAAAGCCGAAGTCAATTATGTTGTCGGCAACAACGGCAAAAAACGCTGCCTTAACTCTTTTTGGAGAGTTGCGGCAGCGTTTATTTGGCGCATTTTGCGACCAATAAGACGGTATTTGTTAGCGGCATACAGAAAGTTTATTCTTCGATGACGTTTTCTTCTTCTTCGCCTTCTAATCTGTCTTCTTCAATTACAAGATTGTCAATAATAAAATTTTGACGGTCCGGCGTGTTTTTGCCCATGTAAAACTCCATAAGGTCGTGAATTTGGTCTTCTTTTTTGATCAAAACAGGCTCAATTCTCATCTCTGGACCGATGAAATGTTTGAACTCGTCGGGAGAGATTTCTCCGAGACCTTTAAAACGGGTCATTTCGGGGTTTTTACCGCACGCTGCTATCGCGTTCAACTTTTCCTCGTCTGTGTAACAATAAAACGTTTTAACCTTATTTCTGACCCTAAAAAGCGGGGTTTGAAGTATGTATAAATGTTTAGTTTTGATAACCTCAGGAAAAAAGTTCAAAAAGAACGTTATAAGCAGAAGCCTGATGTGCATACCGTCAACATCGGCATCAGTTGCGATAACAACCTTATTGTAACGTATATTTTCAATGCCTTCCTCAATGTTAAGAGCCGCTTGCAAAAGGTTGAACTCTTCGTTTTCGTAAACGACTTTTTTGGTAAGACCGAAACAGTTGAGCGGCTTTCCGCGCAACGAAAATACTGCCTGCGTGTTAACATCGCGACTTTTAGTAATACTTCCGGAGGCAGAGTCGCCCTCGGTGATAAAAATCGTTGATTCTGACTTCCTTTCGTCATTAGTGTTGTAATGAACGTTGCAGTCGCGGAGTTTTCTGTTATGAAGATTTACCTTTTTAGCGCGTTCTTTGGCGATTTTTTGAATGCCCGAAATTGCTTTTCTGTCCTTTTCGTTGTCTTGAATCTTTTTCAGCAAAGCCTGAGCCGTTTCGGGATTTTTGTGAAGGTAATTGTCAAGTTCTTTGCACACAAAATTGAGCATAAAGTTACGGATAGTTTCACCGTTAGGACTCATATTTTTGCTGCCGAGTTTGGTTTTTGTCTGAGATTCAAACACTGGCTCTTCAACTTTTATGCTGACAGCCGCGGCAATAGCGGTTTTAATATCGCTATAATCAAATTCTTTTTTGTAAAAATCCCTGATTGTTTTGAACAAAGCCTCCCTGAAAGCCACCATGTGAGTACCGCCCTGCGTGGTGTGCTGACCGTTGACAAAACTGTAATATTCTTCGCTGTAATGATTGTTATGGGTCATAGCGAGTTCAATATCAGGACCTTTTAAGTGGATAATCGGATAAATGGCCTCGCTGCTCATATTTTCGTTCAAAAGGTCAAGCAGACCGTTTTTGCTCTGAAAAGACTCGCCGTTATAGACGATAGTAAGCCCGGTGTTAAGATACGTATAGTTTTTCAGCATCGGGACAATATAATCGTCCAAATAGTTGTAATTTGTGAACAATTCAGCATCGGGTACAAAAGTAGTTTCCGTACCGTTTTTTTCCGTTGATGGGCTGACCGGATTATCTTCCAAACAAACGCCCCGTGAAAACACGACTTTTTTGCACTCACCGTCCCTAAAAGAGCGAATCATAAACTCCGAAGAAAGGGCGTTGACGGCTTTGATACCGACACCGTTAAGGCCGACAGATTTCTTAAAAACGCTACTGTCGTACTTTGCGCCGGTGTTCATTTTAGAGGCTACGTCCCTAACTTTTCCGAGCGGAATTCCCCGGCCGTAGTCTCTAATTACGACCCTCGAATCCTTAATTGTTACTTCGATTTTTTTACCAAAACCCATCATAAACTCGTCGATGGAGTTGTCGATGGCCTCTTTCAAAAGAACGTAAATTCCGTCGTCGGCACTCTGACCGTCGCCAAGTTTTCCGATATACATACCGGGACGGCGGCGGATATGTTCCTGCCATTCGAGGGTAACTATTTTATCATCAGTGTATTGCGCTGTTTGTTCCATTTTTCCTTTTTTTGTTAAAGACGGACAAAATTAACACATTCTGCCCGAAAATGCAAGTTTTTTATTGTAAAAATTTGATTTCCACGCGGCGGTTTTTAGCACGGTTGGCGGCAGAATTATTAGGATACAAAGGCGTAGTTGAGCCTTTGGTCTCACACGTAATCCTATCAGCACTAACACCACGATTAATAAGTTGCTTTTTAGCAGACTCCGCACGTTTCATACCCAAAGTCATATTATTACTTTCGCTGCCGATGTCGCAAGTATGACCCGTTATTTTGAGTTTCAAATCGGGATTTTCTTTCGCGAGTTTTGCAATATCGTTGAAGAAAGCGTAATAATTGTCCCTTTGCCTGATAAAGGATTGGTTATAATCGAAATTAATAGCGACAAAAGTGCGCAAGACCAAATCCGTACTTGGAATTTCCTCCTTAATTCCGTCAGTAGGCTTATCAACTATAACAATATGCGGCAGACTATCAACCGGCGGAATACTATCCTTTTCAACCGGTTTTTCTTCAACAATAGGCGGATTATCCTCTATAACCGGCGGATTATCAACCACTACAACTGTTGGCACGGAATCTTGCTGGACCGGCGGATTTTCCTCGATAACAGGAGGATTTTCTTCTATAACGGGAGGAGTATCAACCACCACAACATTAGGCACTGAATCAACCACAGGAACATCAGCAATAACAGGTATCGTAGTCGTATCCCTCTTTTCGGGTTTTTCGATAGGCGGTTTCGGTTTTTTGTTGGGTTGAAGTCTGTACTTCAAACCCGCCATCACGCCTATTGCAAGCGGTGTAACCTTATCTACAATGCGCGAATTTAACACGCCATTGTAAACATCTTTATAACCGTCCGGCGACATACAATCCGGGTCAAACTGATATTTGTCAGACTTTTCAATCTGATTTTTGAAACCGTAAACGTAATACAAACCGAAATTCAAATCCAATCTTGGCGTTAAAACATATCCGAAATCAAATTCAGCAAATGCGCCGAAAGAGCTTTTGAAACCGTTATCACCGCTTCTGAGTTGAGATTTATCGCGAGTGTATTCATAGTGCTGAGTCATTCCGTAAAGTTCGAGATTGTAAACCTCATAATGTGCCTTTGTCTCCAAAGAACCCGACTTTACAGCAAATTTATCAGCGATAACAGCCTGATATACAACACCTAAGCCTCCGCCCAATTTGTATTTTCTCTGAAACTTGTGCTGATAATAAAGTCCGAGAGGAATATTCAAAAGCACTTCGTTTTGCTTTTCTTTCAAGCTTTTGAAATAAGTACGATGAGTGTACAAATCGTAGTCTTCATCAACAGCATTTTCAATTTCGTTAAGGTAAGTAAATCTTCCTGAGGCAGAATAAGTTTTAAAATTAGCGTCTAATCCCACACCGAAATTACCTTTCCCGAAAAAGTAACGATAACCGGCCCTCGCAGTGAGTCCTACACCCGGATTTTTAGCACCGTAACCTAACATATCATAATTCAAGGTATGAAGACCACCGCCAAGGTCAAATACAACGTAACTACCCGGACGACAAAGATTTAGCGTATCCTTTTTTTTGCGTTGTGCCTCTGCGTCAACAAAAACCGACAACAACAAAAGGACAAATAATATTTTTTTCATAACTAACTTACACTTCATTTTCTTACAATCAACTTAAAGTTTAAGCGTGAATCATCTTTTACTACTACACCTGTATAACTGCCCTGCGGCAAATTCAAAGTATTCAAACGGTCAGGATTTTGAATTTTGGTTATCAAAACGCCACTCAAATTGTAAATCAAAATTGTACAATTTTCGTAGTCTTCAAAATCTTTCAACTCTACGGTTACCGCTTGCATCGGCAACGCAGGATTCGGATAAACGTTAACACCAGCAGCATTTGCACGCTTAGATACAGCAGTCCTCTTGTCAAAATAACGCGGACAAATATTTGCATAAGTACCGTCTACGGTTAAGACTTTTGCGCTGTACCAACCATACAAACAAGGTAAGTCATTGAAAAACTGCTTGTTTTCATTCTCAACAACATGACCGTCTTTGTACCATTGATAACCGACAAAATCATACCCGGCATTATTAATTGCCACCACATCAGTGAATTTTGAAATGATGTAAGAGGCAGCATAATTGACAGTAAAATCAAACAAGGTATCCAATTTATTACCGTCACCACTTTCAAGATGAAGCGTTGCCTGATATTTTCCTGCTTTCACCTTTTCAGGAATATTAACTTCAATAGAATTTATTCCCATTGCAGTTTGAGAATTAGACAAGGTGATATTTTCAAAACCGGCATTTAATGCATCATCCGAAAATGTTATAGAACCTTTTTCCGGTAAACCTTCATCAATACAGAACTCAAACGGCACGCTGCTACTCGGACAAACATCAGCACCTACACCTAAGAAACTGACTTTTATATCCTTATTAGTAATGACACCGTCCGTATAAACATAACCGTCGGGTTCAATATACTTTGACTGCCAAGGACCTGTCAACGAGAACGTTACAGTAATAGTTTTGTTACTACCAATATTAGGATCATCATACTGCTGGATTTGTTCATCAATTCTAACCTTATCAGAGCCTACGACATTGGTCAAAACACATTTTTCACCCGTCTGCCTAACAGACACCGAACCGTCATATAACTTTCGATGAGCAATTTCAGGTGCAGTTGTTAAAAGTTTCAACTTAACTACATTTACGGTAACAGTTTTACTTAGGACAAGAGTACCCGCATCATATAACTGAACATCTACCTGATAAGTATTCGGAACAAGCATTTGATTAGTCTTGTCAATATCCATAATAACATATCTAACTATTTGTGTTTCAGTAAGTTCGTTAATAAGTTTAAAATCCTCACCCATAACAGAGGTTCCATAAACGAGTTGATAAACACCAGTCTCATCGGGCTCCATATTGTAGAAAAATTCAAACGGCAAAATACTTGAAGCGGCTTTTAATTCATGATTTTTAAGTTCATAATTACCTATACCACTACCTGCCAAATTAACTTTTACCACAATTCCCTGATAATCACCTATTTTAAAATCAGGATATACGATTTTGTCCAAATTAGTGATTTCAAGTTTTACATTATTTTTATCCTTCTCGATAATGCCGTCAAGTTCCGGTTCAAAAAGTTTCACTTTATTCGGATCAACTTTTTTAGTTCCGTCATAATATTTATCTGCGATTGTTACACCAGTAGCAGATATTGCTTTTGGCGTAACCTTCACATATTCAGCATGACTGAAACCAGTTTCATAATGTTCATTATCCTCAGGTGTAAATAATACACGAATATTATAAACCCCAACATCTAACATTTCACCCGGATAATGCTCTGCTCTTTCATTATCGTTGATACGAATTTCATAAGTATAATGTCCCGGAACAGAAATTTGCTCACCCTTGAATTTCACATAAGTATAAGTTGCTGTAATATCTTTGCCTAATTCGGAATTTCCGTATACTTTATCCAATTCCTTAAACCCTACAACAGCAGGACATTTTGTGATTTCACCGGGCTTAGCATACTCAGGCGCAACGTTTTCTGCGAACACATAACAATAACTGTCATCACCTTTCAAAGAATATTTAATGTTGACATCACGGTCTCCGACCTCCTCGGAACTGTATGACATCTCAATGCTAAGTTCAACATCATCACCGTCAACAATCATATACTTATCAAGTTGCGGATATTCTATGATTTGATTTTCATAGACATTATTAGTACCATCGTAATGACGGCGCAATTCACTACCGTCCTTATCTTTTGTCCAAGTAAACTCAGAGACATTCAATTCCCTCGGAACAATAGTAAACTCAATAGTTTCTGTCTGTTTTTCAGGCAAATATCCGTTTTTATCTTCTACTTTGCAGTATAAAGTATGTTTACCGACCTTTGGCTTATAGCCTTCCGGAACTTCCTGACCATCAAGGTAATACGTAAATTTAAAAAATCCGTAATACGATGAATAAAAGTATATAGACTCCTTCCCTATTTCCGCAAAACCATACACTGTTGTAGTAACTTTGTGTTCAATAGTCGTATTGAGTAAAACGGCAACATCAATTTCCGAGGACACAGTTGCATAGTTATCATCTTTTGAAACAAACTGAACTTTTCCTACTAATTCTCCCGGATGCAATATCGTCGGGAGATTTATTTGTGTATAATTTTCTTCACCCTTGTCCTTGTATGAATAAACCGCAGGGAGATATTTATCCTTGTAGGGAACTTCATAAATGGCTGCTTTCAAATAATACTCTTCCTCCTTATTATCTTCCGAACTACCCATTTTATTGCCATATCCCATTTCAGTACTCTTTCCTTCAATAAGTCTGTCATAAACAAACCATCTAATCGTAGGCTTTATTTTTTTGATTTCGCCAGTGAAATCATTAACGGTCAGAGTATAATTTTCATCAATATTATTTTCCAAACGAGAATTGACTAAATTTATCTTAACATTTGTACCGGCATTTTCGGATTCATATTCAGCCTTGTCAAAATTAAATTGCACTTCATTATTGTAAATGCCAGTAACATTATAATACGATCCTGAAAAATTTTCAATGACCTTAGTTCCATCGTAAGTTTTAGAAAAAAGATTAAGTTGCGAAACTATCACTTTACGCTGAGTCATTGATTCTTCTTTTGTATCTCCAACTACCTCATAATTCACATTATCAACTGAGCCAGAGATTGTTATAGTTTTTGCATCCTTAACATTCTTACTGTTATATTCTGCTTGCGGAGTAATCTTTATTGTTTCACCCGAATAAATTTCGCCTTCAAGCTCTGATAAATCTATATCTCCATTATTGCTTTTTGCAGTAACTTTTGTAACAGAAAAATCATTTACCACATTTGTAGCGTCATACTCCTTGTCGGCAGTCAACGTATATGTAAGATTAATCTTACACTTTTCAATTTTACCAGGAATTGAAAAATCCGCTGAATTCCAATCAGTTAGCGTTGTTAATAATACATCTTGATTTGCATTTAATATTGGCGTACCGGCGCACGAATAATTTTGTATAACTGATTCTGACGGAGATATTGTAAATTCTATAACAGTATTAGGATCGTCTGCTTTTTTATCATTATATTTAGCAGTAATCGTAATTTCATCACCTTCCAACAATCCGGTGATTACTTTATTAAAACCTAAAACATTAGTCGTCGCATCATAAATTTTATTTTCAACATAAGATAATTTTATATTCTCAATAAATTTAGGTTCAACAATTACCGTTTTATTTTCTTGAACATTATAATTATCTTTCTCATTATCAGGAAGTTCAAACGTTACTTCATACTCTCCTACCGGAAGCATTACATCTCCGCTATATTTTTCGTTAGTTGTTTTATTAACAGCGACAAATGTTCCCGGAATTTTAGTACCCACAGGATTCTCATTAGGATTAATGGAAGGTGCTATATTAGTCAACAATTTTGAATCTCCGTATGTTACTGAACTTTGTGCAACAGAAATTACAAGTCCCTTCTTATAAATTTTACCTTTAACAATAGGATTAACAAATGTATAATTATCATTTCCAGAAATTAAAGCATCATATTGCATGTTTTGAAGTGTAGTTTCATTAGCACTCGCACTTTGAAATTTTAGATTTGTAAAAAAATACGGCACTTCATCGTTACCAATAATTCCTGCTATTGTATTACCTTTCAATGGGTTATCAGTTTTTAAGCACTCCGAAGCATCATCACTTCCATCATAGTTTTTTTCAAAACGAAATTCTACATTATTTAATTCTTTTGCAGTGATTTTACTTGTCGCTGAAAAAGAATTTAATTCATACTTGTTATTCGCTAATAATTCAATGTTAATTTTATTACAATTTTCTTTTTCATGCACATTAGCACTCTCAAAAACGGATCCACCTTTTAAAATAAAATCAACTTCATCCCCGGCAAGAATACCATTGACTAATCCATTTGTCAACTTCTCTGCTGGATAACTTTTTATCACATTATCACCATCATACGGTTTTTCAAATGTAAGAACTACATCAATTTTTTTCTTTACAACCGTAAATTCAATTTCATTATTATTCGTAACTTGATAATTTTGTTCATCATTTGGCTTGTAACTAATTGTATAATCACCTGCTAAAAGCATAGGAAGCTCCTCCATCTTATAAGTAGCAGTTGAATTTTTTAGATGTGCAGTAAAAGTACCTCGAATTGTAGGATTGGTCTCTGACACCGTTGGATTTATATCCGTTCCAAAAATAGAAGTCCCGTATGGAAACGGACTACCATTCAACGGAAAAATAGTAATTGGCTGCGGAGTTATTTTTCCTGGTGTCCAGCCATATCCATTCAACTCATAATTACTATTCGACAATTGCAACCCCTCAATAGTAACCAATCTATCTTCATGTTTACTTGCAGTTGCAAACGCTGCACTCGTAAATGAAAATTCAACTTCCTCTCCGGCAACGACATCAGTACAATTATCGTGAGTAAGTTTTTTGTTTGCAAACTCACTCGTTAATGAATTAGTTGCTACATCATTACCATCATAAACCTTTTGAAATGCAAAACTCGGGGTCAATATCCTTTTATTTATCTTACCAGAATTTTCTTTTTCAAAGTTTTTAACTTCATAGTTGAAATTTGACAAGACCACATTACTTACTGAAACTTTTTTAGTAAAACCTGTACTTGCATTTTTATCATCAAAAGTGGCTGTCAAGGATCGAATTGGAACAACATCTTTCACACCATTTTGTGAACACAATTCTTCATTGAAAGAATAATTTTCTCTATAACAAGAACTTGCATCAACTCCGCCATCGTATGTTTTTTCAAATTGCAAATTATTGAAAGTCAAAACTTTTGGTTTTATCGTCCCTGTTGAAGTAATCTCATCATTGTCCACAACATAATTTGTATTCGATAAAATAACAGAAGATATTGTAATATTATGATTACCTACATTGACATTACCCACCGTTGCTGATAATGAGGATATTTGAACATCATCATTAAGCGACTTATTAGGAAAACTATAACTCTTTATATTATTAGATAATATATTATTACCGTCATACGTCTTCTCAAATTGAATAATCAACGACAGTTTTTTGGTTTCAACTTCAAATTCTTTCTCCGCATTATTATAATTAGTTGCATTAGTAGGTACAAACACAACTCTATAATTTCCGACACCTAAATTATCACCAACATTATAATTTACTCTGTTATTATCTTTATAGAGTTCAAATTTACCGTCAACTTCTTGATTTTGTGCATTTTTAGGCTTTTGAAAAATAATATCAGTTCCTATTTTTGAAGTTTCGTATACAAATTTCTCACCCAAAACTAAATTCAATGACTGCTTGGTAATTGTTCCGCTACCGTTAAAAGTTATAGCATAATTACTATGACCATCATTAGTAGCATACACCACTTGAATATCATTGACAGTTTGTACATCTGCACTTGCATTAGGACTTTCAAAACTACCTGTTGCAGAAGAAATTTCAATTTCTTCATTTTCAATTATACTATTATTATCCGTGTGAGTAAACTTTCTATTTCCCAAGGTAGCAGCAGTTGTCCCGTCGTAGACTTTGGTAAAATTCAGATCCAATGTCAACGGCTTTTGCTCAATTGTTCCCGGAAAGGTAAGTTTTTTATTATTCGGGTCATCAAAAACTAATTGATAATTACCGGCTTTACTACCTGTTAAACCCGTATTTTGAAACTCAACTTCAATTTCACTTTGTTTTTCTCCGGCACAATTTTTATTTTTATATGCAGCACTTGTTATATCAAATGAAACATCATTTACATCAGTGTCCAATATGCCCGATTTTGTATCATCAGTTGAATAATAAGTATAAGTATATGGTTTAAAATTAATTTTGAAATTATCATCAACATCTGTGCCTCCATCATAAGTTTTTTTTGAATAGTCATTATAATATTGACTTGCATTAATTTTTATCGGACGAGGAGCAACACTGAAAGAAATAGATAACACGCTGGTTCTTTGGATTGATGTTTTCTTATATGTATACCAAACCCAATATTTCGTTCCTTGCGTTACGGGTAAACTAATTGGAACATTCTTTGCACTACCAGATTCAATCTCAATTTTCATCAACGGGTTACCGTTTTCATACTTGGTCAAACCAGGATTAGTACGATTCACATTATCAGGAGCTATATAGATCGTTCCAGTATTTGGCACCCCATTATCAATCGTAACTGTCAAACATTCACCATACGTACAACTAACACTACTACTATTACTAGGATGAACACCGCTTGACTGAACAGACAATTGACCCCATACCTGCTCTCCAAACAAGCACATCAAAACCGCCGTAAATATAATATATCTCATTTTCATAATATATCCGTTTTTTTTAAAATTAATAGTCAAAGTTAAGTATTTTATTTTAAAAATCCGCAAAAATATTCTTTTTCTTTTTCGAGGTTAAGACCTTGAATTTCAGACTCTAAGCGCTTAGCCGTAAAAATATTTTTCTCAAAGAAGGCTTTTGAAGCCAAAGAAAACGGATTTTCTATCCTATGCCCCACCGATTTCATGAACTTTTCAACCCTTTCTACTTGTAAAGAAACTTTGTCAGAAAAATACGTTTGCTTGATTTTTTGCCAAATATATTCTTCCGAGGTTTCGGACAAATGAACCATATCTTTTTCATAAAAACGATAATCACGAAGTTCGTCCATAACTATCTCATACGAAGGAAAATAATGAACAAACTCATAATTTTTTATAACAAAATTTGTACCCAAATGCAACGTAGATTTCGACAAATTATTGTTGTGAGCCCCGTCCCTAAAATGCCGCAAAGGACTTATTGTAAAGACAATTTGTATACTTTTATTTATATTTTGTAAATTTTCAACGATATTTTTCAGCGCATTTTCTACTTCTGAAACCGAAATCAAACGCCGCAAAAATTTTTCAGATAATTGTTTATGACAATTTGCAACCGGCAAACCGTTTTCTTTCAAAAAATACACAAACGCCGTCCCAAGCGTTATAAAAACAACGTCCGCAGTTTTAAAAAAAACGTATGCCTTTTCCATACTGTCATTCGCCTTAATGACAGCCTTTTGCAAATCTGAATCCGAAAACCGCCCGTGAAAATCATAACTGTTGTAAAGTGTGCCGTCAAAGAAAAAATCTTTGTCAGAATAACGCCTACCGCTCAAAACATTTTCAATCATCATGCTGATTGACAGCGGATTATAAAGTATACCAGAAGGATTGACAAGGCACTGAAACTTCGCATTTTCAAAATACTTGCTGATATTCTCCGCAAAACACGACCCAATAAAAACCAATTTTGAAGTATAATCAATTGAAAATGAAGACTTTTCTATCTCAACAGGCGTAAAAAAATTCATAATATTTCTAAAAGGTATTTATTCCAAAAGCATATTCCAAATATTTTGATAACGTATTATAATCCATAACGTTACCATTACATTTTATAATTTCAAACTGCCGCTTCGGGGGAAAAATCCCGATTTGCGGCAGTTTGTCATCTTTTTTTATCGTAAGAATCCCCGCCAACAAAGAATTTTTGGTAACATTTACCGCATAAAAATTCATATAAGCGGAATATTTTACG
>JAEEGL010635661.1_pt1 | contig 15426 bp, 12 predicted proteins | sample 9134231 | NCBI WGS metagenome assembly JAEEGL01 (sample SAMN16246548, study PRJNA631951) | gut metagenome | biome: gut microbiome; feature: rumen; material: fiber-attached | host: Bos | place: Iran: Karaj | collected 2018-10 | reverse complement strand
TAATGTTATCTTTAAGAAAATGTATTGAATAATGTACTACTTGAAAAAATATTTTCCCGAACTGAACAATCATCAATGCGAGCAGTTTGGTAATATGTTGCGGCTATATCCTGAGTGGAATGAGAAAATCAACGTTATTTCTCGCAAGGATATCGATAATCTTGAAATTAATCACATCTTGCACTCACTGGCACTGGTGAAATTCATCAAATTCACATCAGGCACTCGTGTAATGGATTTAGGTACAGGTGGCGGTTTGCCAGGATTGCCCCTTGCGGTCTATTTCCCAGAGGTGAAATTCCATCTTGTTGATCGTGTGGGCAAAAAACTGCGTGTAGCACAAGATATTGCTTCACAGTTGGAATTGACAAACGTCACTTTCCAGCATGGGGATGTGCTTGAGGTGAAAGGAACATTTGATTTTGTTGTTAGTCGTGCTGTTATGCCTTTGCCCGACATGGTTAAACTCGTGAGGCGCTTTCTTTCTTCGTCATGTAACAATGCTATTCCTAACGGGCTGCTATGTTTGAAGGGTGGAGAGTTGGAGTCGGAGATTGCTCAGTTCAAGAAGAATGTTCTCATTGATGATATCAGTAATTATTTCAAGGAAGATTTTTTCAAGACAAAGAAAATCGTCTATTTACCATTTTAGTAGTTGATAAATCCTGTTCATCTGATTATATATGAAAATCTCACGTTTTACAATGAATCCCTTTGGCATGAACTGCTACATCTTGTGGAGTGCACCAGCAGGGGAGTGTATTGTCATTGACCCAGGAATGATGATGCAGAGCGAGAAAGACATGATAACATCATTTATAGAAGGAAATAATCTGACTGTAAAGCATCTGTTGCTAACTCATTGCCATGTTGATCACGCTTGTGCTGCAACATGGACGGCACAACGTTATGGTGTGCCAATAGAGGCTGGTGAGCAAGAAAAGATTATTGCAGAACAACTTCCATTGCAGGCTGCTCGTTTTGGCCTTAAAATTGATACAACACCACTTGTTATTGACAAATTGATAGCCGAAGGTGATACTATAGATTTTGCAGGAGAGACAATAAAAGTGTTAAATACACCGGGACACTCACCAGGCTCCCGTTCGTTCTACTGTCCCGATAGTTCTGTGGTTTTTACAGGTGATGCCGTGTTCCAGAGCAGTATTGGCAGGACTGATTTGCTGGGTGGCTCTTTTATGGTTCTTATTGAGAGCATCAAGTCCAGGATTCTGACTCTTCCTCCTGATACTGTAATTGCACCTGGACATGGCGATACAACAACTGTTGCCGATGAGAAGATCTATAATCCTTATCTCTCATAAACCATTGTTCACTTTTTTTGCTTACAGATTGTAATCAACACTCAATACATCTCTAGTTTTAGGGCTTAATTATTCGTTTTTACCCGTGAAGAATGGTAATAATAACAATTTTTAAGTAATAATTTGAAAAAATACCAGATAACATTTTTGCGATTGCAAATATTGTAGTATTTTTGCAACTACATAACTAGGATTGGTTGGTGATGAGAAAGTTTTTCGTAATATTGACACTGATTATGGCGATGTCCTTTTCGGTCACCACAAGTTCCAAGGTGCAGTGGCGTGAGACAACAGAGGTGAAAGGTAAGAGTCTTACCGATCCTCGTAACACCGATGGTGTTGAGATTTTTCAGCGCAATGGCACAATCACGATACGCACTCAAAGAACAATTCAAGTTAAAGTTTTCACAATTCTGGGACAACTGGTATCACAGGCAACTCTTAACCCAGGTATTTCAGAATTGAAGTTAAACTCACGTGGTATTTATTTGGTGAAATTTGGCAATATTACCCAAAAAGTAGCTCTGTAAATGTTTAGAATTATACAAACAACCATAAAACAACTTTTTAATACACATTTATCTTATTATGACTAACTTAGAAAACATTAATTGGAGTAGTCTTCCTTTCGGTTACATGAAGGCTGACTATAACGTTCGTTGCACCTACAAAGATGGTAAATGGGGCGAGATTGAGGTTAGCGATTCAGAGTATATGAATCTTCACATTGCTGCTACCTGCCTGCATTATGGCCAGGAAATTTTTGAGGGACTTAAGGCTTTCCGTGGCAAAGACGGCAAGATTCGCATCTTCCGCCCAGAGGCAAATGCTCAACGTCTCATAAACAGTGCCAAGGGCATCTTGATGGAACCAGTTCCCGAGGAGTTGTTTGTTGAAATGGTAAAGAAGGTTGTAAAGCTCAATGAGCGTTTCATTCCACCTTATGAAAGTGGTAGCTCGCTTTACATTCGTCCTGTAGAAATAGGTATTGCACCTCAAGTAGGTGTTAAACCAGCTACCGAATACACCCTTATCATCTTTGTTACTCCAGTAGGTCCATACTTCCCTGCAGGTTTCAAGCCCACAAAGGTGGCTATCTATCGTGAATATGACCGCGCAGCTCCATGTGGTACCGGTCGTTGGAAAGTGGGTGGCAACTATGCTTGTGGTATGCGTGCTACTGCACGTGCACACGAGAATGGCTTCACCGCTGTACTGTTCCTCGATCCTAAGGAGAAAATGTATCTTGATGAATGCGGTCCTGCCAACTTCTTCGCTATCAAGGGCAACAGCTATATCACTCCTAAGAGTGGCTCGATTCTTCCATCAATTACCAACATGAGTCTTCAGCAGATTGCAAAGGATATGGGATTGGAAGTAGAATGTCGTCCTATTCCTGTTGAGGAGCTTGCTGAGGTTGACGAAGCTGCTGAGTGCGGAACAGCTGCTGTATGCACTCCACTGGGTGAGATTTATGACAATGATAATGACAAGACATATGTAATTTCTAAGGATGGAAATCCTGGTCCTATTACTACCGAGCTTTACAAGCGTCTGCAGGCAATCCAGAAGGGTGACTTGCCCGACACTCATGGCTGGGTAACCATACTTGACTAAATCCTCATAATAAATATTTTCTCTCAAGCAAGGTGCAATTTTGACATCTTGCTTGAGATTTTTAAAATAACACTATGATTGACACCATCAGTATAATTAGGCGGTTTTATGAACCCGATACCGACTTGTATAATCTGCTTGTAAAACACAGCACGCAGGTTGCCACTCTAGCTCATCAGCTGGCTATGAGGCTTGTTGAAAATCATGTGCCGGTTGACATTGACTTTGTTACAGAGGCTGCTATGCTCCATGACATTGGTATTATTGGCACCAACGCTCCCGGTATCTATTGTTATGGGTCTAGCCCCTACATATGCCATGGAGTCATAGGGCGCGAGATGCTGGACGGTCTCGGCCTTTTTCGCCACGCTCTGGTATGTGAGAGGCACACGGGCACCGGCTTGCCGTTACAGGAAATAATTGAACAGAATCTTCCATTGCCACATCGTGATTTGATGCCTATCTCCATTGAAGAAAAACTGGTGTGCTATGCCGATAAGTTTTATAGCAAGTCCCACCCATCTCATGCACGTACAGTTGAGGTGACTCGAAGTAAGTTGGTGAAGTTCGGAGGTGGCACCATCGCCCGCTTCGATGCAATGCTTGCCCAGTTTGGCTCGCCCGATTATACATCCCTTGACTTGTAGAGAAAAATATCTTTCATCCCTTTTCTGGAATTAGTATATTAGCGGTATTTTAGTTTATCAGCAATCTTAAAAAATAAAAAAGAATCTGCTTTTTGAGCTCTTCAATAATTAATAATTGTCAATGTTGTGATAATATTGACAGAATTGATTAATTTTGCAGGTTATTTGGATATTTAGCGACTATTAGAGTTGAGGACTCAACAACTGAAAATATTGCTCTGGTGTGTGATGACTGTTGCAGTCGTCTTTTGCGCTATGCAAGGATTAGCACAAACTGTGAGAACAAATGGTCCACAGTCATTGGCTCCTGCCGTGCGTATGCGTAATGTTCGTACCGATAGTCTTCGACCTGTCAGTCGTGACACGGTTGTAACGCCACGTGACACAGCCCGCTTTAAGAAAACTCGCGCTGTAGACCTTGACCATATGGTGAAATTCTCTTCTAAAGACTCTATCATCCTCTTTGGTCGCAACGACTTGAGGCTATATGGCGAAAGCAACGTGAACTATGATGACATGACGTTGAAAGCTTCGTCCATCATTATGAACATGGACAGTAATGTGGTTCATGCTGTTGGTGTACTTGACTCTATTGGTGAACTTGAAGGTAATCCTGTGTTCACTGATCCAAGCGGAGAGTATAAATCAAAAAGGATGGCTTTCAACTTCAAAACCAAGAAAGGATTGATTTCCGATATTATCACCGAACAGGGCGAAGGTTATCTCACAGGTGGCATAACTAAGAAGCATGAGGAAGATGAGTACCACATTAAAGATGGTATTTACACTACTTGCGACAACCATGAGCATCCGCATTTCTATTTTAAGATTACCAAAGCAAAGATGAGGCCAAAGAAGAATGTAATTACTGGCCCAGCTTATATGGTACTTGAGGATTTGCCATTGCCACTGGCTGTGCCGTTTGCTTTCTTCCCTTTCACAAACAAATATTCAAGTGGTGTACTGGTTCCGACATTTGGAGAAGACTATAATCGAGGTTTCTACCTGCGTAATGGTGGCTATTACTTTGCATTAAGCCAATATGCTGACTTGGCACTGACTGGAGAAATTTATACACGTGGCTCATGGGGCGTTACTGCTCAGTCTAACTATGCAAAGCGATACAAGTTCTCAGGACGATTCAGCGCAAGCTATCTGACAACAATCACCGGTGACAAGGGTGATCCAGATTACTCCAAGTCTCATAACTTTTCGTTGCAGTGGAATCATAGCCAGAATGCGAAAGCAAATCCCAACATGCAGCTCTCTGCAAGTGTAAACTTTGCTACTAGTGGTTATTCACGAAATAACATAACTGACTACTATAGCAAATCATTTACTGAAAATACCAAGAGTTCTACTGTCAACTGGTCTTACAATTTCCCTAACAGTAAATGGAGCATTTCGGCAACTGCGAGTGTTTCTCAGAGGTCTTCCGACTCTACGCTTACAGTGTCATTCCCAAATTTCACCGTTACTATGGCCCAGATTACTCCTTTCAAGCGTAAGAAGGCTGTGGGCAATGAAAGATGGTATGAGAAAATCAAAATATCATATACTGGTCGTTTCCAGAATTCTTTGACAGCAAAAGAGAGAGAGTTTTTCCATAAGAATCTCGTTAAAGACTGGAAAAACGGTATTTCTCACATGGTACCTATCTCGGCTACATTCAATGTGTTTAAGTATATCAACATTACACCGACGATTACCATAAATGACCGAATGTATACAAGCAAGATAAAACAGCAATGGGATCCTAATGCCAGTGCTGTTGTTCGTGACACCACCTATGGTTTCTATAACTTGTTTGATTTCAATGCTTCATTATCGCTTAGTACCAAGATATACGGATTCTTTAAGCCACTGAAGTTCATGGGTGATAAGCTACAAATGGTGCGTCATGTGCTCACTCCTACAATTACTTTATCGGCAGCACCTAATTTTGGAAGTAAGTTCTGGGGTTATTTTGGTAATTATTCTTATACCGATGCAAAAGGTGTAGAACGTAATGTTCAATATCCTTATTTCCAGCATGGAGTATACGGGCAACCGGGAAGCACTAAGAATGGTTTGATTTCATTTACTCTTGCCAACAACCTCGAAGCTAAGGTCAAGAGTGACCAGGATAGTACAGGTTACAAGAAAATATCGTTGATTGAGAACCTGACCCTCTCTCAATCTTATAACTTTGCTGCCGACTCATTACGTTGGAGCAACCTCAGCACCTCAATTCTGTTGAGGATTACCAAGGGATTCAACCTGAACCTCAGTGCCACTTGGGATGTTTATAAATATGGGCTTAATGAATTTGGCAATCCGGTTCGCATTAACAAGTTGCGACTTTTCCACGGAGGAGGCTGGGGCAGACTCTCGAGTACCGGAACGTCATTCTCTTACACGTTCAATAACGACACGTTCAAGAAGTTGTTTGGTCGAGGAAAAGATAATGACAAGAAAAAGAAAAATCAAACAAATTCATCGGGTGCCGAAGAGGATGAAGAGAACTCTGGTGGCACTGTTGAGGGCTCTGACATAGTGTTAAAGCCTGATGGCTACATGAAGTGGAATTGTCCCTGGAGCCTGACTGTGAACTATTCACTGAACTATGGCTATGGAGCGTTTGATTATAAGAAAATGGAGTATAAAGGCAAATGGACTCAGAACCTGAGTTTCTATGGCAACATCCGTCCTACAAAGAACTGGAACATCAACATGTCGGCAAGTTATAACTTCGACACACACAAAATTGCATATATGAATTGCACGGTAAGCCGTGAAATGCATTGTTTTGTCATGAGCGCAAGCTTTGTCCCTGTAGGCCCCTACAAATCATATAACTTCCATATTGCAGTCAAGTCAAGCATCTTGAGCGACTTCAAGTATGACAAGCATTCCAGCTACAGCAATGGCGTGCAATGGTATTGATCAGTTACCCCAAAATAGTCTGGTTGAAAAATATTGGACATTTGTGTGTTTTTGGTTGTGATTGATTGAAATTGACTTTGAATAACAGTTTTTTTATTATAAATTTGCAATGAAATAATAACACATAAGGCAAATCAATAAAAGTAATCACTATTTTTTTCATCAATGGGGCGTTTATCGTTGTGAAACGTGACCCGACGCCCAAAATGCTAAAGGCTAAACCTCCTTTAGCATTTTTGTTTTTATAGCCTGATAATGCTTATTTGTAATAATCACTACTCTAAGTTAACGACGGTGATACCTGCACCGCCAAGCTGAACGTGTTCGTCATGATAGTTCTTGACTTCGCTAACGGTGTTGAGGTATTGCCTGATAGCTTCACGCAAGGCGCCTGTTCCAGTTCCATGTAGGATTCTCAAATTCTTGTAACTGAACTGTATGGCATCGTCAATAAAATAGGTGATGGCTTGTAAAGCTTCGTCAACTCTCATTCCTCGCACGTCAATGTCGGGTTTGAATTGTAACTGACGCTCTCTGATTTCATTGGTTGTTGCAGTCGTCAGTGATGGCCTCTCTTGAGCCGCTTTGCGCAAAGTTCGTTCAAGCCGGTCAACTTCCACTCGGGTCTTGAGTATACCAAAAGCTACGACAGCATATTTTTCGTCAATGCTGATAATGGTCCCCACTGTTGATGTGCCTCCCTTGAGAAGCACGTTGTCGCCAGCCTGAAGCGTTTTGTCTTTGTCAACGGTCTTCTTTATTATATGTGTCTTTTTCCCTTTGTCTTTATTTGATTTCTTGCTGACAGGGCGCAAAGGTTTCATCTCTTTTAGCGACTCGTCTTTATCTTCCTCGGCAATCCTACGCTTGAACTCTTCTAGTTGCAGTCTAGCAATGCGAGTCTTTTCTTTCTCGGCCTGCACCTGCTTGATATCCTTGATGGTGCGCTCTACATGTGAGTTTGACTGTGAGATGATGTCAAGAGCTTCTTTACGAGCTTCTTTCAGAATGGCTTTATATTCATTGTTCAGTTTTTCAAGCTGTTCGTTATATTGCTCGGCAATGGCATTGAGCCTTTTCTCCTTCTGGTGGATGTCGTAACGCTTGTTTTCCCAATACTTGCGGTCACGCACAATGTCGAGCAGGTATTTGTCCATGTTGATGTAGTCGCTGCCCACTATTTCACTTGCCTTGTCAATTACCTCACGTGGAATGCCAGTCTTTCGTGCAATCTCTATTGCGAATGAACTACCAGGATAGCCTATCGAGAGTTGGAACAGTGGTTTCATCTGCTGGCGGTCGTAGAGCATGGCTCCGTTGACAATACCTGGAGTATCGTCGGCAAACTGCTTCAGGTTCTGGTAGTGGGTAGTAATGACTCCCATGATGCGCGATTTGTTGAGCTGCTCAAGGATAGCTTGAGCTATTGCGCCGCCAATCTGTGGCTCTGTTCCGCTTCCGAACTCATCAATGAGTATCATTGAGCGTTTGTCGCCTCGAGTAAGGAATGTCTTCATGTTCTGCAGATGACTGCTGTAGGTGCTCAAGTCATCTTCAATGCTTTGCTGGTCTCCGATGTCAATGAAGATGCTGTTGAACATTCCCATGTGGGAATTGTAGTATACAGTGGGTAACACGCCGCACTGCATCATGTATTGTACCACTCCCACGGTTTTCAGGCACACTGATTTACCACCGGCATTTGGACCAGAGATGAGCAGTATGCGTTGCTCGCGATTGAGTTCTATGTTTAGCGGTACAACTTCTTTGCCTTGTTCGCGCAGTGATAACAGTAACGCTGGGTGCACAGCATGATATAACTCGACATGTGGGTTTTTCTCAATATGTGGCAGTTGGCCATCTACATCCTGAGCAAAAACCGCTTTTGCCCTGATAAAGTCTATCAGACCAAGTATATTGTAGGTAGAGAGTAACTCGTCGACATGAGGTCGAACCATTCCGGTCAGCTCGGTTAGGATGCGTATGATTTCACGCTTTACTTCATTCTCGGCTTCTCTGATTCGGTTGTTGGTTTCTACCACCTCTTCTGGCTCAATGAAGATTGTGCGCCCAGAAGCACTCTCGTCGTGAACGATTCCTCGCAGTTTGCGTTTGTGCATTGGCGAGACAGGAATCACCAGCCGCCCGTCGCGCACGCTCGGAGTTGTGTCTTTGTCAAGATATCCTGCTTGTCGTCCAGTGCTGATGACTTTTCGCAGGATGCCGTTGATGCTTGCTGTTGCCGAAGCTATGGCGCGTCGAAGTTCAAGCAGAAGAGGTGATGCATTGTCTTTCACATTGCCGTTCTTGTCAAGAATACGGCCAATCTCTCTTACAATATCAGGGAAAGACTGCATGGCGCCAACCAGCCGCGCCAGGTTAGGGTAGGGCTGTATCTCTTCGGTATCCTCATCATTGCGCTTGAAGAAACGTATGATTTCGCTGACAGTGCTCAGCGACCGTTGTAGGTCGAAGAAATTTTGAGCGCTAAGGTGTGAACCAGGGACAGAGATTGACTTGAGTGTAGTTCGCATATCGAAGAAGTAGTTGAGAGGGAATTCCCGTTTCGATTGGAGAATAGCAAGGAACTCGTTAGTCTGGTTCAGCCAGAGTGTCACTTCGTCGAGGCGGGTGGAAAACCGCATTCGTTCACAGCAATTCTTCCCCAACGTGCTGATGCACCTTGAGGTAATCTCTTTACGTACAGTGGTAAAGCCAATTTTCGTCTCAAAATTTTCCGGATAGATCATAAGTTGTGGGCAAAATTAAGAAAAAATGACTAACTTTGCAATTATCTTTATATATTGGCACTGAATAATGGACTCAAATAATTATATTTTCACACTTGAGATTGCTGTCCGTGACTATGAAATAGACAGTGAGGGCATAGTGAATAACGCAATCTATCTTCATTACCTTGAGATGACACGTCATGAGTTTTGCAGTTGGGCCGGTTATTCGTTCAAGCAGATGAGTGCCGACGGCGTTGTCCCGGTGTTAAGCCGTGTGGAGATTGACTATAAGACTCCATTGGCAAGTGGTGACGTTATGTTGAGTTGCCTCTGGGTTGAGAAGCGTGGTGTGAGATTTGTGTTCCATCAAGACATCTATAATAAGCTCACAGGCGACATGGCTGTGAGTGCCGTGGTGACCGTAGTGAGCCTGGAGAACGGTAAGCTCTCGCGTGGCGAGAAACTTTACAACGCATTTGAGAAATGGTTGTGACATCACATCCCGACATCATCTACCGCATGGCTTTTGCCTCAATTCGTGGCATGGGCATTGAGCTTGCGCAGCGCATCCTTGATGTGATTCCTACTGAACGCGAGTTCTTTGATATGCCTGAGCGTGAGCTGAAAGCCTTTACAGGCAGTCGGAGCAAGGTCTATGAGCGTAGCTATCGCGATGAAATGTTGCGTAAGGCCGAGAAGGAGCTCGCTTTTCTTGAGCAAAAGCATATAAAAGTTCTTTATTATACCGATGAAGATTTTCCTAAGCGGCTGACCAATGCGAGCGATGCGCCAATATTGCTATATGTGATAGGTGATTGCGACCTTAATGCAAAACATATCGTCAGCGTGGTTGGTACTCGGCGCTGTACACATTACGGCTCACGTTTCTGTGACTCGTTGATGTCAGATTTGTCAGCTATGCTCAAAGGAGATCTGGTCATTGTGAGCGGATTGGCTTATGGAACTGACATTAATGCACATCGTGCAGCATTGAAGTACGATGTCCCGACAATAGGCGTTCAAGCTTGCGGCCTGAACAAGATTTATCCTTCGGAGCATCGCGATGATGCTGCTCACATGGTTCAACGAGGAGGAGCAATAGTGAGCGATTACACTAGCCAGGACGAGATTCATCGTGGTAACTTTCTGGCACGGAATCGCATCATTGCAGCGCTGAGCGATTGCACTGTCGTTGTTGAGAGTGCCGAAAAAGGCGGCTCGCTTGTTACCGCAAATATAGCGGCAAGTTACAGCCGTGATGTGTTCGCTCTTCCGGGACGTGTGACCGATGAGTTCTCAAAAGGCTGCAACCGTTTGATAATGAATAATCAGGCTGCAGCAATAACTTGTGCAGAAGACTTGTTGAAAGCCATGCGTTGGGAGTCAAAGCAGGTGCCTGTCAACGGCAAAGAACTAGAACTCTTCCCACAGCTGACTGCTGAACAGCAAGAAATTGCTGATATGCTGCGTAAGCATGGCGACATGCACATCAACGACATTGCCGGTCTGGCGGCATTGCCAATCTATCGGCTTATGGCGATTCTTGTCGAGCTCGACACAAAAGGTGTGATAACGACTTTGCCAGGTTGCCGTTATACATTAAACCGATAGCATAAAAATGCCATCGGTTTATTGTGACCAGTCAGCGCCCAAGCGCTTTCCTAATCTTCTAATCTCTAATCTAAACGTTAGCGTTTATTTTCGCTCCCAGGTGTCGCCTGCGAGAATCATGTCGCGCAGATTCTTGAAGCGATGCTTGGATTGAATCTTGCGCATCTGTACTGTTACATCGGTCTCGTAGCTAGGAGCGTCGACGTCGCGGATTACTCCCAATGCCACTGGCAGATTGGTTCCGTCCATCATGGCAAGCTGCTGATGCAGGAAGTTGTCCTGACAGTGAGAGTCATGAATGAGCACATCGTCAATGGTATATTCTCCGTCGTCGAGACGCACGGCCTTGAGGCCGAACCCGTCCTGAACGAGGCCCATGTCGCGGTTCTTGCCGAAGAGCATCTTCTCACCATGAACCAGATGTATGGTGCGGTTGGCACGCACCGCCTTGTCAGTGATGCGGTTGTGGATGCCGTTGTTGAAGATCATGCAGTTCTGCAGAATCTCAACTACTGAACAGCCCTTGTGTCGTGCTGCCTCAACCATGATTTCTTGGTTGATTTTCAGCTCAACGTCGATGCCGCGGGCAAAGAAAGTACCACGTGCGCCAAACACTAGCTCAGCAGGAATAAATGGGTCTTCGGTAGTGCCGTAAGGCGATGATTTCGATACACATCCGCGATCGCTTGTCGGGCTGAATTGTCCCTTGGTGAGGCCGTAAATCTTGTTGTTGAGCAACAGCAGATTTAAGTCGACATTGCGGCGCACCTCGTGGATGAAATGGTTGCCACCAATTGCGAGGCAGTCGCCGTCGCCTGAAATTTGCCAAACGGTAAGTTGTGGGTTTGCCACCTTTACGCCAGTAGCGATAGCACCTCCACGTCCATGAATGGTGTGGAAACCGTAGGTGTTCATATAATATGGAAGTCTAGAGCTACATCCGATGCCCGACACAACAGCAATCATGTGTGGGGGCACTCCCAGCTCGGCCATTGCCTTGTGGAGCACATTAAGCACTGCATGGTCGCCGCATCCGGGACACCAGCGTACTGCTACGTCATTCTTATAATCTTTAGGTTCTGGATTTTGAATAGTCTGTACCATAATTATTTGCCCTCCATGATTTTAATTACACCTTCTTCAATCTCGTTAACGAGGAACGGCTGCCCCTGTACCTTGTTGATACGCTTAATGTTAAGCTCTGGAATCTGGCTCTGCAGGTAGGTTGCAAACTGTCCGCTATTAAGCTCTGCCACGATCACGGTCTTGTACTTGGTGAGCACCTCTCGTGTGTTACGTGGAAGAGGGTTGATGTATTGGAACTGAGCAAAGTCGATGTGTTTGCCGGCCTTGTTCAGGTGCTCATAAGCGGTGTAGATGTGGCCATAAGTGCCGCCCCAGCCAATTATGATGGTGTCACAGTCCTTGTTCTCGCTCTTTACTTCGAGTTCAGGAATGTGGTTGGCAACGTTGGCAATCTTCTGGGCACGTGTCTTTACCATGCGCTCGTGATTCTCGGGGCTGTTGGAAATCACACCGGTATCGTAGTCACGTTCCAGACCACCCACGCGGTGCATCTTACCGGGAACGCCTGGGAAGGACCAATAGCGAACACATTCGTCATTACGGCTATAAGCGTGCCAGCTTCCTTCTTTCTCCTCAGGTACGAAGTTTGGCTTAATCTCAGGATAGTCACCTACTTCAGGAACGCGCCATGCACTTGAACCGTTGGCAATGAAAGCGTCGGTCATCAGTATTACCGGGGTCATGTGCTCAATGGCGATGCGTGCTGCTTCAAATGCCATGTGGAAGCAGTCGGTGGGCGACAATGCTGCCACTACAACCAGAGGACATTCACCACTGCGGCCGTAAAGCGCCTGCAGCAAGTCGGTCTGCTCGGTCTTTGTTGGCATACCTGTTGATGGACCACCGCGTTGCACGTCGATGATTACCAATGGCAACTCCGACATCACCGCCAGTCCCATCGCCTCGCTCTTAAGCGAGAGGCCTGGGCCGCTGGTGCTGGTTACAGCCAAGCTGCCTGCGTAAGCTGCTCCGATTGCCGAGCATATGCCGGCTATCTCATCTTCCATTTGACAAGCCTTCACGCCAAGGTCACGGCGCTTTGCAAGCTCGTGCAGGATGTCGGTGGCTGGAGTGATAGGGTAGCTACCCAAGTATAATGGCCGTCCACTTTTTTCACTGGCGAGGATGAGTCCCCAAGCAGTAGCTTTGTTTCCGTTTACGTCAACATAGATGCCTGGACGCATGTCCTCGGTCTCGATACGGTATTTCGATACAGAAGCGTGAATGTTGTGACCGTAATCATATCCTCCTTGCAAAACCTTGCAGTTGGCATCATATATAGCTGGCTTGTTGCCGAATTTGTGTTGCAAGAATCGGCGAGCACTAGCCAGAGGCATGTTAAACAGCCAGCAGATCAGCCCCAGAGCAAACATGTTGCGGCACTTCATCTGTGATTTGAAGTCCATACCACTGTCCTCAAGTGCGGCTTTTACCATCGAAGTCATGGGTACTTCCACAATTTGAGTCTTCAAGCCAATTTCCTTGTATGGCTCGTCGGTCTTGAATTCAGCCTTCTTGAGGTCTATTTCCTTGAATGAATCAATGTCGACTATGGCAACACCATTCTTGTTCAGGAATTGCACGTTTTGCTTGAGAGCTGCCGGGTTCATAGCTACCAGCACGTCGCACTCGTCGCCCGGAGTGTGAACGCCATGACCAATGTGAACCTGAAATCCACTAACTCCATTGAGCGACCCTTGTGGTGCTCTAACCTCGGCGGGATAGTCGGGGAAAGTGGAGATAATGTCACCCATCTCGGCCGACACGCTGGAGAAAATGTTGCCGGCAAGCTGCATGCCGTCGCCAGAGTCGCCTGAGAAACGGACAACAATGCTCTGACGGAATTTTACGTTAGTTTTTCCTAACATGTTGTAAATTTGTTGTTTATGATTTGATATACAGTAACTTCTTAAAAACGGCTGCAAAATTACATATAAATAATTAAATAAAAACTATTTACGCGATTTATTTACTTTCTTTTAAACCCAATTAACCAATTTAACCCAAATTTAGTATAAAATGCTTTCATTGAAGTCGCTTGTGCTGCCACTGTGGACTTTTTGATGATTTGAAACACCGAATCCAAGTAACCACGGTCAAGGTCACCAAGTTCAAGGACATTGCGCTCTAACAGTTCCTCGCAGTCTTTTTTATTAAACATTTGCATAGCTGTTGTCAATGTATTGCGAGCCATCGGCTCGTACAAGTAGCGTAGCCTTTGTTCATGTATTGCAACCTTTAACTCGACTGAGCGAGCAGCATAAGTCGCACGAAGTGCGGTGTGCGATTAGCGATCCTCAGTCAATTGCTTGTACAAAAATAGTGAGCAAGCGTCATCAAGCCTAATAAATTAATTTTGCTTTTCCTACTTGTCCTTTTTCTCAGACAAAAAACAATTAAATAACAATTTTCTTTATTAATGAACTCAACACGGTGAATTTCTCTTACCAGTTCGGTGACCGCAGAATTTGACTGCAAACGGACAATCTAATGGTAAAATCACGATAGAATATTTACCTAACAATTTGATCCCAAATTCAGCTAGCCGAAGTTTAGATTTGAGCGTTTAGAGTGTAGAGGGCTTCGGTGGCTCAAATCCTTACTGTTTTTGGTAAAAAAGCAGATTATTAGGAATTTCTGCCGTTTGGCGATTGATATGTCATAGATATGGTTTATATTTGTATTTTAAGCAAAGGCGATAAAGACAATGGTTTCTATCGCCGACATATTCGTCCCTCGGGTATCAGACTTGTGTGGTATATGCAGGTCGCTGATTGATAGTATATTATTTCCACCTTTCAGAATTTGTAAGACAGATTTTTTATAATCAACCATATACGGCACACGCTGGCAACGTCCGGTGCGTGCCGTTTTGCTTTATGTAATTTATTATTCACTCTTTAAAACCAAAAGCGTATGAAAAAAACATTACTTCTAATTGCAGCTCTGCTGTTTGGCATCTCGGCATTTGCTGAGGTGGTGACTATCGGTGAAGGTACTGAAGTGAATCGCTATCTGCCAACCTACGTTTTATACAAATACTCAATCACTCAACAGATTTATTTAGCTGATGAGATTGGCACAGACGGGAAAATCCTCAGTGTGGCTTTCTACAATAATGGTGGCCAGAGAGGGCGCAATATCGACGTTTATATGGCTGCAACACCTAAAGCGGCATTTGCCGAAGATAATGACTGGGGCAATCTAACAGCAGCCGATAGGGTCTTCAGTGGCCAGGTGTGGTTCAGTCAACACGATTGGACAACCATCACGCTGACAACACCATTCGTTTATGACGGAACGAGCAACCTGCTGCTTGCCGTTGACGATAACACCGGCACTTATGAGAGCTAGGTAGAATTCCTTGTGTTCAGTGCTCCGTCCCAGTCATTGCGCCTGTATGGCGATGACACTAATTATGAGCCTGTCGGTTTTTAATGGGATGGGGGGCAATTCTCAATGTGAAAAATCAGATTAAACTCG
>JAEEGL017125590.1_pt1 | contig 15427 bp, 13 predicted proteins | sample 9134231 | NCBI WGS metagenome assembly JAEEGL01 (sample SAMN16246548, study PRJNA631951) | gut metagenome | biome: gut microbiome; feature: rumen; material: fiber-attached | host: Bos | place: Iran: Karaj | collected 2018-10 | reverse complement strand
AGAAAGATGTTTCATAGGCAAAGAATTTATCAACTGACTAAATTATAGCAAAGAATATACCAAAAAATTGATAAAGAGACAAATTATAAACAATCTTAAAGAAATGGTCATATCTGGCTACAAGGAAATAACAAAAGAGTCGAGATTTCTCGACTTTTTGCTGAATATTCAAAAAGGGATGCTATTGTTTATTCCCTTGCCTCAAGTTTCTCCAGATATTCTCGCAGATAGAAGTAATATGCCGTATGAGAATCATTATATACATAATTAGATATGTAAAAGAACGATTCTTTATTATGGGGATTAACGTAATATTCTCTACCTTTGTGCTTAAGAATATAGTAGGTGGAATCTTCTGGCAATTCTGTTCCTCTTTCACTTAAAGCTGTTGCTAAAGAAAAGTATTTTGCATCATGTCTTTGATCTCTTTCTGTCATTGCAAAATAAAAACTACTTTTTGGCAATATCGTGTCCGTTGCAGTCACTAAAACCGAAACTCTATAATCAGATCTCATATTTGAAGAATTTGTCAAAATATAAGAATGACGATAAAAAACGGTATCTTCAGTATCATTCTGGAGATAGTAAAATCTCCATCCCTTAGGTTGGTAGTAACAAGACGTTACAAAGAGAATAATAACCACCAATCCGATGATCTTTGTTAGACTCGATTTCATAATGATTCAATTTATTAAAGATGCTCTAAAAGAATTCTATTTTGTATATAGTAACTGAAAGCAGATATACGATAATCCGGTCTCCATCCTGCTCCATTTGCCCAAGAACCCTTACACCTAAGGAATGTTGAAAAACTGTAGTCAAAAGAGACATTATAAGGAGGTTGAATTATATCCCAATCATCATAAATATTTTTTATGCATGTTGTAGAATAGACATATCCAGAAGTTGGCAATTTAGTCAACCAGTAGTGACCAAAATGTTTTTTATAATTCTTAATACTTACATTTCCTATTATATCAAATTTATAACTAGGAGTGAACAATGCATATAGCCAACTAACATTGTATTCAAGTGTAATCATATATTCATTACTATTCCATATATCTTCTATATAGCGGAATCTATAGATATAAGAATTATCTATATTGGGATCAAATGCAACATGCCATAAAGCAATAGTTGGATCTTGGAAGTCGGATTCCTCAGGTTCTTCTTCAGATGGAGCATAGCCCTCCAAATCATCAATATTTTCATAGTTTGCGACATTGTTATAATTGATAATCGGACTATATATAAATGTTCCGTCCAGAAGCATCTTGATTACATTACCCTCTACAATAACTAATCTTTTGTCATTAAGAAGTGCTTTTATTGACAATTCTCCAGAAGGCTCTACAAAAGAATTTGTCTCACCATAAAATGGAGAATTCTCATCTGTTTCTGTAATCTGAAACGAGTGGATTAAAGTTGGGTCGTGCTCGAAAAGAGCAGTATGTAAATCGGTATAAAATGCATCCGGAAGGTCATCTTCTGACAAATAACCCGGATAGTCACTTGCCCAAATAGAAGTTTTAATAGAATCGTATTGTATCTTGTGCTCTATATAACCATTAAGTATTCCTAAATTCGAATATTCAGAACGAAGTTCATCATATTCCATCTCTGACCAAGCAGACAATATGGAATCCACCTGAGGTAAAGAATCAAATATTAAAATGTTGTTTCCAAAGATAAGAGAGTTGCGAGAAATGAAACCTCCAATATCAAGAGTATCCCAGAAATATTCATCCGGATCACAGTTTATACATGGTTGTCCAGGAGCTTCTTGATCTAGGCGGTGAGACAAATAAGATGTTTCTACAAGATTGTCTTTACATGAATTGATTGTAGATGATAGTACTACAATAGCAATTGTTAAATAAAATAATCGTTTCATAATGATAATATTTTGTTGGTTTAGATATTTGTTGTACTTTTGTGCTGCAAAATTACTATGAAGTTAAAACATACACAAATTTAACAGTTACTATGCCCCCAATAAATACATGTCATTTATGGCTGAAAATCAATAAGTTAAAAATATGGATTTTCTCTACACTTACTATATCGTCTTTTGCAATCTTATTTTTTACTTTATTTTGTCTATATAGTTGCCATCCCGACAAAAAATATAGACCGCACAACTTTACACTCACACAAGTAGATGAGTTGCATTGGAATGACCGAGATAGTGCAAAGGCTCTCCTAAATACAATAAATTACAAAGAACTCTCAAAAGATGATAAAACATTTTGGAATTTTTTGAAATATTTAGAACTACCATATATAAAAATGTCGACCGATTCCATTTCAAAGTATAGAGATTTCTTTATGAAAAAACACGATGATTATCACGTGGGAATTACCTATTATATGGAAGCTCATCTATATGACAACAAGAGGAGTTTATATCCTGAGGTGGCAGAAAAAATGAAACAAGCTGAATATTATTTATTAAAGGCCGACTCTGCACCAGATATCATTTTGGGCATGATATATCTAAAAATAGCATACGCTCTCTATTTGGAGCACATGAACGAGAAGAGTTTTAAATATGAAGAAAAAGCCATCAAGTACCTTTCAAAAGATTTAACCAATTCTGCCAGAAAAGATTATGACTATATTTACACTAGACTAGCGTGTGCATACGAAGGACTGATGGAAATGGATATTGACAGCGGCAATATCTCGGGACAAAGAGACTTAAACTATAAAAATGCACTTTATTATGCAAGAATGCTAAAAGATTCTGTCATTTCCTATGACACACAAATTACTTTTGCTTCTATGCAAAATCCCATAGACTCTAGCGAATACATTAGATTAGCCAAACTTTCTTGTAATACCACAAGTACTACCCACTGGGCACATGCGGTCGCAGATTATTATATTCAACATAAACAATGGGATTCTGCAAAAATATATTTAGACAAATTTGCTCTTGACACTTTTCGTTTTGACTGGTGCAAACAAAGATATAAAGCATTATACGCAAGATATCTCAATGAAAATGGAAATAGAGATGAAGCTTACAATGTTATTAATAACCTATATTCGGAATCAGTAGAGAAAGAAAAAATGTTCGGTTATGCTCGATCTTATGCCATTGCGAAGCAGTATGACGACATAATGGAAAGGGAGGAGAATCTTCGGCAGCAGGAAAGACAGCATAAGATGAGACTCGGACTGGCAGTGTCAATAAGTATTATTCTCCTCATGGCGTTGGTCATCACCGTTTTGTCGTTGGTTTACAGAAATAAGAAATACGAGCATCGGTTTGAACTCCAGCGGCAGCAGAGCGAGCGAGAGCGCTTGCAGGCAGAACATGCCTTGGAACTCCAACAAAAACAGGCAGAGCAAGACCGTCTGCAGGCAGAACTCGACACAGCTCTTGCCGCTCTGCGTGAGAAACTGCGCCAGCGACTGGAGTTGACCAAGCGTTTCAAACTGGAACAATTCAAGGGTCAGACTGCCGATTCCATGCCCGAATGGGTCAGGCAGATGATAGAAATGACCACCTTCGCCGACCCCGACAAATGGAGTGCTTTCCGAACGGAATACAACGATGCGACTCACGGTGGACTCGACAACCTCAAACTCGAGTATCCTGCACTCACGGAAGCCGACTTGCAATATATAGCCCTATCCTCTCTTGGTCTTACCGTAGAGGAGATGTGTATACTTCTCGGCACTACCAACCGAACTATCTGGAACAGAAAGCAGACGGTGAAGGGCAAAATGGAATGAAGAACCCCTCCTAACCTCCCCTCAGGGGAGGAAAGCACTCCGGCTCTAAAACATCCTAACCCGTGGAGGAATTGTTGAACTGGAGGGATTGTTGAACTGGGTTTTCTTTCTTGCGCTTGTCTCTCGCGGATGCAAGCAGTGCCCTTCAAGTGCGTCCGTGAGAATAAAAATCTGTGCTACTTTCACACCTTATTTGCGTAAATGAAAAAAATGTTGTACCTTTGCACGCTAATTTGTGCAGGTATGCCCTTAACGTGCGCTTGTGAATGCGCGAAACTATCAATATCTACACGAATAAACGGCTGTAAAATATTAACTAAAAACATAACAACAAAATGCAAAACAAAGGACTTGTTAGAACATTGGCGGTGTGCTTGGCACTTGTATCCGCCTTTTACCTCTCGTTCTCTTTTGTAACCAGTCATCACAACAAGAAGGCTGAAGAGTATGCTCAGGGTGATCCTCTGAAGAAGTACTACTACCTCGACTCTATCTCCAGCAAGAAAGTGTGGATGGGCTACACTTACAAGGAGTGCCGTGAGAAAGAAATCAACCTCGGTCTTGACCTGAAAGGTGGTATGAACGTAACCATGGAGGTTAGCGTACCCGACATCTTGAATGCTCTTTCGGGCTACAACACGAGTGATAACTTCACACAGGCAATGGCTGCTGCAAAAGAGAAACAGAAATCCAGTCAAACTGATTTCGTTACATTATTTATCCAGTCGTACAAAGAAATCGACCCCAATGCACAACTTGCTGCAGTATTCTCGACTTTCGAGTTGAAGGATAAGGTTACCACCACTTCAACCAATGAGGAAGTAGAGAAAGTGATCCGCGAGGAAGTGGAGGGCGCCATCAACAACTCTTTCAACGTGCTTCGTACCCGTATCGACCGTTTCGGTGTTGTTCAACCCAACATTCAGCGACTCGACCAGGTAGGTAGAATCCTGATTGAACTCCCGGGTGTGAAAGAACCCGAGCGTGTACGTAAACTCTTGCAAGGAACAGCCAACCTTGAGTTCTGGGAGACCTATGAGCAGCAGGAAATCATGCCTCAGATTCTCCAACTCAACCAGGCAATAGCAGAAGTTAATGCTAGCACCGAGTCGGTGCAGGAAGAGACCAAAGCAGAAGAGAAAGTGGCAGAACCCGCTGCAGAAGTGAACGCACTCGACAGCCTCGTGGCTGCAACCGATGAGGCATCGGAAGAAAACACTGCAGAAGCTCTTGCAGAATACAAGAAGCGCAATCCTCTGCTTGCTCCCCTCAACTACATGGGTCAGGCTTACAGAGGTCCGGTGGTAGGAACAGCATCCTATACCGATACAGCAGCTGTCAACGCTATGCTCAGCTCGCAGTTGGCAAAGGGTATTCTCCCGCGTGACCTCAAGTTCTGCTGGACTGTGAAGCCAATCGACGATCGCGAAACCATGTATCAACTGGTTGCGTTGAAGATGGTGAATCGTGACGGTCGTGCTTCTCTGGAAGGTGATGTTATTACCGATGCTCGTGCCGACTTCTCGCAGACCAGTGCTTATGCCAACGTAAGCATGTCGATGAATGCGGAAGGTGCAAAGGCTTGGGCTCGTATCACCCGTGAGAACATCGGCAAATCGATTGCTATCGTGCTCGACGGATATGTATACAGCTTCCCTACTGTACAAAACGAGATTGCAGGTGGCAACTCGCAGATTACCGGTAACTTCACCGTTGAAGAGGCAAAAGACCTTGCCAACACCCTGAAGTCAGGTAAGATGCCGGCTCCTGCACGCATCATCCAAGAAGATGTGGTAGGTCCTTCGCTGGGTCAGAAAGCCATCCATGACGGTTTGTGGAGCTTCGTGATCGGTTTCATACTGATTCTGCTCTACATGATCTTCTATTATGGAATTATCCCCGGTTTGATTGCAGACGGTGCTTTGCTTTGCAACGTATTCCTGCTTCTCGGTATATTGGCATCGTTCGGCTCAGTGCTGACCTTGCCCGGTATTGCCGGTATCGTGCTGACGATGGGTATGGCAGTGGATGCCAACGTGCTTATCTACGAGCGTATCCGCGAAGAGATGGCTGCCGGAAAGAACATGCGTAAGGCTATTGCCGACGGTTTCAGTGGTGCTATCTCTGCTATCGTGGATGCCAACGTGACATCGTTGCTGACAGGTATCGTGCTGATCGTGTTCGGTACAGGTCCTATCAAAGGTTTCGCTGTTACCTTCGTAATCGGTATCATATCTTCGTTCCTGACAGCAGTATTCATCACCCGTCTTCTTCTGGAAGATTATGCTAAGCGTGAGAATGCGAAAGAATTGCCTTTCACCACTCCTTACATGAAGAACTTCCTGAAGAATACGCATCTCGACTTCGTGAAATTCCGCAAATGGGCTTATATCCTCTCGGGTGTAATCATCATCATCGGCTTGCTCGGTCTGGAGCCCCATATCATGGGTAAACTGAATCTGGGTATCGACTTCTCCGGTGGACGCAACTACATTGTTCGCTTCGAGAATCCTGTCAACACAGAAGAAGTGAAGAGCTCGTTGGACGAGGTATTCATGAAGACCCTCCAGGAGGATGAGACCTACTCGCTGACAGTGATCACCATCGGTGACCAGAATCAGGTTCGTATCTCTACCAACTACCGCATTCATGACAACGAAGAGGATGTAGATGAGGCTATCGAGGCTTTGATCTACGAAGGTTGCAAGAAATTCGTAAGCGAAGACGTAACTGCAGAAGAGTTCCTTTCCACTCAGGCAAACGAGGAGGTAGGTATCATGCAGAGCCAGAAGGTTGGTCCGAGTATAGCAGACGACATCAAGCAAGCAGCCGTATGGTCGATTCTTGGTGCGTTGCTGATCATCTTCGTATATATCCTTATCCGTTTCCGCAATGCAGCTTATTCGGTTGGTGCACTTGCAGCTTTGGCTCACGATACAATCATCGTTCTGGGTATGTATGCTTTGCTTTGGAAGATCATGCCTTTCTCAATGGAGATCGACCAGGCATTCATTGCTGCCATCCTGACTATTATCGGTTATTCGGTTAACGATACCGTGGTTGTGTTCGACCGTATCCGTGAGTACAACACTCTGTATGCAAAGCGTGACCGCGGTCAGAATATCAACGATGCAATCAACGCAACATTGAGCCGTACGTTCTCGACATCTATGTCCACCTTTGTGGTATTGCTTGCAATATTCATCTTCGGTGGTGAGACCATCCGCGGTTTCGTATTTGCATTGCTCATGGGTGTGATCATCGGTACTTATTCTTCAATCTTCATTGCAACACCTATTGCTTACGACATTCAGCAAGCAGTAGCACGCAGAAAAGCAAAGAAAGCTGAGAAATAAGAAGCAGCGAACCGACGCGAATGCGTAAAACACAATGCCGATTGCCGAATAAGGTGATCGGCATTGTTGCATAAAAGGCAATATGCAGGTTGCTTGATAAGGGATTTGCATATACGGGAAAAAAAGAGTAATTTTGAAGTCGGAAAAAATCAAACTGTTATGACAGAGTTGGAAAAATGCAATGCGGGTTTGCCTTATTCGTTTGCAGATCCCGAGATGATAGCGCGAAAGAGCGAAGCCATCCGTCAGTGCGAAGTATACAATGCTATCGACGGCACTGATTACAAGGCGCAGTACGAGCAACTGAAGCGGATGCTTGGCGGAGTGGGGGAAAGAGTATGGATAGCGAAATCGTTCGGTTGCGATTGCGGAAAGAACATCTACATAGGCAGCGACTTCACGGGTAACTTCAATCTGACGATACTCGACATTCGCGAAGTGTATATCGGCAACCATGTGATGATAGCGCCCAATGTGCTCATCACTACAGTCACTCATTCTCTGAAGGCCTCCGACCGCCGACAGTATTTGGCAATAGCTCAACCTGTAAAGATAGGAAACGATGTGTGGATAGGTGCCAATGCCACTATAATGCCGGGTGTGAGCATCGGCGATGGTGCAGTGATAGCGGCAGGAGCTGTAGTTACCAAAGATGTACCTGCATATACGATGGTTGGCGGAGTGCCTGCAAAAGTGATAAAAGAGGTTGAGGAGTAGAGGAACGCGAAATTCTGCTGATGTTTTGCGGTTTGCGTGCAGCAGAGAGTAAATAGAATATTGACCGTTATGAAAAACTACGATATAGAGCGCATTGCAGAGATGGAGGAGTTGTATGCTTGTCTCATAAAAGAGGTGAGTGAGATAATGCATGAGATAGACAGAGGGGAACTCTCGTCGCTGCAAATAGAAGAAAAGAGAGATGCCTTGCAGGAGCAGATCGACAGAATGGCCGATTATTATGAGAGTGAGGAATGGTTGGCGGATTTTGAAGCAGACGAAGCAGGTCTGTTGCCGGAGGGCATGTCACGCGGAGTTTTATCGGAGGACGGAGTGTACAATCTGCTGGAACAATATGCCGAAACGGGATATAACGAATAATTTGTAATTCTGCGGAAATATTCGTATCTTTGCAGACGTAAATGTATTTATAAAAATCAGGATATCATGCGAATACATTTCATAGCGATAGGTGGAGCAGCGATGCACAATCTGGCGATTGCCGTATCAAGAAAACAGGGATATTTAGTGACCGGATCGGATGACGAGATTTTCGATCCTGCTCGCACTCATCTTCAGGAGGCAGGACTCTTGCCCGAGTCGACAGGTTGGCATCCGGAGAAGATAACACCTGATATAGACGCGATAATATTAGGTATGCACGCGCGTGAAGACAACCCAGAGTTGGTGAAAGCACGCGAGTTGGGCATACGCATCTACTCTTTCCCAGAGTATCTTTACGAGCAGACGAAGGACAAGACGCGCATCGTGGTCGGAGGAAGTCACGGCAAGACCACCACTACTGCAATGATATTGTATGCACTGCGTAAGGCAGGGATAAAAGCCGACTATATGGTAGGAGCTCAGATAGCGGGATTCGACACTATGGTTCGTCTGTCGGATACGGCGAAGTATGCAGTGTTTGAAGGTGACGAGTATCTGACTTCGCCTCTCGACCGCAGAAGCAAGTTTCTGCTGTATCATCCGCATGTTGCCATCCTGACAGGTATAGCATGGGATCATATCAACGTGTTTCCCACCTTCCCGGAGTATGTGGATACTTTCCGCAAGTTTGTCGACCTGATAGAACCCAACGGCAGGTTCATCTATTTCTCCGGCGACGAGAACCTTCGTGAGATAGCATCGCATGCCCGCAAAGACATAACGCTTTTGCCATACGACACTCCTGCTCACACTGTGGAGAACGGTATTACCAAGATAGCAAACACCCGGCTTTCCGTGTTTGGAAAACATAACCTCCAAAACATGCATGCCGCGCAACTGGCATGCGAGTCGACCGGAATAAGCGAAGACCTGTTCTACGAGTATCTGAGCGACTTCACAGGTGCAAGCAACCGCCTGGAGAAGATCTGCTCGCACGACGATTCGGTCGCATTCAAGGACTTTGCCCATTCGCCATCGAAGTTGAAAGCCACTATCAATGCAGTGCGCGAGCAGTATCCAGAGAAGAAACTGATTGCATGCATGGAGCTTCATACGTTTTCATCGCTGATGGCGGATTTCCTTCCGCAATACAAAGATTGCATGGCAGAAGCCGATGTGGCATTCGTCTATTTCAATCCGAAAGTGATAGAACACAAGCATCTTACACCCATCACTGCGGAGGAAGTGCGCAAAGCCTTTGGCACGGAAAATGTAACGGTATTCACTGACAGCAATGCTCTGCAGGAAGCACTCGGGAAACAGAATTACAAGAACACGGCTTTGCTGATGATGACCTCAGGAACATTCGACGGAATGGACGTAGCAGCATTTGCCAAAGAAATGCTGAGTAAAGAATGAAGATTTAAGAATGAAGAGTGCACACGCACAGTTTACAGATCGTACCCCTAAGTGATTGTGAGAGCGAAGTGCTCAATAAATAGATAGATCGAGCATAGCGAGATAAGAACAAAGAAGAATGAAAAATTCGACAATAATATATTATGGATAAAGAAAACAAATTCGACTCGCGCTATATGCAGATGGCGCGTATATGGGCAGAGAATTCGTATTGCACCCGAAGAAAAGTGGGTGCATTGCTCGTTAAAGACAATATGATCATCTCCGACGGTTTCAACGGAACTCCGTCGGGTTTCCCGAATGTATGCGAAGACGAGAACAACGTGAGTCTGCCGTATGTGCTTCATGCCGAAGCAAACGCCATCACGAAGGTGGCACGCTCGGGCAACTCATCTGATGGAGCAACGCTTTACATCACCGACTCGCCATGTATAGAATGCGCCAAACTGATCATACAATCGGGAATACGGCGTGTGGTGTTCGGAAGACAGTATCGCCTTACCGACGGAATAGAACTGCTGAAGCGTGCAGGCATACAAGTGGAATATCTACCTATAGAATAACAACATACTTATGAAGAAATATATTTTTCCTACCCTAACCGTTGTCTGTCTGATTATAGGATTTTTCCTGGGTAACGGACTTGCCAACAGAGCCAATGCACAGATGCGTTGGGGCAATTTCCGTATCCAGATAAGCAAGATCGACCAACTGCTGCAGTATATGGAGACTGCGTATGTCGATCCGATAGATGTGGACAGCATCACGGAGGATATCATGTCGGATATCATCAGCAAACTGGATCCTCATTCGGCATACATACCGAAGAAGGATCTTGAGATGGTAAACAGCGAACTGAGCAGCAGTTTCTCGGGTATAGGAGTGCAATTCTCCATCCAGAACGACACGGTAAGCATTGTGTCGGTGATCAGTGGCGGTCCGAGCGAAGGCGTTGGTATTCTAGCAGGCGACAAGATAGTGGAAGTGAACGACTCCGTCTTCACGGGCAAGGGTATCAACAACGAGAAAGTGATGCATACGCTTCGAGGACCTAAGGGAACGGAAGTGAAACTTGGTATCCGTCGTTATGGAGCAAACGAGATACTGCATTTCACGGTCACACGCGGTGATATTCCTGTACATTCGGTAGATGCAGCTTTTATCATTGATAAAACTATCGGCTTTGTGCGCGTAAACAAATTCGGCGAGAATACCTACGACGAGTTTATCTCCGCTCTTGCCAAACTGAAGAGTCAGGGAGCTACTTCGTATATAGTTGACCTCCGTGAGAACTCGGGAGGTTTCATGGAACAAGCCATCAAGATGGCGAACGAATTCCTTCCAGCAGGCGATATGATAGTGTATTCCGAAGGTCGTGCTTATCCTCGCTATGAGGCAAAAGCAAACGGACTCGGCAGGTTCAAGAATGTGCCTCTGGTAGTGCTCATCGACGACTTCTCTGCCTCTGCAAGCGAGATCTTCGCAGGTGCAATGCAGGACAACGACCGTGCGCTGATTATCGGTCGCCGCTCGTTCGGCAAAGGACTTGTGCAGCAACAGATCGGGTTTACCGATGGAAGTGCTATGCGTCTGACAGTAGCCAGATACTACACTCCGTCAGGCAGATGCATTCAGAAACCTTATGAACTTGGCAATCAGGAGGGATACCTGAAGGATATGCTTGAGCGTTTCGAGCATGGAGAGATGTTCTCGCAAGACAGCATCACGATGAATGACTCTACCGTTTATCACACCAAGAGTGGAAAGACAGTGTATGGAGGTGGAGGCATTATGCCTGATATCTTCATCGGCAGAGACACCACAAAGAACACGCCTTGGTTCAATCAGACGGTTAACCGTGCTATCACTTATCAGTTTGCTTACCAGTATACCGATCGGAATAGAAAGAAACTTTCTCAATACAAAGACTGGAAGTCGCTTGAACAGCATCTGCTGAAAGCCAACTGGCTACAGGAGTTTGTGCGTTTTGCCGAAGAGAAAGGCGTGGAACCCAACCAGAAAGAGATAGAGAAATCGAAACCTCTGCTGATTAGAGTAGTGAATGCATATATAGTACGCGATGTGCTTGGAGATGAAGGATTCTTCCCGCTCTTCGAACGCGATGACGATATAACCAAACGCGCAGTAGAAGAACTGAGAAAATAAAATAGTTGAAGACCTGCTTACGCATCAATTTTCATAAACAATTACTAAAGGACATGCATGAATTGCATGTCCTTTTCTTCCTACAAAACTAGTGTTGCTATAAGATACTACTTATCTTATTTTATGTGCGACAATGCGACAATGGGACAAATGAAGAATGAACCCCTCATGTATATCCTCGCTAAGGTGCCGCACCCATCATTGTCCACCGGACAATAATGCCGGCCTCAAGGGAGAGAGGAAGAAGCCATGCGGATAGGGGTACAGATTACACATTAAGTTATTTTATGTGGGACAATGCGACAATGGGACAAAGAGTGGGTAAGGAGTTGGCAGAGAGATGGCAAAGGGGATGTCGCTTCCGTTATTCAATATCGGTTGATGTAGAGACAAACATAAAAATGATCCATATGCAGAAAAGATGTGGGACAAGTTTTAACGTATTGAAAAATCAGCGAGGTAAGTATAAAAATGTCGCATTGTCGCATTGTCGCACATAAAATTACTTGAAAGACCCCCGTATCCACCCAAGGGGAGGAACTGAAGAGAGACCCCCTCTGGCTCCCCCTCCTAAGGGAAACCCCCTCTGGCTCCCCCTCAAGGGGAGGAACTGAGGAAGTGAAGAATTGTGAAATTCTTATCCCCTTCGGGGAACGATCGGCCACATTTATGATCGTACCCCCCTGCGGGGTAAAGAAAGCCGTGGAATAATTGTAAAACTGAGGAAGTGAGGAACAAATGTTTTACGATTATGAAAATTTATGAATCAAGAGGATTGCGTTTAGAGTTTTGCAGTTTTGGTACGCTGATGAGGGTATAAGTATGCAGTGTGGGTAGTGAAAAGGGTTGGTTATTGAGGGTAAATGCATAGTAAAACTGGTGAAAATAAAGAGAAGAAGGGGAGATAAAGAGGGGTTAATAAGTTTTTAATATTATATATTATTTATAATAATATATAATATTAATTTTTTTATTAGAGATATAATTTCAATCCAAAAGATGTGCGACAATGCGACAATGGGACATTTTTATACTTACTTCACTGATTTTCAGCGCATTAAGATTTGTCCCGCTATTTTTGCTATTTTTCCTACTTATTTTTGGCGTTTGAAAAATCGCTTTCGATAAAGAATCCGATAAATTATCGGATTCTGCTTCCTGCTATTGTCCCATTGTCCCATTGTCGCACATAAATTAAGATGAATACCAACCTAATAATAATTAACTGGCTGATATTTCGCAACTTACAAAATGTTGTTCATCTCTGTAGTGAACATTTCAGAGCATAAGAATACAACTTTAAATGGAAATACTTATAAAAAAGAAAGACCCAAGAGTTATTGAGCCTTTCTTTTTCATTATAGTATATCAAAATAAGCTTTGTTCTAACCTACATCAGAATCCGCTGCATACCACTTCAAGTCGCATTGGATTGTCTTTGTTCTGAGCACTGCGAATGGTGGTAGCACTGACGGTTTGCAGAGGATGGACTGCGGTGATGGTGGATGTTCCCGAACTACTACCGGCTGAGGTTTCCACACTGACAGGCATGAGATACATAGTCAGTGTTTCGGTTTTCTCTTCGGCACGAAGTTGCTGAGTGAGCAAAGTATTCAGATCGTAGGAATAGTAATAGATGGTATTACCGATTGAATCGGTGCCCGAAGAAAGCGCACTGACAATAGCGCACGAATCGCTTGGGAGCTCTCTCTTGATGAAGAAACGCTCGGCGGCATCTTGCTTCACGAGGAGCATAAATGCTGCGGGTTGTGCCCAGTCGTCGGATGTCTTTTGCGAGGTCTGACCGGTGTACTTGTTGAGCACTTCTATTCTCAGTCGAGCCATGTTGACGTATGGTCGTTTGTTAAGCATTTCGTCTTTGTTGAGAATCGACTCTGCCATTTCTTTCATAGGAATATTGAGGCAGGTGTAGAGGTGGGCAGGCGAAACGATGTAGTTGACACTGTCCTGATCCTTCTTGAGTTTTTCGATAGTGGAGTTGCTATAGCTGATTCGGTTCACGCGTCTTACTTCGGAGTTGCTATAGAACCATTTCTCGTTGTTAACCAGAGTGTCGACTCCTGCGCGCGAATAAGTGAAGTGATAATACACACCGAGGCTTATGTCGGTGATATGCAGCATGGTGGCACTACCGAAATCGCTTGAAATATACAAACCTTTGAAAGTTTCGCTATATGCATCTTGCGAACTGAAATCCTGTTTTTCAAAGAATCGTTTTGCGAAGTCGTTGTTGGTCTTCAGGCGAACAAAATACTGTCCTTTGCCTGCCGAGTCGGTAGGTGCTGCGGCAACCACAATCTTGTCATGCTCAAGGATATACGTTGAGTCTTCGCCACTCCAATACTCGTTGATGTCGATATTGCTAAAGTAGCGGTTGGAGTAATAGAAGGTGTTTTTATCCAACTCGTATGCCTGAACACTCATCGGACTATGACCGTCGCCATACCATGTGGTATACACAAGGAAGATGCATACCGAGTCGACTTCGGCGCCTTCCTCGTATTCGTATCCTTCGGGGCATGCCAACTGCGTGAGAATATCTCCGTGAATAGTGCCGAATTTGCTGTCGCATTCACCGAGAAGCATCGAGTCGGGAGAAGAATATATGGAATCGGCTTGCAGCAGAGACGACTTGATTGAGAAGGTGTCGACGCAGACCACAATCTCGTCTTCTGCCGGCAAAACAGAAGCACCTGTGTTTAGAACATCGTCTTTACAGGCGCTTAAGGCTAATGCTAATATGAAAAACAATAACGTTTTCTTCATTCTTATGCACATCGGTTTACTTGCCTAACAACTCATGGAAGAAGTTGAGGTAATCTTCGGTGTTTTCTCCTTTGTACGGCATAATGGGTATCCCGCGTTTCATAGCATGACGCTTGATCACGCTGTTGACGTTTTCCGACGACTGGATCACTGCATCGCTGAAGTCGATTGCAAGCTTCATCAGTTCGTTGTAGCCGGGTCGACGACCGTAGATGGAAGCAACATCCTCATTGCTTACTCCTGCCATTTTCACTTTCTCGGCAAAGTTTATACCAAACGGAGTACGGAAACTCTCATCGCAAAGCGAATAAACAATTTTCGAGTTGGTAAAGAAAGGAGTGTCAGCATATGCCTTTTTCAAAAAGAGTGGCGCAAGAGCCGACATCCAGCCGCTGCAATAAACTATATCAGGAGTCCAACGCAGTTTTTTCACTGTCTCGATAGCACTGCGGGCAAAGAAGATGCAACGCTCGTCGTTGTCGGAATACTCTTTGCCTTTCTCATCTGCCACACCGCGACGACGACGGAAAAAATCGTCATTGTCGATGAAGTATATCTGGATTCTAGCCACCTGGATGGATGCCACTTTCAGAAGCAGAGGGTGGTCGGTATCATCTATGATGATATTCATTCCTGACAAGCGAATTACTTCGTGCAACTGATTCCTGCGCTCGTTGATCTCTCCAAACTTGGGCATAAATGTTCGAGTCTCAAATCCGTTTGCTTGACAAGCCTCCGGAAGCATGCGATTAAGCAACCGGATGGGCGTCTCTTCTGCCAGATAAGGGAAAATCTCCTGGCAGATAAACATAATTCGAAGCGGCTCTTTCATAATTGTGTCCTTTCTTTTT
>JAEEGL015377530.1_pt1 | contig 15427 bp, 7 predicted proteins | sample 9134231 | NCBI WGS metagenome assembly JAEEGL01 (sample SAMN16246548, study PRJNA631951) | gut metagenome | biome: gut microbiome; feature: rumen; material: fiber-attached | host: Bos | place: Iran: Karaj | collected 2018-10 | reverse complement strand
ATTAGCCAGCTGTCGCGACGGCTCGCAGTAACGCCGCAACTATTCTGGGGATACCTCCACCTCGAGGGCAACGACGACCCCATCATACGCTTCCAGACAACAAACGCCAGTGGCAACCTCGTTGCCGACGCCCCCCTCACAGGGCTCCTCTACCGAGGCATGGCGAAAATAGAGCTGCACATCACGCTCGAAAAGCGGTCGCGCGGAGGTACCAGCAACAACGTCGATTGGCTTGCGCTGATGGGCGACCACATAATGACGCAAACGCACCTCGCCGACTACGACGACTTCCTCACACCCCTCACCCCCGTCCCCGACGACGGCAAATATACCGCCATCGACTTCATCGCCTCCACCACTGACGGCGCTAAGGTTATGGAGGCATGGGTGCTCCCTACTCGCACACGCCTCGCCATACGCGGAAAATATGTATGGGCACTCGCCCACCACGTCAACAACGGCCAGCTCTGCGCCGACAACATATCATATGCCGACATGGGCACAGGCATCATCGCCGCCGACGTAGCAGACAACATATTCACGCTGCGCCGCAACCACAAGTACGTGCTCGTGTGCAACAGCTCCGAAGCCGTATTCAACAACCACGAAATAGACTAACGCCACACGACAACCTCGCCGTAGCAAAAAACGAGAATACAGTGAACATCAAGAGAATAGCCACGTCATATCTCCTGCCCATAGCCCTCGCCGCGATGTGGGCGATGTGGGCAATGTCCGCCGTCGCACAGGTCAGCGACACTGACAAGCGCAACGCCGTGAATAGCCTCTTCGACCGCACCGACGCCGTGAAAGCCTACGAACTGCGCGACAAAATAGCAGCGCAACGTGGCAGCAAGCCTATCTGGCACGAAAACAGGACTATACTCGGCGAAAGCATGATAGCAGACAATGCGCTGATGAACTATGGCGACGATGGCTACCTGCTCGACCTCCACTACCTGCCGAACCGCAGGGCACTTGTGGGTGAGAACTGCACCGTAAACAAGCTTATCACCGTTGTTGGCGTAGGGTCGTGGAATAAAGACCTCAACAACCTTACGAACGAAGACCTCAACGACTACGCACAGTTCAACCGCGTAGTTTCAGCAGGCGTCACCGCCGACCCCATCGTCGCAATACGCGACATGGAAAATTATTATGCCGCAGGCACACGTGCAGGATTTTGCATCACGGCGAGCAGCGGAAGCGCAGCACTCACACTGAACGTCGTCAAGTTGTACTCCATAGGTTTCTATCGCGACGGAGAACTCGTGGGAAGCAAACTCGTGGCAGAAGGTCAGGATGTAGGAGGCGTGCAGCTTTCGCTCGTACAGGTGCCAGGCTCCGAGGATGCCACAATCGTGCTTACCGCCACAAGCGACTGGCTCTTTGACGAAATCCAGCTCGATCGCTCTGGCGGTGTGCAAGCTGGCGTTGCAGACTTGCTGAAGATAAAATACGCCTTCGTGGGCAACGACAAGGAATTTCCCATCACGCGCCTCAACGACGCCTCGGGGAAGCCACGCGAAGGCGGTCTCTACGACTATAGCCAATATACTGGCGAAGATATACGCCTTGACTATGCAAAGGGATGGACTCCAGTGCTGGGAATCCCTGCGCCACTCGTGGATGCCTCTGTGGAGAAGATGGTAAACATCGACCTTGATGACGATGTGTCGCTGCCCACCGTGCTGGCTGTAGGCTATCAGGGCGGTGCAAAGTTTATGGTGAAAGATGCCGACGACGAGGCGAAGGAAGTGTTCACACCTGGCACGGAGGTGGGTTTCCACTACACTATGGTGTCAACACTGGCCCTTGATGCTGGTTCGTGGATACGCATGATCCTATATGACCGCAATGGCAACAAGGTACAAGAGGAAACGATAAACTCTGCGGGTGTAGGGCTCAGCGTTGCCAACGGCAATAGCGGAAGCTCTGCCATCACGGCGAACGTGCCCTTCAGCGGTGCGGAAATACGTTTCCATACCGTCGTAAGCCTCGACGTGGGCGGCATAGGCATCAACTACGGATACGTACGCATGAAAGCCGACACGCAACACCGTTGTGAGATAAACCCCACCATGGGAACGGACATTTGTAGCTCACAAACGACGTTGCAACTTAGGGCAAATCCCGAACTCAGCGTGTCGTGGTCGCTCGTGTCAGCACCTGCAGGGAGTGCCGTAACAGTGACAGAGTCGGGCTACGTGAGCCATATTGACACCGCTGGCGAATACGTTTTCCGCGCGACCTGTGCTGATGGATGCTACGAGGACGTGGTCTTCCGTAGCGACGCTTTCGGTGATGGGCAGGGCGTTGACGACTGCTCAGAAAAACTCGTGAACGTAACTCCCGACACCTACGAACTATCCACCAGCATATACGGCAGCAGCGGAGCACTGCTTTCTGCCAGCGACTTGGCAGGTTCCGAGAACGTACTCTCGACAAACTATAGCACATACGCCGAATACGTTGGCGGTGGCAACCTCGCCAGCAACCTCCGCATCGTGGGTGTCAAGCGCAAGGACGGCAACCTCATATTCGACGGCGAAGCGAACGAACTTGCAGGGAAAAGCGGCAAGCGCATAGGCTTCGTCGTTGAGACAAGTTCCACTGCTTTGGATCTTAGTCTGCTGCAGTTCCTGCAACTGCGCTGCTACAACGCCGGGGTAGAGACGTATCGCCACGTAATCACAGAAAACAACGGTGTCTCTGCAGGGCTCATCGAGTCGCAGAAGACTATGAAGATGCGCTACACCATCGTCGTCCCAAACAAGGATGCCGACGACAACTACATAAAGTTCGACGAGTTCATGCTGTGGACGTCAGGCGTGCTGAACATCGGAGCCAGCAAATTACGAATATACTATGCCTTCATTGAGGACGACGACGCCAAGTGCAGCTACCCTCTGAATTGTAGTGCAACACTTATCTCCGACAAGACGACACATGCCACCCTCAACGCCAACGAGACGCAGTTTGGTGCTGTGGCGGACGTCGCAAAGGTTGTCAACAACCTCAGCTATCTCATCGACGACGACGCAGAAAGCTACCTGACAATTCTCAACACCGTATCCGTAGGTGGCATCACCATCGCCGTCAACATGGGGCGCACCCTTGACTACCACCACCAGCTCGGACTCATCATCGACAACAAGACATACGTCGCAAGCATCGGCGTGGGCTCGTGGATGACAGTAAAGACATACTACAACGGCGAGGCTACAGGCGACGAGTTCTCCGACTGGAGCGTGCTGGGAGCCGACGTTGCTGGATACGGCGACCAGAGCTTCCTCTACATGCAGCCCACAGCGCCCTACGACGAGGTGCGCATAACAGTGGCAAACGCCGTAGGAGCCGTCGATGCCACCAACATCTACGGGCTTTTCGTCCGCAGTGATATCGACAACGACGGCATACCCGATTGTCAGGACGACGAATCTTGCGCAACTTCCATCGAGGACATCACCATCACAAGCGTCTGCGTGGGCGACGAGATTGTAGTACGCGGACTCGGCACAATTGACACCGACTACAAGATAAAATTCAGCGACGCCTCCGCATCATCATCCCCGGACTATGTGGCTGCCGACGGAATGGTACACACGCTGTCCGACTCCCACGGTGACATCGAAGTGCGATACACCACCGCCGAGGCCGGCTTATTCCAGATGGTATTTTACGATGGTAGCGACACTCCGCTGTCGTCGGCATACTACAACGTTCACCCCACACGCACCACATGGCTCACGACAGCCACCAACAATGACTGGAACAAGTGGGACAACTGGAGCGACGGTGCACCATACTGCTGCACCGACGTTATCATTCCCACGGGGGCTAAGTACTATCCCGAACTCTCGGGCTCCGTCGTCAAAGGCGACGAGTTCTGTTGTCAGAACATCCACTTCGAGCCTGGCGGCGCAGTCGGCGACATCGTGAACCTCGACTATGCCCAAGCATGGGTGGAGGCCGATATGGAACCCAACCGCTACCACCTGTTCAGTGCTCCCCTCAACTTCATGTACACAGGCGACACATTCATACCCCTCGATGCAAGCGGTAATCCCTTATATATTGACTACTTCCAAGAACTGAACGCCACAACAGCTCCCGAAAACCGCTTCAACCCCACCATATACCAGCGCCGATGGTACACAACATCCATAGGGCGCAAGTGGGAGAGCGACGGAATGACGGATGCCGAAAAGTACGAAGTACTAACAGGACTCGGCGAACTCAGCAACCTCACCCTCACACAGTGGTCGAGGCATTTCAACCTCCTCAACCACCCCTATGAACTCGGACAAGGCATGGGCATCTGGGTTGACAACGGCGACCTCCCCGACGCCACCACCTTCCGCTTCCGCTACCCAAAGTGGCAGACGAACTACAACTACTTCAGCGACTTCGACCATTCGCGCATCGACGGCGTCAGCGAAACACTCGCACGCCGCGACCGCAGCAGCTCGCAGCCTGCACGCTTCCAAAACCTCACGGGCGAGCGCTTTATCTACGAAACTGAGGATGCCGCAAACACCACCTTCCACTTCGACACGGAGAACCTCAACTACAAACGCTTTGAGGACCGCGTCGTCTATAACTCCAACGCCACCTTCCCCTCAAGCGTAACGCTTACGGCGGGAGCGTCCACGAACCACTTCGTATTCGGCAATCCCTTCATGAGCCGCATCAGCGTCGAGAAATTCCTGCGTGCCAACAAGAGCGTCATTACAGCGGTCAAATTCTACGACGGCAACACACTGAAGACTGTAAGCATCTCTGGCGATGTCGTGACGGGAACCACCGACGTCAGTTTTATCGCTCCCATGCAGGCCGTACTACTCGAAACCCTCGGCAATGCTGTCGCCATAAGCATAAGCCTCGACCGCGACATGCTGTCTGGTAGCCACAGCGACGCACGGGGATGGCCAGTGCGTATGCCAGCACTGAAGATAAGCGCAAGCATGGGCAACAAGACCGCCACGATGATGCTCGTCGAGGACGACGATATGCACTCCTCGGCACTTCTCGACAACGAGGTGCTGCCCACGATAGCCATCTTCGGCATCGGCGACGACGGCCAAGCCTGCGACATCCTCCCCTGCGCCGACGAGATACCCTTAGGCATCTTCGCCGCCGAACCCGACACGATGCACCTAAGCTTCCACGCAACGGGCCTCTTCCCACGCGACGAATACGTGCTCCTCGACAAAAAAACAGGCGAGTCCTACTCCCTCGACGATGACATAGCCTTGTACCTCGACGTCTCCTCTGCAGCCCGCTTTGTACTGCGCCGCATGGCAACAACAGGAATCCTCAATACGGCAACGCCATCCAATGTACAGGTGTCTATATCAAAGGACGTAGCGCACGTTGAAGCATCATCCCCAATCGTTGCCATCGCTACCTACGACCTTCAGGGACATTTCCTCCAGCAGCTGCGACCCACTGACAGCAACTGCGCAGATATCGCCGCACCAAAGGGCATTTTCATCCTACGCGTAGCCCTCGCCGACTGCACAGAGCGCACATTCAAGCTGCTGAACATATAAACATCGACCTCTCCTGAGAAATATAGAGGGGCACGAAAAACTTACTACCACACTACCATATAGCCGCCTGATATCTCGGCAGCGTGGTAGCGTGGTAGTTTTTTCTACTTACGATATATGCGAGGGTTTTAGCCCTGCGTCTTGCGCAATGGTGGTGGTGTCTTTCGTGGTGCTGCTGTAGGCGCTGATGCCTGCGGTTGCGGTGCGGCTTTGCGCAGCAGTGGTGGTGGCGTCTTGTGTGCGGGGGCTGCGGCAGCTGCTGCGGCAATCTTTTTCTCTTCTGCTTCCATGGCATCAAGCTTCTGCTTGAGTTCTTCGAGCAGGGCATCGCGCTCTGCACCTGGCTCCATTGGCGTGAAAAGCCACTGCGTCAGGTATTCAGCACCGAGGCAGATGCCGATGGCGCCCTCCACCGTCGTGCGGTAGAACTGTCCCTCGGGCAGTTCGTGTTCCTCGTCGTAGGCTTTTGCGAAGTTGAAGATTTCAATAAGTGTGAACACGCTGTCGGTTCCTGCAAGGCGCCACACCTGGCATCGTTGCATAGCGAGGGCAAGAGCCTGCATGAGGTAGTGGCAGTGGCCTGTCCAGAATGCTTCCTCTGCCCACTCGCGGTTCTGCTGTTCCGGAGTCATTTGTTCTTTGTTGGTTTCCATATTGTTTTGCTTTTTCGTGATTTCAATATGTCGTTATAACGCTGTTGCAATGTTTGGCGCTTTTTCACGTTGATTGGTTCTTGCGGAATTTCTCTGCAGCATTTGAGAACTGCTTCACGGCTTTCGCATATTCCTCAACGGTCTTGTACTGGTCGGGCAGGTATGGATTCGTTTCGCCTGTGGCGGGGTTGTGGTTAACGGGGTCCATTGCGCCGTAGCCGTCGTATGTGGCACCCATTTCCTGCGTGAGCGAGGCAGTGCCCTCCACGAGGTTTATGCCGTTCGACGAAGCAAGGTTGCCCCAGTCAGCATGCATATTCCCCTTGCCGAAGAACTTCTCCGCAGCTTTTCCTATCGGACCGCTCGAAGCAGAGTCCAGCGCGTTGCCTGGGTCGCCAAGATATTGAGTGGCTCCAAACTGCATGACCTTGCCCGTTCCGAAATATGCGAGCTTCTTCGCGGATGCGCTCAGTATGGCATCGTTCACGTCCTCGCCCTTGGCGATGGCATCAAGTCCTGCGCGCACGCCTTCGCCACCCACGACGGCAATGCCTTCAACAAAGATATTGCTCGTCAGATCGCCTGCCTGATTCTGCAGTACACCAACGGCTCCACTGGCGGCTCCAAGTCCGATGTGCTTGACAGCATCGCCCATGCTCATGTCGTGAGTGGCGGCTTCAGCTGTAGCCACAAGCGTGGATTTCGCCAAGGTGTAGGCGTTCTTGACGACACGTCCGCCAGGTACAGCCTCGCCCATTACGTTGACGACGAGTTCTGCCGTCTTATCTACCTTTTCCACATATTCGAGGCTTTCGCCCCATGCTTCAGCATCGGATTTGGCGATATTCGCGTCCATCTGCGCAGACTGCTGTTCCCACTTGATAGCGTCCTTAACGGCCTTCTCCGTGGGTGCCACGCCATACTTATCGGCAAGTTTGTGTATCTTCTGCTGCTTTTCCCAGTCGGCCTGTTCCTTTTCCTTCCACTCTTTGTAGTCCTTTGCGTACTGCGAGAGTTCCTTGGAATCTTTCTCCCACTGTGCGTGCTGCTCAGCAACATTCTTTGCAGCCTGATCGGCGTCCTGCTTCAGGACGCCTGCGTTCTCGGCACGATAGCGGAGGTTCTCGTTCAGGCCCCTCTTGTCATAAACTGTACCCAGCTCGCTCTCCCACTTTCCGTCGGCAGTAGGATAGTATGTCAGCGGCTTGCCCGTGATGGGGTCTGTCGCGGAAAGCGTGCCGTCGGGGTTCTGCTTCGTCATCTTGTCGAAGTACGGCGTCTGGGGCTCAGGTTCCGGCTCAGGCTCAGGCGGGGTTTCTTCCTCTTCCTCCTTCTTAGGATTCGTAGCCTCTATCTGCGGCATATTTGGAGGAGTCGGGGGTGGCGCACCTCCAGCAGGAGGAGCCGTAACCGCACCAAGCACTCCACCTACGCCGCCGCCTGTGGCTGCGGACACTCCGTTTGCAAGCAGTATAGAGCCAAGAAGGCCGATAATCTCGATGACAGCCGACTCCGTAGGCCCCGTGTGCTCACCCAGCCCGAGCTTGTCGTCCTTGCCCATGAGCCAGTCCGTCAGCTCATCCATCTTGTCGATGAGCGACTGGCGCTCCGTCTCAGTCAGCGGCGTGTCAGTTCCGTCGAGCAGAACCTCATCAACCTTGAAGCGAAGGTAGTATTCCGTTTCGGCATACGTATATTCAGGCTCAGCATCGATGTCTTCCCTGTTTATCACCTGGTCCGGCGTCATGAAGGACACCATCAGATAGCCCAGCAGACCCTTCTTGTCCGTATAAAAGAGGCCCATGTCCGTATTCCCAACAGGTTCGTAGGGCGGTTTGCCTTCCTCTATGCCACTCATCGTGCCCGTGGGGGTATAGTCGAAGCTATATGCATGAGAACGCTCGTCGAAGCTGTAGCGAATGTCCGTACCGCCTATTCTCCAGACTACTCCGTAGCCCGTATCGCATGTCGTGCCTATGGCTCCGCCCTGGCCGATATAGAGGTAAGCAGTCTCAGCGGTATAGGGACTCCTCTGGTCTGCGGGCACATCATCGCGTGCGGCTTCCACGTCGAAGTCGCACACCGTGACCTTCATGCCGACGATGTGGCGTTCCTTCGTCTCCCACATCTTATTATATAGGGCGGCACCATCCAGCCTACCCGAGCCTTTCAGCTTGAAGTACTCCACAGGGTCCACCCAATGCCCATCTTTCTTCTGTGCCGACATGCCCAGAGGAAGAAGGAAGAGGATGATGAAGAGAGGAATCCCTCTTATTATCTTGTTTATTATTCTCATGTTGTCTGCATTTTACGCCCCTATCTGCGCATAGGTGCTGGCGGAATCGGCGTCGTTGGTGCTGCTGGCGGCATGGGCTGCTGATACTGCGGCATTGGTTGTCCAGGCGCTACAGGGGGAATCGCCGCCGCTGGTGCTGCGGGAGTCGCCTGTTCCTTCTTCGGACGAATAATCAGTCCGAAGAAGATGCCAAGAACAAGGAACAACAGTCCGAGCCATAGGCACCAGTGAAAGCCTATTGCGCTCAGGCCGACGGCGAGCGTAAAGCCCAGCGTCATACCCGTGAGGAAGCGCGTGATGTTGATGTACTTAGGCACGCGTCCCTTCGAGAGGGAGTTTGCGAGGCTGAAGAGCAGTCCGAAGAGGAATCCGCCCTGGTTGCCGATGTTCTGCAACAGCAGTACGAGTGCCACGACACCCACGATGGAGTTCTGGCGTCCCTGGTTAATGTTGAAGAACACATACACCAGCAACGCTACGCCCAAGCCTTTCAGCAGCGGGGCAATACCGCGCGCCGTGTCTTTAGACATGCTTGTGAACATTCCCTTAATGCCGCCTGCAACGCCCACAAAGGGCAGCTTCTTCTCAAAAAGCGGCAGGATGGCACTGTTGATGAATACAGCCATCACGACCTTTCCCGCGATGCCACCAACGGCTCCCAGCACACCGCCGAACAGACCTCCCTCAGCGTATGAGAGAAAGCTGGCAATCTTCAGCGGAAGGGGGAAGGGCTGCATCGTGGAGGACAGGATGCCGATGACAATCCATACGATACCGATGACAACTGTCGGCAACAGCTTCAACGGGTGCTTAAAAACCTGCAGGCCTTGGTTTAAGGCATTTTTCAGATATTGGCCTATGCCTATTTTTTCGTTTACCATCTTTATTTTGTGGGATTTAGGGTTTTACTGGTTTTACTAGTCGCAACTAGCTTGGACTGGTTTGGACTAGTTTGTTTGCTTTATCTCCTTGGCGGTATGGGTGCCGTAGGCGCAGGTGGAATCGGCGCCGTTGGTGCAGGAGGTATGGGGGCTGTTGGTGCAGGCGGAATTGGTGCCTTTGGCGCAGCGGCTGCTGCGACCTTGGCAGCTTTCTCTGCTGCGAGTCCGCGCTGCACGGCTTCTTCGATAGCTTTCTCCACTGCGGCTTCCGTCTGCAGTTCTTCCTGCATCTTGCGGAATACAAAGTCCCACTCCTGACCTGGTTCCATAGGTATGAACATCCAGCGCGTGAGCCATTCCAGTCCAGGGCTGATGCCTATGGCACCCTCGCGCGACACCATGTAGAACTGCTCGGGGCTCAAGGGCTTTTCCTCGTCCTGCTTGCGAGCGAAGTCGTAGAGCTCCTTTACGGATATGGGCGTACCTTCGCCCGTCTCGCGCCAGATAATGCACTTGGGCATTGCTACTGCCAGTGCTTGCGTCAGCGTGCGATAGTGACCCGCTACGGGTCCGCGTCCTGACGTGTTGATGGGTTGATTGTTTGTTGCCATAACTTTTGTGTTTATTGTTAGTTTTTGATTATTTCTTGTATGCTGCTGCGGCATCGCTGAACTTTCCTATGTTCTTGAAGAACTCTATCGTCTTGTCGGCACCGTACATCACATTGGCAGCACCAGCGACGGTTTTGTCGTTAGCCCATTCCATCAAATCGCTGCCTTTACCCCCGACATAGTCTGAAACTCCAGTCTGTGAGAGGCCTTCGTTGATGAGGTTTTCCGTAAGATTTCTCGTATTGACCGCTCCTGTATAGAACTTGCTGAAGCCCTGTCCTGACGTCACGGAGCCCATCTTGCCAAGTGAGCCTACAGAGTCCGTCAGGCCTACGTCGTTCACTTTCACCTTGAACACGTCCGCCCTGGTGCCTTTACCGAAGCTGATGGTATTGTCCTTGTCCAGCCACTTGTTTAGCTTATTTGCCGTGCCCTCGCTGAACTTGAACTTGCTGGTGTCTGTGGGGTCGAGCGAGGACGCAGCCTTTTTCTGAATTCCTCCCAGAAGTCCCTTGACAGCCTTGCCTGCGCCAAACTCAGCAGTTTTCTTTCCTGTGGCCGACAGCATCTCCTTTCCTATTTCGTCGATACTCTTGCCCTCTGCGATGGCTTTCATGCCCACCTTGAGGTCTTCCGTAGCCACGTTGATACCCAGCTCCTTTGCCCAGGCATACTTTCCTTTGCCAGCAAGACCTTCTGCTTCGTTCTGGATAACTCCGAGCGCGCCATCGCCCATGCCTACTGCAATGTGTGCCAAGCCCTCGTCAAGGGATTTTCCTTCTGCAATGGCCTCACTCGTAGCCACAAGGGTGGATTTGGCAAAGGTATATACGTTCTTCACCGTACTGCCTCCAGGTATAACCCCCGACATTACGTTCACGGCCATCTCGCAACCCTTGTCAACCTTCTCCAAAGTCTTGACTCCCTGGTCCCATTGGTCGCCAAGGTCCTTATAGACGTCAGCGTCTATCTGGTTCATTACCTGTTCGAACTTGATAGCGTCCTTCACGGCCTTATCCGTAGCCGGAACATTGTATTTCGCAGCCATCTTCTCCAGGTATTCCTGGTGCTTCTGCTGGTTTGCCTGTTCCTGCTTCCAGTCGGCATACGCTTTCTGTTCGTCGCTGTAGCCGCGTTCGAGGTCGCGCTGGTTCTGTGCGTCCCACTGTGCACGTTGCTCTGCTGCATTCCTCGCGGCCTGGTCTGCATCCTGCTTGAGGGTGGCCTGGTTTTCCGTCTCGTAGCGCAGGCGCTCACCTATCTCCTCGGGAGTCCACGACTGCCCCGTATTGAGGTTTTTGTACGTCCCGTCGCCGTTGTTTGTGTAAATAGCTTCCTTGCCCGTGACGGGATCTTTCATGACGAGGTCGCCGTCGGCATCAGTCTTCACGTATTGCTTGAACAGCTTCTCGTTGGGGTCGGGGGTGGGCGGCGGCGTCTTGTCATCCTCTTCCTCCTCCTTGCGCTTCGCATTCAGGGCGTCCAGCTTAGCATCTGGCGTTGGTGGTGGCGTTCCTCCAGCACCTGCACCGCCTGTCAGGGTGCCAACGAGGTTGGAACCCGCACTTCCTCCCATGACGCTCACAAGTCCGTTCGTCATGAGTATGGCTGCTATGGTCGAAAGCGTGTTAATGACGGCAGACATCTTGGCGTCCGTATGCTCGCCCAACCCGAAGGGGTCGCCCTCGCCACTGAGCCACGCGAGGAGTCCGTCCATCGTGGTTCTCAGCTCCTGGCGCGTCTCCTCGTCAATAACGGGTTCGCCGCCTTCGTAGCCCACCAGCATTTCCACAACCTCGAAATATACGCGAGCCCAAGGACGCCCAATTTGCGCCTCCTGCTCAGCGGTAAGGGCTTTTACATATCCCTCTTGAAGATACTTAAAATATATTACATAGTTATCTCTTTGATCTGCCGACAACATCAGCAACAGATGTGGGCTACCTTGATTGTATATGAAGTGCCCTAAATCAGGATCTGCGCCTGCCTCTTTCGAGGCACGAACTTCCTGACCGTCTGTATTGATATATCGTACCCCGTCATATTTCCCTGAAACATTCATTGCATAGGAAATGCCTACACCTCCACCTATGGGCACAAGGCGCATGTCGGAGATGTTCATCGTTCCCTGCAAACGCATGTGCAAGACATCTGTAGAAGGCTGCAGACCGCCAGGACCTCCATAACGGAGCGTAATGTTCTCAGTATAGTCGTAGGAAAACTTGTATGTACGACTTACGGCCTCATCGGCATAAACGCAAAAGGCTGCTTCGTTAAGCGGCGCGCCCCTGATTCCCATGATGTCTTGATAATGGAACTTATAGGTACTTTCTGTATCCTTTAATTGCCCCATAGGCTGTTGCCCTTCCACGTGTCCAGCGATAGCCACAGGCTTCAGCTTAAGCCCAAAGACCTTGACGCCCTTCGTCTTCATTACTTTGTTGAAGTCGATGTCGCCCTGATCGTAGGCGCGCTGCAGGTCTGAGGTTGTAATATCCATCAGGCTGTAGAACGCAACGGGATCTACCCACTGTGTGCCAGGCTCAACCTTATCCTCGCCGTCGGCGCGGGCTGCGGTAGTGAGAAGTAAGGCTACTACTAACGCGAAACCTATCTTAATTATTAATTCCTTCATTATTAATTTTTATTAGTTATCCTGTTTTGCGTATTTCATGGCCGTCTCGCCGAGTCCATTTATGTAGTCAGCTGCCTTGTCGGCACCGTAGATGACGTAGGAGAGTCCTTCCACTCTCATGGCAACGTCCGCTTGTGCCAGCGAGCCGCCCCAGTTGTGGACTCCGGCCTTGTTGGCAATTTCGTTGATGGTTCCTTCAGCCATTCCGCCAAGGTCAACTTTTCCGCTGTAGAACGTGCTGAAGCCCGGTGTCTTGCTGACCCCGATGATTTTAGTAAGTTTGCCTACGCCGTCACCTGTGCTTATTCCGAGCTTGCTGATGTTGTCGTTGAGGCTGACGTTGCCATCCACCCTAATCTTATAAACGTCCGCCCTCGTGCCTATACCCAGCGACTTTGGCTTGTTGAGCCATGAGTCGGCAGGGGACGAGCCCTTGAGCTTGTCGAAGCCGAGGTTGATGAGCTTGCCGAAACCGAACTCCACGGACTTCGTGCCCATGGCCTTAATCATCGCATCGCTTGTCTTGGCCAAATTACCCTCCTTGTAGTATTCGGCCATTCCCGCCTTGAGGTTTTCCGTGAGGATGGTGACGCCGTACTCCCTCCATGCGGCATTTGGCATATCCTTGGTGAGGTTTCCTGCCTCGTTCTGGATGACTCCGAGCGCGCCCTTGCCCATACCTACGACAACGTTGCCTATGGTTCCAGATAGTCCCTTGTCCTCTGCTACGGCCTCGCTCAGGCCTACGAGGGGTTCCTTCACGAAGGTATAGACGTTCTTCACCACCGTGCCCCCAGGCACGCATGTGGCCATTATGTTGACGCCCGCATCGCAGACCTTCTCCGTAACCTCAAGGCCCGTGACCCATTTGTCGAACGAGTCGCCGAGTGCTATGTTCTCTTCGGCAAACGCACTTTCTATGCCCTGCTCAAGTTTGATGGCTCGCTTTACGGCCTCTTTCGTTGGCGGCACGCCATATTGTCTTGCCAGTTCCTCCAAGTGTTCCTGTTTCTTTTCGGCAGCTTCCTGCGCAGCCTTCCAGTCGCGGAACTCCTTCATCTCGTCGCTGTATCCGCGCTCGCGGTCACGTTCGTTCTGCGCATCCCACTGGGCGCGTTGCTCGGCCTTCCATTTTGCCGCCAGCTCGGCATCCTGCCTGAGGTTGACACTATTGCGGTCGCGATAGCCCAGATGATCGTCTATCTCTGCAGGGGTCCAGTCTTGTTTCGTCGTGAGGTTATGATATGTGCCGTCGCCGTTATTTGTATATATTGTCTCCTTACCCGTCGCGGGGTCTCTGACGATGAGGTCGCCGTCGGCATCCTTAGTGACGTATTTTTTGAAAGTTTCGCTTGCGAAGGGGTCCGGCGCGGGCGGTTCCGTGGGTGGCGGTGGAGGAGCCTCGCCTTCCTTCTCATGCTCCTCGGGGCGCTTTGGCGGCTGTATGCCGTCGATGTTGGGGGGATTTGGCACGTTCGGCGCAGGCGGCGGCATGCTTCCTGCGGCTCCGCTCAGTATGGCGTCCGTCATTCCGCTGGCGATGCTCGCCCCCGTGCTGCCAATGAAGCCCGCAATGCCTGCTCCTGTGAGAATTGAGACAATGGTGGCGATGGAATTGATGACGGCGGACTCTGTGGCATCCGTATGCTCGCCAAGTCCGAAGGGGTCGCCTTCGCCCTTGAGCCAGGCCACGAGGTCGCTCACGAAGTTCGCAAGTTCCGTCCTGTCCTCAGCCGAAAGTCCCTGCTCGCCTTCCACAGGTTCCTGCGGATTGCCCGTGATTGCGGCCTCTTCGGCAGCTGCTGCAGATGCTTCGACAAGGATTTGTTCAACGATGAAGTACACACGAGGCCAGGGACGGTTCGCTACGGCCTGCTCCTCTGCAGACTTCGCCTTCTTAGCGCCTGGATGAGTTGCTCCGAGAATGACAAGCAGATTCCCCGCGCCCTTGAAGTAGATGAAGTGTGCCAGTTTCTCATTTACGCCGTCTTCTTTTTTGAATTCACCATAAAATGGTTCATCTCTTGTACTCCCAGCCTTATTGATTCTGTGGTTTGTCCCAGACCTTTTACCGCTGAAGGCATACGAAAAGTCTATGCCCGCGTCAGTCTGAACAAGGCGCAGCCCATTATACTCAAACGTCAGGGTCTCGTGCGCCGTCTCCGAACCGCCCTTGGCATATGTGATTTTTGATTCGCAGCTGAAACGATATGAACGGCTCACGCTCTCGTCTAAATAGACGCAAAAGCTTGCCTCGTTAATCGGCACTCCCCAGACGCCATACGTGCTCTGATGGTCGCGAAATTCAAACACAGCACCCGGAGGTGCCATCTTTGGCAAGAACTTTTTCGCATACCACGTTGCTGCTACGGGTTTCAGGCGCAGGCCATAGACGCGGACACCCTTCTCCTTCATCACCTTATTAAAGTCGATGTCGCCCTTGTCGTAGTCGCGTTGGAAGTCGGTGCGGCTAATGTCCTGCAAATGATAGAACTCTACGGGGTCAACCCATGTGGTACCTTTCTCGTTGCGTTCTTCGCCATCGGCGCGGGCAGGCAGCACGCTCCACGCAAAGAGGAACGAGCAAATGCCTATGTAGAGAAGTTTCCGTTTCATGACTATTCCCTTTTTCATTGCTTCTTGAACGCTGCTGCCGCATCGCTGAAGTCGGCTATGTTCTTAAAGTACTCTACTGTCTTGTCGGCACCGTACATGACGTTTGCGGCTGCGCCCACGGCTTTGTCGTTAGCCCATTCCATCGCACCGCTGCCAAGATTACCTACAGATTCTGATGCT
>JAEEGL013964864.1_pt1 | contig 15427 bp, 13 predicted proteins | sample 9134231 | NCBI WGS metagenome assembly JAEEGL01 (sample SAMN16246548, study PRJNA631951) | gut metagenome | biome: gut microbiome; feature: rumen; material: fiber-attached | host: Bos | place: Iran: Karaj | collected 2018-10 | reverse complement strand
TGCCGACGCCGTCGGTACCGGAGACGAGGAGGGGATGGCGGATGCCGTATTGCTCCATCACAACGCCGAGGTCGAAGATCCCGCCGAAGCCGCCGATCTTGTCGCAGACGCCGGGGACGACGGTGCGCGCGATGTGCCGCTTCATGAGCTCGACGGCGGCATAACCCGCGGTGATGTCCACGCCGGCGTTCTTGTATGCTTCGCTGTAGCTTTTCATAATGCGATTCCTTTCGGAAGATGTTGTTTGGATTCAGAGCTTTTCCCGGAGCGCCCGGTCCTTCGCGCGGACCTTGTCGGCGCCGGCCTGCCGGGCAGCTTCCACCGCAGAGGCGAGCGTGTCGTCGGAGAGCGCGAGGATCTCGACGGCGAGGTGCGCGGCGTTGGCGGCCCCGTTCATCGCGACGGTCGCGACCGGGATCCCCGTCGGCATCTGCACGGTCGAGAGGAGCGCGTCGAGCCCGTCGAGCATCCCGCCCTTCACCGGAACGCCGATGACCGGAAGCGTCGTCGAGGCGGCGCAGACCCCAGCCAGATGCGCGGCCATCCCGGCACACGCGATGATGACGCCGAAGCCGTTCTCCCGCGCGGAGGGGACGAACGCATGGACCTCGTCGGGGGTGCGGTGCGCGCTCATGACGTGCGCTTCAAAGGGGACGGAAAACTCCTTCAGGACCGCGAACGCCTTTTCGACGACCGGGAGGTCGCTGTCGGATCCCATGATGACGGCAACTTTTTTCATAATCAATCCCATCTCCGCCGTCATTCAGAGCAGGGACGGACGGCGGCGCGTGCTCCTGCTGAAAAACGAAAAAGGGCAGCGATTCCCCAGCGGAATCCATGCCCAGACGGTCGGCAGCCCGGCGATGCGGGCCTCTTTCTGCTCCATGCGGTCGGTTCCGCTGGGACGCTCCGAGGGGAGACGATTCCCGTTCCGTCAGTCACAGAAAGATCTTCTTTATTATACCGGAAATCTCCCGTTTCGTCAAGGAGGAGAAAGGAAAAAATGCGGCGGCGGGAGCAGGTTTTTTTGTCGGTTTTTCGGCAGAGCGGGAAAAGGGGATCCTCGTCCCGGAAGCGCGGCGTCCGTTTTCTCCGGCGTCAGTCCACAAAAAATAGCTAAAATATTACATGGACTCATGCAATAATCACAGCTATTGACAAGAAAGAAAAAATGTGGTATAATAGTCCTGTAAGGTACGATCTGCCCCGTTGTGTCTTGCAGCAGCCCATCACAACACGAACCTGAGACGAACAAGATGAAGAGGAGGAATGGAATGGCGATTGCCTATTTTCCGATGTACGGTTCCTATGAAGAGATCTTTTCGACCCTGTCCGACGCGCAGATCGGCGCGCTCGTGCGGGGGAGCCTGCACTATTTCAATTCCGGCGAGCGCGAGCCGATGAAGAAGCCCGCCCTCATCCCGCTCTATACGATGCTCTGCCGCGACATCGATCTGAGCGGCGAGGCTTACGAGGAGAAATGCGAGAAAAGCCGGGCATCCGCGCGCAAACGCTGGCAGAAGGACCGCAGCGACCCGGCGGCCTCGTTATGCGAACGCATGCCGACGGATGCGAACGCATACGAACGCATGCCAAATAAAGACAAAGACAAAGTAAAGACAAATGCGATTACGAATGCGAGTGCGAGGGAAAATAACTCGCCCGCGCGCGCAGAAGAGCGTGAGGATCGCTTCGCAGAGGAGGACGCGGCTGCGCTGTTCGGTGTCACGGTCCCCGGGGGAGAGGACGTCACCCTCCGCGGCAGCTTCTCGAACGTCCCCCTGACGGACGCTCAGCTCGAGCGGCTGCGGCGCGAACTGCCGGAAGCGGACGAATACATCGAGCGCCTGTCGGAGCACATCGCGTCGACGGGGAAGACCTATGCCGACTGCTGCGCCACGATCTTCAAGTGGGTGCATGAGGACCGCCGGAGATCCCCGCCGAAGCCATCCGCCCCGTCCGACGGCGGCTCCTTCGACACGGACGAATTCTTCGAGGCGGCCCTGAAAAGGAGCTACGAGATGCTGGACAAGAGGAAGGGAGACGTATCGTAAAGTGAGGCCATGTTGTGCTTGACATCTTCTCCCCTTCGTGCTAAAATAAGACAGAACGACGAACACCACCGAAAGGAACCGGTCATGTTTTATCTCAGCGAACAGGGGCTGACGGACGACAGCCTTCGGCAGGCCATTTCAGAGACCATCCTCACATACGCGGCGGACGCGGATCGCATCCTCATCCTGCCGCCGGACTTCACCCGCATGTACTCCGGCGCCGGCAAGATCACCGCGATGATCATCGACGAGATCGGGGAGCGCGCGAAGATCGACGTCATGCCCGCGCTCGGCACCCACGCCCCGATGACGAGGGAGGAGTGCGAGGCCTTCTTCCTCGGATGCGTGAACTACGAGGACCTGATCGTGCACAACTGGCGCACGGACGTCGTGAAGATCGGCGAGGTCCCGGCCTCCTTCGTGCGCGAGGTGTCCGAAGGGCTGGTCGACACGGCGATCGATGTCGAGGTCAACCGGCGCATCGTCTCCGGGGAATACGACCGCATCTTCTCCGTCGGCCAGGTCGTCCCGCACGAGGTCGTCGGCATGGCGAACTACTCGAAGAACATCTTCGTCGGCTGCGGCGGCTCGTCGATGATCAACTCCTCCCACATGCTCGGCGCGTTCTACGGGCTCGAGCGCATCATGGGCCGCGATTTCTCCCCCGTGCGCCGCGTCTTCGACTATGCCGAGGAGCATTTTCTGAGGGACGTCCCGCTCACCTATCTGCTCACCTGCACGACGAACACCGGGGACCAGACGAACATCCACGGCCTCTATGTGGGCAGGGAGCGCGCGAACTTCGAGGCGGCGGTCGAGCACAGTCAGAAGATCAACCTCATCAAGACGGACGAGCCCTTCCGGAAGGTGGTCGTCTATCTCGATCCGCGGGAATTCAAGTCCACATGGCTCGGCAACAAGGCGGTCTACCGCACGCGCATGGCGATCGCCGACGGCGGGGAACTCATCGTGCTCGCGCCGGGCGTCGTGAAATTCGGCGAGGACGCGGAAAACGACCGCCTGATCCGCAAGTACGGCTATGTCGGGCGGGAGAACGTCTTGAAGCTCGTCGCCGATCCGAAAAACGCCGATCTTGCCGAGAACCTCTCCGTCGCGGCGCACCTCATCCACGGCTCCTCCGACGGGCGGTTTTCGATCACCTACTGCACGAAGGGCCTCTCGAAGGAAGAAATCGAGGGCGCGAACTTCCTCTACCGTCCGTATGACGAGGCGGCGGCGGAATACGATCCCGCGGTGCTGACGGACGGCTGGAACGAGGTCAATGGCGAGCGGATCTATTACATCAGCAACCCCGCGCTCGGGCTCTGGTCGAGGACATGACATGGAAAAGCTGATCGATCTGCACACCCATTCGACGGCGTCGGACGGCTCGATGAAGCCCGCCGCGCTCGTGCGGCACGCCAAGGCTGCGGGGCTCTCGGCCGTCGCCGTCTCCGACCATGATACGACGGACGGGCTCGCGGAGGCGATGCGGGCCGGGGAGGACTGCGGGATCGAGGTGATCCCGGCGATCGAATTCTCCGCGGCGTCCGACACCGAGACGCACATCCTCGGCTATTTCATCGATCCCGACGCGAAGGTCCTGAAGGAAGCCGTCGGGTACATCCGAGAGGTCCGCTGCGAGCGGATCGCCGAGACCTGCGACATGCTTCGGGAGCACGGCATGGACGTGACGCTCGACGAGGTGAAGGCCCTCTCCGGCGGGATCCTCTGCCGCGCGCACATCGCCCGCATCATGACGGACAAAGGGTATTCAAAGAGCCCGTCGGACGCCTTCCGCGAATGGCTCAACGTCGGGCGGCCCTGCTATTCCGACGCGCAGGCGCTGACCGACACCGAGGCCGTACAGCTCGTCCGTGACGCGGGCGGGGAGGCGTATCTCGCCCACCTGCACCTGACGAAAAAGCCCCCGGACGTCCTCGACGCCTTCGTCGCGCGGCTCGCGTCGGAGGGGCTATCGGGGATCGAAGGCTACTACACGGACTACACGCCGGACATGGAGCGCGAATACCGGGGACTGGCCGCGAAATACGGTCTGAAGATCTCCGGCGGCACGGACTTCCACGGCACGTTCAAGCCGCACATCATGATCGGCCGGGGCCTTGGGAATCTGAGGATCCCGTACCGTGTGCTGGAGCAAATGAGGAATTAAGAATTCAGAATTAAGAATTCAGAATTCAGAATGAAGAATTAGAACGTCGATACAATCAAAAGGAGTTTCTCATGAAAAACAAAGCGGATATCGGCATGATCGGCATGGCGGTCATGGGGGAAAATCTGTCCATGAACATGGAGCGGCACGGCTATACGGTCGCGGTGTTCGACGTGTGGGACGGCGTGGTCGACAAGTTCATCGCGGGGCGCGGCGCGGGTCACGCTTTCATCCCGGCGCACTCCTTTGAGGAGCTCGTCGGCGCGCTCTCGACGCCGCGTGTGGTCATGATGATGATCCGCGCGGGCTCCCCGGTCGACGAGACCATCGACAAGCTCCTGCCGCTGCTCGATCCCGGCGACATCATCATCGACGGCGGCAACTCGCACTTCCCGGACACCCAGCGGCGGTGCAGAAAGGTCGAGGAGGCCGGGATGCTCTACATCGGCACGGGCGTGTCCGGCGGCGCGGAGGGCGCGTTCATCGGCCCGTCCATGATGCCCGGCGGCTCCCCTGCGGCATGGCCGCGCGTGAAGCCGATCCTACAGGACATCTGCGCCAAGGTCGAGGACGGCACGCCCTGCTGCGACTGGGTCGGAGAGGATGGCGCGGGCCACTTCGTGAAGATGGTGCACAACGGCATCGAATACGGCGACATGCAGCTCATCTGCGAGGCCTACCAGCTCATGCGCGACTACCTCGGCATGACGGCGGACGAGATGGCCGAGGTCTTCGCCGAGTGGAACCGCGGGGAGCTCGACAGCTACCTCATCGGGATCACGGCGGACATCCTCACCCGCAAGGATGACGACGGGTCCCCGCTCGTCGACAAGATCCTCGACACGGCGGGGCAGAAGGGAACCGGCAAGTGGACCGCGATCTCCGCGCTCGACGAGGGGATCCCGCTCACGCTGATCGGCGAGGCCGTCTTCGCGCGGTGCCTGTCCGCGGCCAAGGAGGAGCGCACCGCGGCGTCGAAGATCCTCACGGGTCCCGCGAAGAGATTCGAGGGCGACCGCGCGGCGTTCCTCGAGGACATGAAGCGCGCGCTCTACGCCTCGAAGATCGTCTCCTACGCGCAGGGCTACTCCCTCATGCGGGCGGCGGCGAAGGAATACGGCTGGAACCTCAACTACGGCGGGATCGCCCTGATGTGGCGCGGCGGGTGCATCATCCGCTCGGTCTTCCTCGGGCGCATCAAGGACGCCTTCGAGCGCGACCCGTCCATCGCGAACCTCATGCTCGACGACTACTTCCGCGACGCGCTGACGAAGGCGGAGGACGGCTGGCGGCGGGTGGCTGCGGCGGGGATCCTCTCCGGCGTGCCGATGCCCGCGACGACGTCCGCCCTCGCCTATTTCGACGGCTACCGGACCGAACGCCTCCCGGCGAACCTTCTGCAGGCGCAGCGCGATTATTTCGGCGCGCACACCTACGAGCGCATCGACGCCGAACGCGGGACGTTCTTCCATACGGACTGGAACCACGGCGAGGTCGGCACCACCGCCTCGACGCAGTATAACGCGTAACGCAAAGGAGATCCCCATGAAAAAGATCATTTCCCTCCTCCTCGCCTCCCTGCTGCTGCTCGCGGCCTTCGCCGGGTGCTCCGAGGGTGGGGAGGACAACGGCGACGCGCCCGAAGCGGCACCGCAGCAGACCGATGACGTCAGCCCCGCCGCGGACGACGAACCACAGATCGAAGCCGGGGAAGAGCGCATCGATCCCGATCTCCCGGCGGACCTCGACTTCGGCGGCCACGCCTTCCAGATCCTCAACAACGACCACACGATCCCGCTCTGGACCCAGCGCGACATCGGCGCGGAGGAGCTGACCGGCGAAGCCATCAACGACGCCGTCTTCAACCGCAACGGCACGGTCTCCGAGAAGTACAACTGCGAGGTGGTGTCCCGCAAGACGCTCAACCTCGCCGGCGAGCTCTCGACCGCGATCAAATCCGGCGACCAGAGCGCGGACCTCGCGACGGTCCAGCTCCGCACGTTCTCCTCGAAGGCGCAGGACGGCTCCTTCGTCGAGCTCCATTCGGTATCGAGCCTCGATCTCACGAAGCCGTGGTACGACCAGAACTCCGTCGCCGAGGTCTCGATCAAGCACAAGCTCTACGGCGCGGCGACCGACATCACCCTGATGGACAAGCAGGCGACGACCGCGATGGTGTTCTCGAAGCCCGTCTATGAGGACTACGGCTTCCTCGGCACCTACGGCAGCTTCTACGACCTCGTCCGCGAGGGGAAGTGGACCTACGACGTCCTATACAACATGGCGACGTCCGTTTCCGCCGACCTCGACGGCGACGGCAAGCGCACGAAGGAGGACCTCTACGGCCTGCTCTTCCAGCGCGACACCCTGACGAGCTTCTTCAACGGCTTCGGACAGGCCGTCATGACGAAGAACGCCGACGACATCCCCGAGCCGACGCTCATGACGGAGCAGGGTTCCGACACGCTCGACCGCATCTTCGACCTCCTCTACCAGGAGGACTACTGCATGAACGTCATGATCACCTTCGGCGAGGACTACACCGACAACATGGTGAAGATGTTCGAGCAGAAGCAGTCCCTCTTCCTCTGGATCCGGTTCGCGGACGTCGAGAACCTGCGCGCGATGGACATCGACTTCGGCATCTCGCCGGTCCCGCTGCGCGACGAGAGCCAGAGCCGGTATTACAGCTCCGTCAACCCGTACGTCGGGACGCTGACCTGCATCCCGCAGTGCGCGTACGACGTGGAGATGACCGGGTATTTCGTCGAGGCGCTGGCGTCCGAATCGCACTACCGCGTCCTGCCGGAATACTATGAGATCAACCTCAAGGGCAAGGTCGCGCGCGATCAGGAGAGCCGGGACATGATGGACACGATCTTCTCGAGCCGCATCTACGACCTCGGGCAGATCTACGACCCGGGTGACTTCGCCAACACCCTCATCTACATGACGATGAACCACGACCGCGATGTCGCGTCGAAATGGGCGAAGACCTCGAAGGTCGTGAACAAGACCCTCGAAAAGATGCTCGCAAAGTTTGACGACTGATGCATCCCGAAATCAACATTCTACATTGAACGGAGCTTACGATCATGAAACTGAAAGAAAACTGCAAGTACGCCATCGTCGTTCCGACCTCCATGGGCGTGCGGATCTGCCCGATGAACGGACAGCCCGTGCAGTCCTCGGACACCTTCTTCATGCAGGCGACGAGCGCGGAATCGAACGTCGTCTCGATCGCATCCTATCTCGGCATGAGGACCAAGGTCCTCACCACCTTCGTGAAGGACAGCCCCATCGCCGACTTCATCAAGCGCAATCTGCGGTCCCGCGGGATCGAGTATGAGGGCGCCGAGGTCGAGCAGGGCGGCCCGTGGGGATACCGCCATCAGTTCAACATCGGCGACAGCGGCTCCGGCGCGAGAGGTCCCCGCGTGGCGAACGACCGTGCGGGCGAGGTGGGCCGGACGCTCAATGTGAAGGACTTCGACACCGACCGCATCTTCGGTGAGGAAGGGGTCGAGATCCTGCACCTCTCCGGCCTGATCGGCGCGCTGTCCCCGGAAACGAGCGAATTCTGCCTCGCGCTCGCCCGTGCCGCGAAGAAGTACGGGACCCTCGTCTCGTTTGACCTCAACTACCGTGCGTCATTCTGGAAGGGCCGGGAGGAAGAGCTGCGCCGCACGTTCACCGAGATCGCGTCGGCCGCGGACATCCTCGTCGGGAATGAAGAGGACTTCCAGCTCGCGCTCGGCATCGAAGGACCGGAGGCGGGCGGCAAGGATCTCGCGTCGAAGATCGAGAGCTTCAAGGGCATGATCGGCTGCGCGCGGGAGCGGTTCCCGAACGCGGAGGTCTTCGCGACGACCCTGAGACAGGTGAAGGACGCGAATACCCATCTCTGGGGCGCGATCCTCTGGGCGCCGGACGGCTGGCACATCGCCGAACCCCGCGAGATCCATGTCCTCGACCGGATCGGCGGCGGCGACGGCTTCGTCGGAGGGCTGCTCTACGCGATGCTCAAGGGCTGGGAGCCGGAGAAGTGGGTCCAGTTCGGCTGGGCGACCGGCGCGCTGGCCACGACCTTCCTCACGGACTACGCGCAGCCCGCGGACGAGGAGCAGGTCTGGAGCGTCTGGGGCGGCAATGCGAGAGTGAAGAGATAAAACCGCCCACCTCAAAGAAAAGATTACGATGCACATCGTCAATTCTGAATTCTGAATTCTGAATTCCGATTTCGCAATCCCCTCCCGGAGGCCTTCGTATGGACTATCTGCTTCTGTTCGGCGCGTGCGTGTTCTTCGCCCTGCAGTTCGTCTTTCAGAAATGGTTCGAGCAGCGCGCGAAGGCCGGGATGGCCGTCTGCCTCTGGAACATCCTCGTCTCCGGCGGCGTGGCGGTCCTGTTCCTGCTCGTCAAAGCCGGCCTGCCCCGGGAGATCAATCCGACCGCCTTCGGGATCGCCGTGCTCTACGCCGCGTCGGGGCTCTTCTGCTCCATCGCGACGATCTCGGCCATGGCGGCGGGACCCGTCTCCGGGATCGGCGTGTGGTGCCTCGCGGGCGGCATGATCCTGCCGTTCCTCTACGGCGTCTTTTTCCTCGGAGAACCGGCGAATATCTGGAAGTGGCTCGGCATGGCGATTTTGACTCTCTCCCTCGTCCCCGCGGTGATCCGAAGGGATCGAAAGGCGAAGGAGCGCGCGAACCTGCGCTATGTCCTCTGGTGCGCCGTGATCTTTCTCACGAACGGCTTTGTCAGCATTTTCTCGAAGATGCATCAGATCTCCCCGGCGGCGGTCGGCGAGGATGCCTTCGTCCTCACGGGCTCCCTCCTACGATGTGGGGCTGCGCTCTTCTTGATCCTCGTATCGGCATGGACCGCGGGACGGCGCGGGGAGAAGAAGCCGCTCTCTGCCGCGTTTTATGACATCGGACGGGCGGGGACGACGGGGAAGCTCTTCCTGTTGCTCTTCGCCTGCGCCGCGGCCTATTCGATTCTCAACACGCTCGGCAATCTGCTCTCCCTGCGCTGCATGAACACGCTCGACGCGTCGGTGCAGTTCCCGCTGCTCTCGGCGACCGTGACGGTCCTGACGGCGCTCTTCGGAGCCCTCTTCTTCCGGGAAAAGCTCGGCGGGATGACGGTTTTGTCCCTGATCCTCACCGTCGTCGGCGCGGGGCTCATCGCGGCCTCGGCGCAGATCGGCTTCACACTTTGATCCTTCCATCCATACGGAGGCATTATGACTGACCATCGCGTCCTCCCCGTCGATCCGTTGAACGGCGATCCACCGGCGTCCTTTGCCGAAACGATCGGCCTGCCCGCGGACTATTTGTGTGCGGCGGAACCCCTCATCGAACGCATCGCGGAATCCGCGCCCTGCCAGCTTGCCCAGATCGCCGACGATCCCGGGGATCCCCGACCCATCGGGCGGCTCGCGGACATGCTCGGCGAGGAGCATGACCTCACGATGCTCGCCGTCGGGATCCTGCTCGGCATGAACGCGCACGCGCTGTACCGGCAACGCGGGATCGCCGACGAGATCTACATCGCCTCGATGCGGGAGCTGACCGTCTGGTCGAAAACCTGCATGCGGGAGCGCGGACATATCGGCTTTTATGAATGGGGCTGGTTCTGCAACTTCCTCCGGGCCGAGATCGTGCGCCTCGGACGCCTCGAATTCCACCGCGTCCCCTTCCATCCCGACGGCGAATCCTGGACGAAGAACGGGATCACCGTGAAGAAGGGAGACAGCGTCGTCAACATCCACATCCCGGAGGACGGCCCGCTCGATCCGGCGCTCGTGCAGGACGCATTCCGCCGCGCGTACCGGTATTTCGGGTGCTCCGGTGTGCAGGCGTTCGTCTGCGATTCGTGGCTCCTCTGGCCGGGCAACTACGGCTTCCTCCCCGCAGACTCGAACATCCGTGCGTTCATGGACTGCTTCGAGATCATCGCGCACGAGGACCGGAAGTGGGCCGGGGATCTCTGGCGCGTCTTCGGACATCGGGCGGATTACGATCCGGCATCGCTCCCCCGCGACACGAAGCTGCGCCGCGCCATGGCCGATCATCTCGCAGAGAACGGCGGCGTCACCGGCACGGGCTACGGCGTCTTCCTGTATGACGGAGAAAGGATTCTGTAAACGATGAAAACAGTCATTACCGACGGATTTGCCGTCAATCCGGGCGATCTCTCCTGGGACTGGCTCCGGCAGTTCGGCGAGGTCGAGGTCCACGACAAGATCACGGACGACATGGCCCCCGCCGTCATCGGGGACGCGGAGATCGTCTTCACCAACCGCGTGAAGATCGGCCCCGCGGTGCTCGACGCCTGCCCGAATCTCCGGTATGTCTCCGCGCTCGGCACGGGGTACGACATGATCGACGTGGCGGCCTGCCGTGCCAAGGGCATCGAGGTCTGCAACGTGCCAGGGTATTCGACGGCCTCGGTCGCGCAGGTGGCGTTCTCGCTGCTTCTGGCGCTGGCGTTCGACCTCCCGGCGTATGCCGCGATGGTGCGCGAGGGGCATTGGACGGGCATCCCGGGCTTCCATTACGAGCTGGCGCGCTTCACCGAGCTCGACGGCAAAACGGCCGGTGTCTACGGCTGCGGCGCGATCGGGATGCGGTTTGCGAACATCTGCGCGGCCTTCGGGATGCGGGTCCTTGCGACGCGGCGCTCGAAGACCGACGGGGAGTGCGGCGCCATCCGGTTCGTCACGCCCGACGAGCTGCTCCGGGAGAGCGACTACGTCTCCTTCCATTGCCCGCTGACGGACGAGACGCGCGGGATGGTGAACGCCGCATTCCTCTCGAAGATGAAGGACGGCGCGGCGATCATCAACACCTCGCGCGGCGCGGTTCTGAACGAAGCGGACGTCGCCGACGCCCTCCGATCCGGGAAGCTCTCCGGCGCGGGCCTCGACGTCCTCGCCAAGGAACCCGCCGACCCGTCGAACCCGCTGCTTTCCGCGCCGAACTGCATCATCACGCCGCATTGCGCCTGGACGTCGAAGGAAGCGCGCACGAGGCTGATGAAGGTGCTGGAGGAGAACCTCGCGTCGTTCGTCAGCGCAGGGAAGGGGATCAACCGGGTAGGAGCGAATTAAGAATTAAGAATGCAGAATTATGAATGAGGAAGGGATCGGAAGCGGTCTCTTCCTCAATTCACAGATCCTGTGATAATGGGGAGTCCGGATCGCCATGCCGAGGTCACCTGAGAGGCTCCTCGCAATGACACATGATGTACAGCGTCAGTAAGGGTCGTAAAGCGGGGAACGCTTGTGCGTAAACGGCTCGAAGGTTTTCAGCCATCCAAACAAGGTGTCATTGCGAGGAAGGACCGCAAGGTCCTGACGTGGCAATCCGTTCCCCATCATAAACGGGCAGAATCACGGAGGAGATGACATGATTCCAATCGACGACGAGCGGTTCGCGGAGATGACGGCGTACTGCAATGCCTCGAACAACGCGGCGGACGACAAAAGACGCGCCGAAGCGCTCGGACTCGGCGGGAGGGACATCCTCGTCGCGCCCGGCGCCATCATCCGCATCCCGAAGGAGAAGATCGGACGGGACGTTTACATCGGGCTCTATTCCTACCTCAACGGCGACGTGACCGTCGGCGATCACGCGCTGATCGGGCCGCATTGCTCCGTCGCCGCCGGGAATCACAAGTTCGATCCCGCGACCGGTTATTTCTCCGCGCGGACGGAGCGGGACGGGGACGATTCCATCGTCATCGGCGAGGGGACGTGGCTCGCGTCGAACGTGACCGTGACGGCGGGCGTTAAGCTCGGGCGGGCGAACCTCGTCTGCGCAGGCGCGGTCGTCACGAAATCCACGCCGGACTACGCCATCCTCGCGGGCATCCCGGCTAAGATCGTCGGGCACATCGACCCGGAGACGGGCGTGTATCACTGGAATTCCCGGGAGGCGCGCGATGCGGAGGATTGAAGAACGGCGGACCTCGCCCGGACAGCTCTTTCCGTTTCCGGAGGACGGCCGCCTCGTCGAGGAGAATCCGCCCTGCCTCTCGTGGCTGCGGGTCCCGGACGCGGCGGAATACACGGCGGTGATTTACCGGGACGGCCATGAGATCTGGCGCGGATCGACGCGGGAGAACTGGATCGTCCCCGACCCGCTGCCCGGACCCGGCGTCTATACCTGGAATCTCTTCACCGCCGATGCCGAGCGCGGGGAGCGGACCTTCACGCTGGCCGAAAAGCACGCCGTGATCCGCCGGGTATCGGCCTCCGCCTTTTACGACGCGATCCCGGACGAGCGCCCGCGGCATCTATTCTCGGCCTCCGATCTCGGAGAGCTGCGGGAGCGGGCGGATATCATCGATGTGCTCAGGCATAACATCGACGAGGCGTATCGGGACGGGATTCCCGAGAGGCCGCAGTTTCACCGCGATCCCGACGCCCTGCCGTACCGCGAGTACTTCGGGCGCTTCCGCGATTTCTGCGACCGCGACCTCATCGCCTGCGCGCTCGGATATGCCGTGCTCGGGGACATGGATGCCGGGGCGCACGCGAAGGAGCTCTTTCTGACCTTCTGCGACTGGAATCCCGCGGGGCCGTGCTCGCTCGTCGGGCGATGGGGGGATGAGGTCGGGCTCTCGATGGCGCGCTGCCTGCCGTCCGTCCTCGATCTGCTCTGGCCCCTCCTCGATCCGAAGGAACGCGATTACGCCGCGCGGACGGTGCGGGCATATGGCGAGCAGTGCTTCGAGAGGCTCGAGAGGCTCGATTTTCCGGAGAATCCCGGGAACTCACACGCCGGACGCATCCCCGCGTATCTCGGCGAGGCGGCGGCGGCGCTCAAGGGGACGGGGGTCCAGAGCCGGGAGGAGGCCGTCCGATGGCTGGACTGCGCGCTCGGCATCTACGGCGGGATCTTCCCGTATTACGGGACCCCGGACGGCGGCTGGGCGGAGGGACCGTTCTACTGCACGTCCTACGTCAAGTGGTTCCTGCCGTTCTTCTCGCTCGCGGAGCGCTGTGCCGGCGTCAATTTCCTCGAGCGGCCGTTCTATCAGCGGCTGACGCAGTTTCTCCTGCATTTCGCCGATCCGGCCTTCGAGAATCATCCGTTCGGCGACGGCTACTGGTGTGCGCCGGAGGATGCGGAGTGGCCCGGCTTCTTCGCGCAGGATCCCATGCGGGTGTACGCCGACCGGTTCGGACCGGCACTTGCCCGGGAGCGGGAGCGCGATACCCCGAAGCCGGCGCTCTGGCAGCTGCACCTGCTCGATCTCTTCCTACCGAGCGGAAAACCGCCGGATGTCTCCCTCACCGGGGAAGCGGGGAACGTCGCGGTCTTTCCGGACGCGGGATTTGCCGCGCTGCACACCGATCTCGCACACCCGGAGCGCGATTTCGCCGTTCTCATGCGGGCGTCGAAGTTCGGCTCGGACAGCCACCGCCACCCGGATCAGGGCTCGTTCGCGCTGTTTCTCTGCGGCATTGCGCTCGTCACGCCGTCCGGTTACTTCGGGCGGGAATACGGCTCGGCGCATCACCGGCTGTGGTGCAATTCGACGCGCGCGCACAACGCGATCCTCGTCGACGGGGAAGGGCAGGCGCCGCATTCGATGACCTCCGTCGGCAAAATCGTCGGGGTGCGGGACGACGGGGAGACGAAGCGGGCGGTCCTCGATCTCACCGAAGCCTATCCGATGCTGACGCTTTGGCGGCGGACGCTGATCCTCGGGAACGGCTCGCTCACCGTGATCGACGAGATCGAAGCGGATCACCCGGTCGCCGTCACCTGGCCACTTCACACGCTGTCGCGCCCGGTCCCGGACGGGAATGCCGTCACGGTGGAGCGTCGGGGCGCGCGGATGACCGTCACGCCGCAGGAGGGCGATCTCACGCTCGAGGAGATCCTCGACCGATTCCCCGTCGATCTCAACGAAGGGGTCCCGGAGGCATACCGCGTGACGATGCCGGAGCAGTTCCATCTGTACTGGAAAACGCCGCGCCGGGCCGTTCACCGGATCAAAGTCGAGCTGGCCGTCTCCTGCGTGAAGATGCACAAAATAAATGAGCGTGACTTGTAAAATCTGACGAATTCCGAGACGCCGTTTGATTTTGTCGCCGTTATTCACACAAATGAAACAAATCTCTGTTATAATATATCATTAACAAATCGGAAAGGGGTGTTTCCATCAGAACATGAAAACGATGAAAAAAACGCTCTGCTTCTTCCTCGCAGCGCTGCTTCTCACCCTCTCGTTCGCAGGGTGCAGCGAGAGCGGGGAGACCAACACCGACACCGGGACCCCGGATGCCGCTGAAAATCAGACCGCCCAGCCCGGCATGGAACCGGAGCCCGAGGAGACGGCGGAATCCTTCGATCCCGGCCTGCCCGAGAAGGATTTCGACGGACGCACGTTCACCTTCTTCACGAAGGCGAATTCCTCCTGGAGCGACTGGCTCGAATCGAGCATCTGGACCGAGGGCATGACCGGCGAGGTCCTCAACGACGCGGTGTTCGAGCGCAACGACTACGTCTCCGATCTCTACAACGTCCTCTTTGAGGAATACGCCCCCAACTCCGGCTCCTTCACCGGGGAAGCCGAAGCGGTCATCAAGGCGGGCGACACGACGTACGACGTCCTGATGCCGCCCCTCAACCTCGCGGGCGGGCTCCTCAAGAAGGGCTATCTCGTCAAGCTCGACAACGTGGACTTCCTCGATATGTCGAAGCCGTGGTGGGACAGCCGTTCGGTGGAGGACCTCAGCATCGCCAAGGTGCATTACATGCTCTCCGGCGACCTCTCGACCCTGAACAACGACGCGACCTGGTGCACGATGATCAACCTCCAGCTGATCGACGACTTCGGCCTCGAAAAGCCGTACACCTTCGTCGCAAACGACACCTGGACCTTCGACACCTACAAGTCCCTCTGCGAGACGGCCTCGGTCGACCTTGACGGCGACGGGGACTACGACTCCGACGACTGCATCGCCAACCTGACGCAGAACGAGAACGCGACGGCGATGCTCGTGACCTTCGGGTATCACCTGATCGACAAGAACGAGGACGACATCCCCGTCTTCAACCTCGGCTCGAACGAGCGCGTCGATTCCATCCTGCGCGACGTCTCCGAATTCATGCGCGACAAGCGGCTCTCGCTGAACTACCATCAGTACGGCAGCCTCGGCTACCACCTCCTGACGACC
>JAEEGL016002000.1_pt1 | contig 15428 bp, 31 predicted proteins | sample 9134231 | NCBI WGS metagenome assembly JAEEGL01 (sample SAMN16246548, study PRJNA631951) | gut metagenome | biome: gut microbiome; feature: rumen; material: fiber-attached | host: Bos | place: Iran: Karaj | collected 2018-10 | reverse complement strand
GATACATACATCATAACTCCTGCTGTTGTTGACCGAGCCACACATCGAACTTAATTAGGGCATCTTCCATGTCGTGCTGATTGCCGACAATTCGGGTCTTTGTGAAATCAAATCCCCTACGAAGTGCTGTCTTGATAGTTATGCGCTTTCCGCGCTCAATCATGCCTGCTTCATTCAGCGGTGCAATATACCAACCGCCCCACAGTTGAATGTAGCTTATCAGGTATGGCGTTTTCTGACCTTCTACGGCCAAGATGTCACGGTCAAATATAAAATAATCCTCTTTGTCACGAAATCCCGTGTACTGGTCTATCGTGCCGCGTTCCACCTGTACGGCCTTTGTATTGTCAACGCAAATCTCCATCGGCGCACGGTGCATCAGCAAATCACCGTACACAAACTCCCTTGAAAGAATCGCCTTTCCGCGAAAAAGAATAGTCCTATCCATATTACTTTTTGTTTATGATAAATCTTTGCCATGCACCGATATCCTCCATCAGCATATTGCCGCCAACAATATTGAAGGTGTAATATGTTGTTCCGTTTTGGCCGTTATAGGAGAAATTGTACCTGCCATTTTCGGTTGTAGTAACCACACATCTGCACAGATACGCACGATTCGATGTAGAAATGACGATATAAAGCTGACCATTCTTCGGCAATTCGCTTTCCAGCAGGTCATCAGCAAACATGATAAACCCGTTCTTATACTGAAACGTCATGCCAGCACGAAAGGCATCTGCAACCACGGCGGCAAACTCTGTCTCATGGTTGTAGTCGTTTTCCGCTTTCTTGCAAGCCGCATCCAATGCGCTCACGTATTTTTCTGTATATCCCATATTATTTGCCCTTTTTCTTGCATTTGATAATCAGATTGCCAGTCTCTTCATCATTGCAGGTCTGCAAGTTGTTCTCGCAGTTCCGACAGAAGTAACCGCCCATCAGAGGCTTGTCACCTTCAACATTCAGCACAGGGCATTCAACCCTTGCATTCGGTTTGATTACATACTGCTCATATTTGGGCTTTTCTACAGGTTCTTTGCCGACAGGCACTATTTCGCACTCCGTCGGCTCTTTGTCTATCCACTGCACATCGGGATGCTGCTTGTTATCCAGCGTCACCGACTGGCAGTTATGCTTTGTTTTCCAGCTTCCATTGTGCTTGAACGGTTTCTCGTCAGTCACCAACAGAATCAGGTCATTGTTTTGTTCGCGTACTAAATACATATCCTTATTTCATTGTTCCAACATATTGAAGTCTGATAACATGCTTCACGCCATCTTTTTTGTGACTAACACAATTAAAGCAATAAACCTTATCATATTCAGTGCCCAAAGGTATCTGACAATGTGGATTCGGGTCTTGCGACTCATCAAAATAGTTATCATCCCTTCCAAGCTGCCATTTGCACTGCTCAACAAGTGCTTCATGTATTCTATCATGCCCATACGCACCATTTTTTGATGCCCACGGCTTACTGATGACAGACTGCACCATAGAGTCAAACTCATCAAAATTTGTTATCCGCAAATCCAATTCCATTCCTCTTCTATTTCAATTCATACTTTTCTTGAATATCTTCAGGAGTACAATCGTATTTGTTCCCTTTCTGTTCCGTTTCGGCCTTTGCTGGCTTCTCCAGCGTCACGGCCACCCTTGCATATTGTCTGTTCATGTTTCTTTCCAGTTCTTTCCATTTCTTGCAACTCTTGAAAGAATTAGCAAGAATTATCCTAATCTTCGACCTTGCACCCGCAGGCTATCATCCGCTGGTGCTCTGCCTTTACCTCCTTGATGAATGCGTCCAATAACGCCTTGTTTTCTGTCGCCGTATAGAAGGTGTAAGTATTAAGCGAGATAACATCGAAATCCATGCTTCCATCGTCCTGCTCCACCTTCTTAGTCTGCGAGATAAAACAGGCGTTGACGGCGATGCAGCCATCATCCTGATACTTGCGCACCTTGACTTCCAAATTCACTGTTTCCGCATACTTTTCCTGAATCGACTGCAATTTGCGGAGAAACTGCATCATCTTAGGTCTCTGTGCCATAGTCTGTATCTATTTTGTTGAACATCCGATTTACTAACGCCCGTACCTTTACGCCCTTGAATCGGGTAATCTTACGGCTACGGTGGCCTCGCTTCTTTGCCGCATCCTTCACCTCGTCGAAATCCCACGAATGGCGAATCTGCATGATTTTTCTGCCTGTTATCTTCATAATCATTTGAATTGTTCTGTACCACACACCAGCACGTCACCGACAATCGCATTGGCTTTCCGTGCCATGTATGCAATCAGTGAAGCCTGTTTGTTATAGGGCAAGTTTCTAATCAGTCCCTCTTCGTTGACAATCATAATTTGGGTACTGCTTAGATGAATCACCTCGACATAGCCGCCGACGATTTTCTGTGCCTCTTCAAGGCTGAAATCCGTGCCGTTCTTTGGCGTTATGCCATGATACTCGCCGTTTGCATGTATTACTGTTGCTGTCATAATTGAAATGCCTGTTTACTGTCGGCTCGTCAGTTCTAAATGGTTGTGATAAGGCCGCAGGGCTAATCCAGCGGCCTTGTATGTTGTTTATTATAATTCTTCGGGCTTGTGCATCCTGTCGTACTCCTCCTCCCAAATGGCATCCAGTTCATCCTGTTCTGCATAGACATCGGTGTTGTCGTACTTCATAATCAGTCGCTTTGCGAAATTGATATGGGTCTTTGCCAGTTCGCTGTCTGCGTTCATTATTGTCTGAGCATCTGAAAGGTGGCTCATGATGGCGATTTGAATGTTGACTTGCATAATCTTCTGTGCCTATTTGGTCAGTCGGCTCTTCTGTTCTAAATGTTGTTGTTTCTTTTTGTTAGTGCAAAGTTAAGCAAATAAATTTAATCTACCAAATTTTTTCAGCAGAAAAATAAAGTTATTTGCTTTATTTAACACTTTTACCAACAAAAACAGAGAAAAAGGGGTACAATATTGCTTTTGCACCCCTATATTAAATATGTATGGCTGAATTATTGAATATCGTTGAAATCCAGTGTGCAGTCAAGAGCCTGTGCAACACTGAGGAGAAAATCGCAGTCAGACTTGTATTTGCCACGTTCCGCGCCGCATATTGCTGACCGCTTCGCGCCTATCATGTCTGCAAGCTGCTGCTCCGTAAGATGACGCTGCTTTCGCTTGTTGGCTATCTTACGGCCAAGACGGATGCGCTTAATCATCCTGTCTTTCAAAAGCAAGTCCTCATCACCCTTTCGCGCCTCTGCCACAAAAGCAATCTCTGCCAGCACGGAGCCGTCACCATCATATACGCGATATGCTGGAACCTTCATCGTGTTGAAGAAACTGACCTTCGGGGGCTGTGGGAAGTCCTTACAGTTGTTGGCATAGAACGGCTCTATCTGACCGTTGCCCTCTGTGGCAAGCATCTGTGCAAGCCTGCGGGCATCATCCTCGTAATATTCTGAATATCTTTCCATGTGCGGTTGAATTTTTGTGCAAAGATAAAGTTATTTGCTTACTTTTCCAAATTATATGCTGTTTTTTATATCAAAATAACATTTACGGCTTTATCAGTCCTGCATCCTCCAGTCTTTTGATAATCTTATCATAGACGGCATCGACATCAGCATGAAATTCTGAATAGATATAATAGTACATCTTCACGTTCCTGCAATTATGTGATATAAGCGTTTTCTTGCAGTTCGTGACCTTTGCGATTTTGTCACGTATGCCGCCACGCTTCATCTTCCGTCCGCAGAATGTTTCGGGCGAATACAGGTATAGGATTATGAAAATGAACTTAGAACGCTGAATCGTGTTATTCAGTTCCCTGATATTCGGATGCAGTTCACGCATCGCAGATAAGAACATGTCATAGATATTGCCTATCAACGATACGTCTGACAGGGTAGGACGCAGCAGATTTCGTTCCTCTTCAAGCATCTGTTGCTTCCTTTTCTGCAATGATTCGATTTGGATAATAAAATTTTTCAGCATAAATTTGGATATTTACTATAAAACTTGTAACTTTGCAACGTCGAGTAATTCGGGGGATGGAATACGGGAGTATCTGCCCCCTTTTTTATTCTTCGCTATTGTTCAGTTCATCACTATCTCCTTCCCTGTAAGACAGGTTGATTTTCACCTTCTTACCAAACTCCTTCCTATACTGACGGCACAACTCAGAACGTGTGTGTTCCAAGTTGTCCGTAATAATGTCGCAATGGCGGGTTTTCAGGACACCGCCACTATCATCAGTAACCAATATTCTCGTTATTTTGAACATACTCCAAGTTTTTTCTTTTCAAGTTCAATCAGTGTAAGGATGCAATAGTTGGCCGCATCCATTAGCGAGTCATTGATGCTTTCCTGCTTGACCTGCCCTTGCGTCTCGGAAAGAACCTTGATTCGGTTTATCTTCTCCTTGAGGTGCATGACGGCGTAGGTCATACCGTATTCGCCGAACAATTCCGCAAAGGAATTGCCGTAGTCGTGATTCTTGGCCTTGAATGTGTCGGCCATCCATTCGGTGATACGCTTGAATCGGTCTGCATCGGTCATGTTCAGTTCAAAGTCGCGGATGTTATTTTGCACCAGCTTTGCAATCTGACTGCTATGGAAATAGGGGATAACCTTGTTATCACCTTTCAGCTGCGGATATTTCTCCATGTACTCCAGTGCTGAATCCTTGCTGTTAAACAGAAGAACGGAAAGGTCATGCGCACTGCCCATGTGCATTGCTCCATTCTCGTCAATACGCTGGAATACATAATCGTGCATGTTCTTTCTGTAACCTATCACCCATGCGTCAGGTCGCAGGTCGCCGATTCTGATGATTTCCTCGTCCTTTGCGTAGTGCCGTGCGTCATCGCGGCTTATGAACTTGAAAGCCAGTTCGATGTCATTTGTATAGCTGCCCTGTGACTGCATGAATGCCGTCTTGCAGCGTTGTGTTTCCGCATCAAACTGGCAGTCAACAACAACAAATAAATTGTCTAACAGATATTCTTTCTTTTCCATATTCCTCATTTTGTGCCTGTACTACCAAAGCCTCCGTCACCGCGCTCACTCTCATCCAGCTTATCTACCAATATAAGTTTTGTCTTGGGTACTGGAAGAATTGCCATCTGACCAATCTTGTAACCTTTTGCCAACGTCACGGAAGACTTGTCAACCTTGCCGTTTTCGTCAATCCTGCTTGGTGTGGGGTGGTGATTATCGACGATACATCCGACTACGCCACGGTAGCCAGCATCCACGATGCCAGTCTTTACTTCCGCATCTATGCGCTCGCCGTTTACATTCTCCAGTCCCTTAGACATGTTCCCGCTTCGTGAACGGATGTATGCACAATAGCCTTGCGGCAGCTGTATGCAGAATCCCAATGGTATCTGCTGACGGCCATGCTTCAATACCGTTTCCGATGGCAAATACAAATCATAGCAGGCATCGTCATCATGTGCCTTTAATGGCATAACCCCACCTTCGCGCAACACTATCCTGATGTCAACGGGAGCATCATGCTCCACCTGCCACCAGTCAAGTTTGGCTACCATGAAGTTAAAAAACAGGAAAAGTGCCACGAACAAACCGATGACAATAAATAATCCGATATTATTCAGTTCCATTTTCGATAATTGATGTTTTTGTTTCACTAAATCTTTCCTTCAATTTCACGCAGAAGGATTTCGCGTCATAATACACGGATTCGACATACCAAAGCGACTGCCTGAATCCGTTTCTTAACTGGATGGTATCAAACGGATAGCACACCCAATCGTTATTGTTGCGGAAACACTCCCTGCATTCCTGCCTGTCGCTGATGTCGCACCTGTCGCGTTGTATAGTGGTCTTTGCGCTGTAGCAGATACGCTTAATCCAGTGTGCATTGAACGGGATGCGTACAATCCCACCAGCCCTGATGGAATCGTACTCACCCTTACCCATCTGATAATAGAGCCTCATTGTTCTGAAATCTTTTTCCTTACAACCTTGTCTATAGCCCTATTCATAAACACAGTAAACATCCGGTTAGTAACCATAAGGACTAACGTACAGGAAAACATGAAAGCCACGAATCCGTAAATCCAGCCGTACAGAAACGTCGCAGCCACGCCGACCAGTCCAGCAAGTATCATCAACATGACTGCCAGCATGAATTTTCTGTGATAGGCGTAGATATAGACTCCCAGCTTTTCCTCGTCTGTGATTTTACACTTCAATTCGTACATCAGTTTCATAGGTTACTGTTCGTATTCGGGCTTATCGTCCTGTTCTTTCTTCCGATACTCGAACACATCCATGATGTTTGTCTCTGCGACTGACGCGATAACATAGTCAATCATCGTGCCGCCCATGACTTCATCAATGGCCTTTACAGCACTGTTGAAGCTGCCAGCCTGCACAAGATAGCAGCAGTTCGTCCGTTTCTCCTTTTCCGTCTTTTCATCAATCGTGATGAATTGCAGCTTGGCCTTATACCAGCGGTCTGCCATTTCATCGTCATTGAAGAAAATCTCCTTGAACGGGCATTTCTTCATGTCATCAACCGTGAACTCGCCGCTGATGTACGCGGACATTTCCTCAATCATGCGGCCTTCGCCCTCAGTGAACGAAAGCGCATCGACAACGTAGTTTTCAGATACCTTCTTCTGCAAACCATCTTCCATTGTCTTTTCATACCGAATCTTGACATTAAACCATTCGGCGGTTCTACTTCTGTAAGCCATAATTCTTAATCTTCATTTTTGTTAGACTTCATGTATTTAATTTTCTCGTTGATATAGTATTCCAAGTCCACATCTTCCGACTTCGCCCAGCTGATGACGAATCCCGTCATCATAATCACGCGCTTCTTGATAGGTACTACGGACATTACCAGCTTCGCAAAGGAAAAGCAGTTGTTGTTGAACGTGAACTCCGTGAAATTGCGCTTAAATTCAGGCTCCAGTGCCTCAAAGTTCATTTCCTTTGCAGCAGCCAAATCCAATACTCCCAGCATCAGGTCTGCAAACCTTTCCTCTGTTGACAATCGGATATATTGCCTGTAATTCTTCACGGAGTTTGTTTTCTTGAACAGGCTGCGCTCTTTGTTTGACGATTCGTAAGAGCAACGGTCTGCAATCCGCTTTAGCTTCACGGCAATGCGAAGGGCTGTAAGGTAATCCAGCAACCTGACCAGCCCCTCGCCGATGTCTGCCTTATTCCATTTCTCAGCATTCAAGGCATGTATCTCCTTCGATAACTCTTCAAGTCGCTGTTTCGTCATTGGTTCATAACCTTTTTGATGTATGCTTCACGCAGGTGCTCGATGACCTCGCCGACCTCGCCAGCCTTGACGTTCCACATCCCATCATAGTTAGAAACTTGAAAAAGTGGCATTCCGCACACCACGATTTCGTTGATTAACTCGCCGTTTTCACCTACCCTGCATGTCGGGTAAATCTCTGCTTCTGCATCTTTCACAGCCTTTTCGCGCATATCCATTTGGGTACGTTCTGCAAAAGCATCCCTGATTTTCGTTAAAACTGAATCCATACTCTCTTACTTTTTTTCAAAATTACTTTTTATATTTTTCAAAATTAGTTCCCCATTTCTCAGATTTCCGCTTGCGGATGATGGCCTTTGCCTTGTTTTTCATCATCTGATACATGTCATCGACCTTTACGCCCCATTCCTTATCGTTCAGATACTGCGAGTTTTCACTCCAATACTTCATCTTCGCCTGTATCATTTCCGACAGTTCCTTGAGGTCATCGTGCATTTCATAGTTCAGCGTCTTGTCTGTACGATGAAGCACGTCGTTTATGTCTATCAGGCATGACTCCACGATGTCAATGGCAATGAACAGCGTCACGTTCAGGATGCTGATTTCTTCCTTATCCTCATTCGGAATATCCAAATCCTTGAAATCTATCTCCTCGCATTCGGCATTGACCTCATCGAGGTAAGCCTGCACCACAGTACCGAAAAGGACTTCAATCATCTTTCCGATAGCCAAGGCAGCATTATACTCCTTCTTCTGCTGGAGAAGATATTGTTGCGTCCGTAACCCCTTGACTTGCGGCTCTTCTTCAAACTTCTTGCGTATCTGAGACATTAACTCAGCTGGTATATCCTTTGCTTCCATATCAGAACTTCAATGATTGTTGTTCGCCGATAACCTGTTTCTTTCGCATATCCCAATACCTGCACGAAGCCAGCCGAGCAACCGTCAACCTTTCCTCAAGGAACAGTTTACGCGCCCCGCTGCGATTACTTAGCTTTTTCGGCTCGTAGCTGAGATAGCTGCGTTCATCATACCAAATGACAGCAGGGTAGAACTGCGTTACACGGTTTTCAAATTCGGTATCATGGTTGTAGAGCAATCCTATCTTCTTCCATTCAGCCTGAAACAACTCCAACGCCTTTTCACGTATCGACTTTGGCAGGCAATAGTAGAATCTATATACCTTTTCGTCATTGTGAAAGATGTCTTTCTTGAAGTCTGCACGCAAATCCTCGATAGAACGCTTGATTTCTATTTCCGTCAGATAGCCGCTTTTGTTGACGATGGCGAGGTCTGCCTCATGATTCAGCAAGCCCCATGACAGGTTAGGGATGATGATGTCATTCCGAACACTGGCCATGCCCGAACCGAATATCAGCGCGTTTTCTATGTCGCGCACACTTAGATTCGTGTCCATGTCCTATTGTTTGACGAAAACAACATCCTTGCCGTCCTTTCGCTTGTCAGCCTTGCATTCACCGTGATAGTTCCACACGTTCATGCGCTTGCAGTGCTGATGGCGATAGAAACATCCATCACAACTCTTGTTTTCTGACTCCATGACCTGCAAAGAAACCGACCTGTTTCTGTCTGTGCGGTCATTGTAAACTTCACCAATTTGCCTTTCCATAACTTATATTGTTTTGAATTTATAACCATGCACAGTGCCGTTTCTTGAAAGCGCACCCGATATTTGAGCCTTCGGGATGCCGAGGTCAATGGCTGCTGCCTTGACAGACGGGTATTCCTTCCCTGTATTGACACAAATGACTGGCTTTCTTATTATCACCTTGCCAAACCTGCAATTAGGGTCATGCACCAGCCTGTAAGCCGTCTGCCGATACTGCTCCTTTCGCTTCTGCCGACTTTCCTCAGACCATTCCGACATGGGCTTGAATGATGACGTGCCTTTCTTCATCGGCTGGGTGTACTTCGTGCGCCTATATGCCAGTTCATGCGTCCTGCCCTCAAGCCATAACTTTCTATACTCGTCATTATACATCCATTTCAGGCCGTAATACAGATGACCAGTCTTGCAGGCATCGCTAATCTTGCCAGCAGTCAGGTTGTATTTCCGTGCCGCATCGACTATCCTTTCAAAATAGCCGCACATCGAACCGTCTGCATCGACGGCCACGATGTCCTTTGTCCGTTTGTCTTTCTTCATAGTCAAGATAGCAGGGGTCGAACCTGCACCGCAATGCTTCTTGCATCCCTTCATGGTTGCGGCTGGCCATTATTCCATCTCCTGTAGTAAATGGCGGCGGGCTGCGCTACCAGCCTCTCTCGCCTGTTTCTGCATAATGAAGAATGCCCAATGTTCATAGCATCTTCCAGTAATCGCAGACATGGCTTCTAAAGGACATACCTAACCACCAAATAACTTAATTTATCAATCGTATGAACATGTAACCGTTTCCCGCCCTTCAACCCTTGCACTCCCATTTGGCTGGCGGTCTCTGTCTGTACCCTGCCAGCGTCTTTGAATCGGGAAATGTCATTGCAACGTACTCCGTAACGGGTATCATCAGCGTCGTTTCAGAATAGTTTGGCAGCATTGGGAAACACGCCGTTTCAGCAGCATCGAAATGCAATGGCTTTGCTACTACCGCCGTTTTCATTCCGTCATGCCGCAACGGTCTTGCTTCGGCGGTGAACATCAGACTGGCGAAAAATGCAGTCACCAAAAAGAGAGTCATTTTCATGAGCAAAACTTTGTTTTTTAGTTATTAAATGGCCGAACTGAAAAGATTCGGCTGGATATTCGTTTCAATGAACTCGCAGGCTTCCCGATAGAAATTCTTGTCTATTTCAAAGCCGTATGCCTTACGCCCAAGATTCGCGGCTGCAAGCAATGTCGAGCCGCTTCCAGCCACAGGGTCAATCACCACATCGTCGGGGTCTGTGAACAGTTCTATCAGCCGCTCCAGCAGCGCAATGGGCTTTTGTGTCGGATGGATTTTCTTCACACGGGTTTCACGGGGAAATTCCATGCAGTTGAAAACCATATTGCCATTGTTATTGAACTTCGGCAACCTGTCACGGTACAAGACTAATCCCCATTCCGTATTTCCGACAATCTTCATGTTTGCCTTGAGCACCTGTGCCGAATAGTTCTTTCTGAACACCAACGGTATGTATTTTGCAAGGCCATAACGCTTTCCAAGGTCAATGAAATATTGAAGCTGGTCAAACGCACAGAACAGAATCATGCAAGGTGACTGGCTTTTCATCTTACTGCCGACCTTCGGGGCGTTTTCAAGTTCCTCTTCACTGACACCGTTTTTCGGCTCTTTTACCAACAGCTGACTGCAAAAGTGCATAAACTCCGCAGGCTTGAAGTTGACATCAGAATTAAAGAACTGCTTGCCTGCAAGTTCCGATTCGCCGTTTTTGTTGTCGCCATCCTTATACCACGCTGGATTGCTGGCATAGGCATTGTTACCAAGCGAATACGGCACGTCGGCAATAATCAGCTGTGCCTTTGGTATCTGATAACCCTTCCAATTCTGATAGGAATCATTGTAAAGTTCTATTCGTTTCATTATTTTCTTGTTTTACATATCAAACATATCAAGCTGTTTTGCCACCCTGCCATCTTTCAGCACCACCTCGCCATGACAGATTTCATTGAAGCGTTTCTCCTGTTCGCCGAAATATTCATCGTCTATTTCCGTGGCGTAGAAGTCAAAGCCAAGCCTGTAGGCTGCAATGCGACTGCTGCCACTACCCAAAAACGGGTCAAAGATGACATCACCACTTTGCGCATAGTTTTTCAGAATCCACGCATAAAGGGCTATCGGCTTCTGCGTAGGATGAATGCGCGTTTCCTCGTTGTTCTGTTTCGTGGCCGAATACCTGAATATCTTTGCCGTCCTGTCCGTGAACGTAGTCAGTGCCAGTTCACACATGGCGAAAGACAATCCTTCGGGCTGTGCCTTATCCCACACAATCCATGCCTTTGAGTCAACGGGGATTTCCGAAATGAAATGGTTTGCACCGAACACAATCAGATTCTTGGATATTCGCAGCATCTCGTCGAAATACTCCTTTACTGGTGGTGTCCTATCCCATTCCTTGTATGCACGTCCTTTCTCCTTGCAGATTCTTCCGCTGGAGTTGATGTCTATGCCATAAGGCGGGTCGGCAATGGTAAGGCTGAAATGTTTGTCGGGCAAAGTTTTCATATAAGACAGGCAATCCATCTTGAAAACTTTACTTATAGGTTCATTTTCTACCATTTTATTTGTAGTGTTCCAATGTTATTGTGTTTATACTTATACTCCACGTCAGGATGCTCCTCCTTATATCGTCGCTGGCACGCCCTGCAATACGGCTGTCTGCCATCCTTTGCCTTTCGGGATAGATTGAACAGGTTGAACGGCAAAACCTTTCCGCAATATGGGCATCGCTTCTTTTTCAGCGTGAAGTCCATATCTTCAAACGGCAATGCCTGTTCTATGACTTTCTGCCGTCTTAGCGGCATCTGTATGATTTGCTGGCGTTCCGTTCTGCGTCTGAATAAGTCGAGCGTCAGCTGCCTGTGTTTGTAGATTCGCCGTCGTTTCATTTTTCAGAATAATGTCGGTTGTGTTATTGCCTGCTTCTTTCCAAGTATGAAATCACAGATAAAATTCCTTGCATAGTCAGGGCTTATCATACTTCGCTCTTCGCCACATAACCCAGCTGTTTTGCTCGGTGGTAGCTTATTGATAATTTTCCGTTCCTTAATCTTTTGATAAGACTTGCCATAAGTAGGCTCACATCCGACGAACCAGTACGCCGTTGGTTTCTTGAAGTAATCGCCTCGTAAAGAACGGTCGTTATCAACTATTGTAGGTGGATATATGAAGTTCCCTTTTAAGAAAGTTTGTTCACTCCACGGATTTTCCATTATCAACCTTAACCCATGCTGCTCTATTACCGAAATCATCAATACTGCAAGACGAAAGAATTTCTCTCTGTTTGTTGAACGTTCCAACACTCTATCTGTTTTTTCTCTTACTGACATTCGTCTGTTGTTGTGTGCATCAAAATAAAAATTCATCTGACTTACTGCACTGAAATAGATACAAGGGAAGAAAGCGATAACTAAATCATCTTTAGCAATCTGATTAAAAATCTTACCCCCCCCATATACGCCTGCTCAATTTCCGCAAACAAATCAATAACATGGTCTGTCTCTCCGAAATTATTTTGTATGTCGTAGTCCTCAGCAGGTATTCCCAGCTTGATAAATTCATTCTTGAACGTACCCGATTGCTCAAAGAAGCAATGGACTTTTCCTTTTATTTCCATATTTATTCTTCTGTTTTTTCCTTTTTCTTACATCTGTTTTTACGATACCATTCACGATGATACGCCCTGCGCCTTTCCACGTCATACTTAAACTTTACCTTCTGTGGCTTCGCCTGCATTTCAGCACTGCGCCTTTCACGCACCTTTGCCAGTATATCGTCACGATTGGCGATGTAGTATTCATGCTGTTTGGCCAACCGTTCATCACGGTTTCGCATATACCGTTCATGGTCAAGTTTCTTTCTTCTTTCCGATGATGATTCCATGCTCCTTATCGTATTTCTTCATCCTGTCACAATCGGCCATACACAGGCCATAGTCAACATCACAATGCCAGTCATAGATGATATGCGGGCAAACGGCTATATATGCCTCGCGCTCCTTCCATTCTTTAGCATCGTTGAAATAGTCTTTGCAGAAATCCGTGTTGTCAAGTTCAACTACGCCATGAAACTCACAGCATCCTATCGGCTTTGCAGGGTTGACCTTCATAAACTGCAAACTCATTGGCGGGTGCTGAAAGATGCACGTTCCGCAAGCCTTAACCTTTGCCATACTTTTCGATGTAATCCTGCGGCAACATCCCGTATCTTTTCTTGAATGCCTCAATCATATTGGCATGACCTTCTTTGTCAAGGCCATAGACGTTACCAACAGTTCCACGCGCTGATTTCAGGACTTCCTCGACATTATCCTCCTTCGACTTTGCCTTGAAGAATGTCGGCTGTGGCTGTTCTCCAGTCGATGACGGCAACACCTTGGATGTAATGCTTTTCGTCGGGTCTATACCGTTCTTTTCGCAGTATTCCTTATAGGTGATGGCCGTTAGTTTGTCCTGCTCTTCCTTGAGTGCTTCCATCTTACGCTCATAATTGTATTTTGCGACGTTTCTTTCAACCATGAACTCACGCAGGGATTTCGTGATTGCCAGCGGGTCAACAGTACCGTAGAACTCCGCATATTTACCCAGCTTGAAGTTATAGAAGAAAAGCATCAGTTCCGTCACACGCAGGTACGGGTATTGCGTCACGATGATTTGCGCCAGCTGCCGCAGCTGGTTCTCGTTCAGCTTATCCTTTACGCCGACAAATTCTGACAGGTCGAAAATCTGTGCCACAAGCCACTTTTGCGCCGTTGTACTGATATATGCCGCATTCAGGTGTGCCAGCGTCGGCACATTGCCGAAATAGCAGAAGAAATCATTCTTGACGGCATCAAACTGAGCATTGGGATTGAACGTTTCCAAAAACTGCTTTTCAGTACCGAACATTTGCCTAATCGTCGCTTTCAGTTCCTTCTGCTGTAAGTTTGCTAATGAGGCTTGCCGCGTCATTAAGGCGTTGCTCGGTTGTTGTTCCACTGCCATTGTATGTTTGTTTGCCATGATTGAATACCCTTTGATTACCTGCCCATGTCGCAAGCCTGCCAGCAATACTCCACGTCCGCTCCAGTTCAAACTTCATCTTCGTACCTGACTTATTCGGTTCAGTCCAGTATCGGAAGAAATCACTAAGCATCTGACGGCCATACTGTTCAACGTAAGGCTGTAAGGTAAGGCCGAAATCCTTTTTCCGCTGTTCCATATTTACCTGTTTTTCTGCAACGGTTATAGCGGTTTTCGGCTGTTCGCCCTTGTCATCGTCTTTGTTCCTTGCTTGTTTTTTGGGCTTTTTTGATGTGATGTATCTTTCAATGTCACAGACGGTTATCTGCAAAACGTTCCTTGTTGTTCCCCGTCTCGTCACCTTGTTAGTATCGGTTAAGCAGATTTCAGCCTGCTTAAATTTTGCGAGGCAGTTCCGAATGGTCTGCACAGACAATCCAGTATCATTCTCGATTTCGGCATAGGACTTTTGCAGCACACCGTCATTCGATTCCAACAGCAGATACAGAAAGAAGTGCTCCATGTTGGCATTACCATTCAGGACGGCCAAAATTTCATCATCCAGCTGTATCATACTTAATAGAATTTATTGGTTAGTTGTCTGCCGTTTGATTCGACAATCCATTTGCCTCTGCCAGTGTCACGCAGCCACAAGTCCTCGACCTTTCCGAATTGCTGGTAAGTCTTGCACAGGTCAACAATCCAGCCCTTCTTTTCAAGAAACGGGCGAATTGCACGGCCTACAATCTGATACCACATAGCCAGTGAACGTGTCGGCCTTGCCATTACGATAGTGTCTAATTCAGGATAGTCAAAGCCAGTGGTCAAAACGGCTGCATTCGCCACGACCTTGATAGTGCCAGCCTTGAACTCTTCCAATATCCTGTCACGTTCTTTCGGCTTGGTATCTCCAGTAACCAGTGCTGCCGTCACACCTTCGGCCATCAGCCTGTTCACAAGGTAGTCGGCCTCATAGATGAACCGCGTGAACACCAGTATTCCGTGACGCGGCACTCTGCTGTTATACACCAGCCTGTGCGTTATCTGATATAGCCACTCCTTGATGTCAACACGCTCATATTCCTCTTGCACAGATTTGTCGGTATAGTCTGCACCCGTGCTGTTGACTACCAGTTTCGACGAATCCCATCCCTTCGGCGGGCAGTCGAAATAGTCAAGCTGTGCAAGAAAGCCCTTCCGTAGCAAATCCTGTATCTGAACATAGTATATCACCCTGTCAAACACTCGCGGATTTGACCGCGTGATGAATTTCAGCATTGAGCCGTAATCCTGATATGATACCAGCCTGTAAGGTGTGGCAGTCAGTCCAAGAATCTTTGTGTCGCCCAAAGCCTGAAAGAAATCCTTATACATTCCTTCCTTCGGATTCACGCGATGGCACTCGTCAACGATGATATACTTGAACCTCTTGAACATTTCAGGATGGCTTTTCACGCTGCCAATCATGGCAAACGT
>JAEEGL013511321.1_pt1 | contig 15428 bp, 11 predicted proteins | sample 9134231 | NCBI WGS metagenome assembly JAEEGL01 (sample SAMN16246548, study PRJNA631951) | gut metagenome | biome: gut microbiome; feature: rumen; material: fiber-attached | host: Bos | place: Iran: Karaj | collected 2018-10 | reverse complement strand
ACCTATGCGGAGATCCCCGTGGTCATCGAAGGCGGCGGAACAGTCCATATTATTCCCGAAGTCAACAGTCCTCTGCCGACGGAAACCACTTTGCGGGTGGACAACGGCAGAACCGGACGTATCTATATCTATTTCACCGAAACCGGTGTGTACCACTACACGATCACCGCCGAGTTTTCCGAAAACGGCAAAACGTGGACGGCGGACGACGTTTTCCGTCTGACCGTGGAGGTCTATGAGAAGGAAGACGGCACCTTATACACGGTTTCCGTCATCAACAACATCCGCAGGCCAGATAAGGGAAGTCTGGTCCAGTTCCCCAGGACACCGGAAACCACAACGCAGCCGTCCACCACACCCGACACGACGACGCCGACGACGACAACAACCACAACAACTACAACGACCACAACTATTACGACGACCACAACTACTACGACGACAGAGACAACCAAACCAACCACACCGACAACGCCGACAACATCCACGCCCAGAAAGCCCGGCACGCCGAGAACCGGCGACGAGTCCAACCTGACGCACTATGTGCTGCTCGCCGTGGCGTCTTCCCTCGGACTGTTCCTTTTGGCGTTGCTTTATACTCTGAACACCAACCGATTGATCAAAGAAGACTGAGACAACCGCTTCGAACAAACCAGACGCCGCATCAGAAAGTAAAGGCAACCGATGATGAGATCTTTATTTGATTCGCTCAAAAAATTGAATAAAGATAAAACCAGGCAAAGAGCCGCTAAGGCCCTATGCCTGGTTCTGGTTACCATTTTGCTGTTTAGTTTCTGGCAAATCGGAACTGTCGCCATCGCGATGACCTGGACCGCCACGGATGATACCGGCGTGCTCGAAGAATACGGCTACGATGCGATCCCTGATGATTCGCCGTATTCTTATGACGGAATGCCGCTTGACCAGTCAGGCGACACATCGGCGTCTTCGTGGCTCCGGATTACCCGCAGCGCCGCGCCGAAAAGCGCGCCCAGAAAGAGCGGCAGAGCGCCGCGGACGGTGCCGGAGAGCGACGTGGATCTGGCCCCCTATATTACCTCCCTTAACGCAGCGGGCACGGTCAGGATCGACGACACGCATTACCTGACCATGCTGGAGTTTACCTTCTCCTTACCGCCCCAGCTCGTTTACGACGTCTATGCATCGGATCATATGTTTGTCCTGGATCTTCCGGAGGAGGTCACGATCGCCCAGTCGCTGATCGACGGCGGCCCCTACCACGCCTATAAGACCGACACCACTCCGCTTGAACTTGCGTTTACCTATGATTTCGTACAAAACCCCGACGGCACATACAGAGTCGAGATCACATACGAGCAGGCCTTTGCCGAAGGCGCACTGGACAGCGGAAGCGAATATATCGACAACATTCTGCACTGCAGATGTTTTATTGAAGAAGAAGACGAAGAATCGCACCACGGCGTGCATATCGACTTTACCGAGAATCTGGATCTGGATATCCCGGGCGATCAGATCAGCAGCGATTATGACGTTACAACGCATAAAACGGGTTCCTACACCTCTGACGGCAAACTGCGTTATGAGGTAACGGTAGACTCGATTCACGGAACGCCGTCCGCGGTTGACATCTCGGATGCCTTTACCTATTCGGGCGACGGATCGGTCACCCCGCCGACCGTTGTTTCGGTGATCAAGCACAACGCGGATAATACCGTTGAAACGTTCGACGTCCCCATGCAGGGCAATATCACGTCCACAACGCCGAACGTCTACAACATGGAACTCACGCTGCCGCAGCTGCATGCAGGCGAGTCGTACACCCTTGTTTACGAATACGCGGTCACCGGCCTGACAGATGATGAAGCAGCCGTTTCGGCATATAACAGCATCAGCGCCAATTCGAGCAACGACCATGACACAACATCGGACAGCACCGATTATTTCATTTACAATCAGCAGCGCAAAAAGATCAGCAAAGACGGTATTCCCTTTGACGACCACGTTCAATGGCACATTTCTGTCAACGACCGCGGAAACGATATTGCCGGAAAAGTGGTATATGACGACGGCTTTGCGAATGCGCTGAACGAAACGATCAACGGCACCAGCGGCATCTTTGTGCAGGACGGGCAATGGCACGAAGTGGCCCTCGGCGTTGATTATGAATATGTCTATGACGGCAACAACGATATCATCGGTATTCGCTTTTTGCCGGCAGACGGCAGCACACCCAACACCAACACCTATCATATCACCTACTATACGGATCCCGCTGTCCCCGTTGCTTACGGCGATACGGTTCTTGTGCACAACGACGCGGAATTTGACGGCGATTCGGTATCCTACGACGTCGGGATCACGGGCGGCGGTTTCAACAAGACCGCAGACGGCGAAGAAAGCCTCGGCAACGACCTGCACGGGATGAACTGGACGGTCACTGTCGACGTCCCGAACGGCGGTATTCTTTCGGGCACGACGTTCACCGACACGCTGAGCCCCGAAGGACACTATCTGACGCAGGCGCAGTATAACGCGCTTGTTACAGCGCTCCAGACCGCCTGGGGATCGAACATCGTGAACGTCACGCCGATCTATACCGACGGCAGCATTACCGGCTACACGTTCTCCGTCGGCGCCGCAGGCAACGGATATCTGATGAACGACGGATTTGCGCATGAGATCAGCTGGCAGTACCAGACCACGGGTGATATGAGCGGCAAGGTGTCGGAGAATTTCGTCAACACATTTGCCGACGACAGAAAGTCGCTGACTGTCACCAACAACATCAGTCCGAACGTCAAAAAACTGAATGTCCAAAAGATCAACGATTGGACAACGATCTTCAGCGAAGAGCCCAGCACGCTTTCGATTGATTACGAGGACGAAGACAAAACCTTCGTCTGGATTGCGCAGGTCACCCCGACGCCCGGTTTGCAGGCGTATCGCGTGATCGACACGCTCCCGGAAGGCGTTGAACTGATCGGCGTCAAGGTTGTTCCAACCCCCTTGACCATGTATAACTACGGAATGGACGACTACCCGTACAACCTGTTGACAATCGCATCCGACGGCACGATCTCCGGAGAGATCGGTCAGCTCTGGCTCAGCAAGACGCTTGCGTCCGGCCAGGTTTCGACCGCCGCCGACGGCAGAGAAGTGGTCGACGTGACGCTGACTGCGAACTCCGCGAGCTCCGACTTGTTCAACAATACATTTTATGTGATCTACTACTGCAAACTCGCCGAAGACGCATGGCCCCAAAACGGCACCGTTCGCCTCGGTCTCAACAACTCTGTCCGCGTGGAAGCCAACGATGAGGATTACGGTCAGGCGGACAACGAAATCGATATTTTCGCATCAAAAACGGAAAAGGTGCTCAGCAAAGAAGGTATCTGGGACAACGATTCTCATGAGATCACCTATACGTTGATTATCAACCCGTCTGCGCAAAACCTGCTCTCGAACAACCATGTCGGAGAAACCGGACTTGATCCCGAATGGTTGACCTTATACGACGTGCTTTCTTATAACGCAAGGCAAGGGACGACGGCCACCGGCGAAGCCATTCTCGCCTTGCACTCCGTAAAGCTGGAAGAAATGGTCAACGGCGTATGGACCGAGATTGAGAACGTCCATTGGGTCGCCCGAACAGAAATCGACGCCAACGATCCGGATCAAAGAAACGCGATTATCGAAATGCAGGTCCCGGACAGCAAAAAGCTCCGTCTGACATACAAATACGGAATCCACTGTGATATGCCTGACGGTATCTCGCTGACGAACGAAGCCAAACTTTACGGCGATGATGAAATAGTCGTCATAGAGGGAAAGCCGATTGACTCCAAGGATTTCGATACCTACGGCGAATCGACCTATAAGGAATTCTGCCTTGTGAAAATCGACCAGAAAGACGGACTGCCTTTGTCCGGCGCCGTATTCACAGTGCATGTTTGGGATCCCCAAACCAACACCTGGTCTCCGACTTCAAAATCATATACAACAGACCAGGAAGGCAAAATTATCATCAGATGGACGGATCAATTTGACGACTTAACGCGCGTTTATTCAAATAACTTAGCCTACTGTATTATTGAAACCACACCGCCTTCCGGATATCTGCTGCCGGAGAATCCAACCCCCTTCTATTTCTGGTTCAGTGAAAAGCAAACCGCGCCGCCGTACGCTCCGGCTGACTTTATGCAGACCGCCGCTGATGTTTCAATGGCCAGCTATCGAATCGAAGCGGAAAACCTCAGGTTAGAAGATGATATTCCGAATACGGGCATCTTCGATATCTATTTGCTTCCCTCGTTCGTTGCCGTTCTGATTGCAGGGGCCAGCACATTCCTGCTCGCTTTGAGGGTGATTAAGAAAAAGCGTTACGGCGCTTAAGCATAAGCTCAATGTAACTGCTGATTCATTCGGCGCCTGATTGTACGAAAAGGATCACAAACTACGCGAAAAGACCTCGGCGCTTTTCAGAACTTTTTCGAACGCTACTGATTGTTTGAAAGGAGCAGCCCGATGCGCAGAAAGAAAAATAGCGACGGCTTGTTTTATCTGATTCCGGCAACGGTGTTGATCGCGGTGCTTGTTTTCTCCTCGGTTTGTGCGCTGCGGATCTATCTGCCGCAGCGGCAGGAGCAGAACGGGTTTGAGCGTTTGCGTGAGGAGCTGCCCTACGAGCCGGACGAGGAAGAGAGTACGACCGTTTTTAGGAACCGCTACAAATCGGTGATGGCGAAGAACGGAGATTTTGCCTGTTGGCTGAAGATTCCGGACACTTCCATCGATTATCCCGTGATGAAGTCATCGGAAGATGACCCGGAGTTTTACCTTCGAAGAGGCTTTGATAAAAAATACTCGTTTGCCGGGTGCTTGTTTATCGGCGGCGGCTGCAATCTGGATTCCGATTCTTTTATCATTTACGGGCATAATATGGATACGGATGCCATGTTCGGCAATCTGGATTTCTACGCCGACCCGGACTACGCACTGAAGCACCGGCTGATCAAAATCGGTACGCCGACGGAAAATCGACGTTACCGCGTGTTTGCCGCCTTCCAGACCAAGATCTATGACGCGAACGCAAACGTCTTCAAATACTATGAACGGCTCGGCGCGCTGGATGAACCGACCTATCTTGATACGGTGTCGCATATCCGTTCCATGTCGATGATCAACCTGGCAGACGCCCCGCAATATCCCGCCCAGCTTCTGTTCTTGTCTACCTGCAGCTATCACACAAAAGACGGGCGGTTCGTTGTGGCGGCTTATCGCGCAGACGCCGACGGAAAATCATAAATTGGTTTTTTCGCATTTGTATGGCGAACCGATCAGGCGAACCCTACCGTTTTGGTGTCATCAGACGTGGAAAACAACCCCTGGTTCTACCGGGGGCAATAACGTGAGCGGAGTAACAAATTATCAACCTGTTCGGCTGTTGCATTATCAATCTTCGCCATTAAGCGGCTTTGTCGAAATAATAGGTGCCGTGGGAAAGATCGGCGCTGTCCGCATAGGGCATCAGAGTGTAGCCTTCGGCAAGGTCAACGTCGTGGCTGTGCAGGAAGTCATAGAGCGTTGTGCCGGCGGTATCAGTGTATATTTTAGTTTCTACGCCGGACACAGCCTTGATTTTGCTGCCGTCTTCCTGCGCGAGGGTGCCTTCTTTTCTTACCCAGTCGCCGAAAGCGGCAAGGCCGAGCTGACAAAGGTCACGACTGATAAACTTCGAAGTAGGAAGAGCCGACAACAGAAACAGGATGATTCCGGCAGCAAATCCAAGGGCGGCTGCAAGTACTGCGGTGAAACGCATAGCGATCCGTTTGGTTGGCTGATCAAAATCATTCACAGCATTCTGGCACTGTTCAACCTGAACAAGTAAGCCTATGGCTGCCAAATAACAAGACAAAGCGGCGGGAGCGATCCTGCCGCTTTGTGTATAATGATGTGGGGTGCGTTTTCGGGTGTATCGGGAGAGCGCTTGAATGGCATTCAAGAGGTAAGGGGTTCGATCCCCCTCATCTCCACCAGAAAAAGGCATCTGCGAAAAGCGGGTGCCTTTGTTCGTTATTTCGCACATTCGACATGCCTCCCTGCATTTGGTAAAATGGGACCATCAAATGCAAGGGAGGCTTTCTTTATGCAAAAGCACACCTACAATGAACAAAACGGACTGCTTTCACACAGTCCGTTTCGTGTTATTTCTGGGGATAGACCGGGTCCTCCGGCTTGCGCTGGGTCAGCTGCATGAAGTCCACCTTCATCAGCGGCGTCTGCGGCAGCTCCTTGAGGAAGATGATCTCGCGCGGGACATAGAACTTGGAGAAGTTTTCGAGACACATCTTGCAGATCGTCTCCCGGAACGCCTCTTCGTCCACGCTTTGCTTGAGCGAGACGAACAGCCGCACGATGGAGCGCTCGTTCTGCCAGCCCTGCACCGCGCAGACGTCCTTGATCTGGGGCAGTTCGGACAGCTTCTTTTCGATATCGGAGGGATAGACGTTGTAGCCGGAGATGATGATCATGCGCTTTTTGCGGCCCGAGAAGAAGAAATAGCCGTCGTCGTCGCGGTAGCCGAGGTCGCCCGAGAGGACCCATTTGACGCCGTTTTCGTCCGTGTAAAGGCCGAGGTCTTCGGGACCGTCGGGCGTGTAGTAGCCTTCCATGATCGTCGGGCCGGACACGACGATTTCGCCGATCTCGCCGTTCGGCAGTTCCTTATGATCGTCGTCCCAGATCTGCACCGTTACGCCGCGCAGCGCCTTGCCGATGGAGCCGGGCCGGTAGTCCGTGTTGGAATTCGTGCAGCAGACCGAGCCGATCTCCGTCAGGCCGTAGCCCTGCCGCAGGCGGCCGACCGCGCCCCATTTTTCAAAGTAGCCGTTGAACGTGTCAAGGAAGACGTCACTGCAGTCGTCGCCGCCGCAGAACATCAGCCGGACGTTATTGAGCCACGGGCCCTCAAAGTGCTTTTCGCGCATCAGCTTCTGGAACATCAGCGGGATGCCGCCGTAGCCGATGACAAGGTTCTGCTTGCAAAGGCGGTTGAAGATCCGCGCGTCGAACTGCATCATCGGGATAATCCGCGCCGAGTTGCAAAGCGCCATATGGATCGCGACGCAAAGGCCGAAGCAATGGAACATCGGCAGCACGATGATCTCCGCCTCCTCGCCGGGGTCGTGGATCTCGTCGAGGTCGGACACGCGCTGCACCAGCTCGTTGATCGCGCGGTGCGTCAGCTTGATCGTTTTGCTCTTGCCCGTCGTGCCGCCGCCGTTGAGATAGACCGCGGTGTCGTCGGCGTTGTTTTCCACCGGCGTGAACGTGCCCTGGCTACGGATAATATCGCGGTAGGGCGTCGCGTTTTTGAATTTCGGGAAAACGGCCTTGGCGATTGTTTCGCCGGCCATGGTGCCGTATTTTTTGATCCCTTCGGCATAGTCAGACGAAGAGCAGACGACGCAGGGCAGCCCGCTTTCGTTGATCGTTTTCACATGGTCCTTCGAAAGGATGTCGAGGATCATCACGCCTTTGGCATTGACGTCCGCAAGCGTCTCTTTCAAAAAGGCCGTGCTCATCAGCGGGTGAACGATGTTCGCGATCACGCCGATCTGCGAAAGGGCGTAGAAGGTCAGAATCCCCTGCACTGTCGTCGTCATAAAGACGGTATAGACGTCGCCGCGGCGCAGACCCAGTTCATTCTGGAAATAGGCGGAGAGCGCGTCGATGTCGCGGAACATCTCCGACTTGCGGTAGCGCACGCCGAAGTGCTGCATCATCCAGACGTCGGGATAGATGGCAGTGCAGCGTTTGAGATAGGCAAAGCAGCTTTCGTTTTCAACAGCGGGAAGCATGAGAAAACCTCCTAGAAAGATTTCTCCGAGTTTACAAATACACATTTTAACGAAATCTGTACCAATTTGTCAACGAGGTTCGCAAATTATTAACAGGTGTTAAACAGATAATTTACACTTTCGTCAAAGAAAGCGGACTTTTTCAAATGCAACAAATCATTGCGTGACTTTTTTGTTGTGCTATGATAAAGGCGGAAAGGAGGAAACCCGTATGACCAAAATTTCCAAAAATATCAAACGCGCGCGGTCCCGGCGTTCGCTGACGCAGGACGCGCTTGCCGAACGGATTCATGTGACGCGGCAGACGATCTCCGGCTGGGAGACCGGCCGCACGCAGCCGAGTCTGGATATGCTTTTGCTGCTGTGCGACGCGCTGGACGTTCCGGCGGAGGAGCTGCTTTACGGCGAAAAGCGCAACACGTCGCTCGAGCCGCCGGCCGGGTACCGCGGCACGGTGAAGATCGTGTTCACGGTGCTGGCCAGCCTGTTCATTGCCGCCGGCGTGCTGCTGGTGTTCCTCAACGGCTGGGAATCGCTCCCGCTCTGGGTGCGCTACGGCTGTTCGTTTTTGCCGCTGCTTCTGGGACAGGGGTACGCGCTGTACGTCCTGCTGCAAAAGCGCGACAGCGCCGCCCACGCGAAAAGCGGCGGCGTCCTCTGGTCGCTCGGTCTGGTCGCCACGGCTGCCATGCTCTGCGCGCTGCAGCGGTCTGTTCCCGATTACCCGACGCTCGCGCTTTTGGGATCTTTGCTGGTGCTGCCCGCGTTCTGTCTGCTGCGCTCGCTGGCCGGGCTGGTGATCTTTTTCGGCGGCATCACCTCGTTCGCCTGTACGGCGGTGGAGGACTGGAAGGCGCTGTGTGCTTTTGTGGATCAGCTTGATACCTGTGCCCGTTTTGACGAAGCGCATTTGCTGCCGTTGGCGGTACAGTGTTTTGCAAAGCGACGGGCGGTTTATGAAACGGAGTATATCCCATTGCAAAAGACGCGCAAAAGCAAAGCGGCTGTGACCGTGCGGCGACTGTATTTTTCCGATTTTTACAGTTTCATCGTGACCGATTTCTTTGAAGGGTTGCATGACGGACACTATCCGCGACGGTGTGCAGCTTGTGAGAACTGTTTTTTGATGCTAAGCGCCCGGCGGCAAAAGTATTGCACGAGCCGCAAGGCGCTCATGACGGTCAAGGGCAAAGCGATGACCTGCCGGAAATACGGTGTTTATGTGAAGAAGAAAGAACAGGCAAAAGATCATCCGGTCATTGACCGCTACACCAAACGCTGCGCCTGTATTCGCGTTGATTATGCGCGTGGCAATATTGACGAAGCTTTTGCGGCTGCGGCAAAGGCGCTGGCAAAGGAACACCGGTTCCGTGCGATCCATGAGCCGGAATATGAAGCAAGCGGCTATGCTGCTGATATGACACGGGTCAAGCTGTATCGGGATACTGCAAATAGACTGAAAAAAGAACGGTAAGAAAGGGAGCGTGGCACGGTGAGTAAAGAAGAGAAGACAAAGGACGCCGTTGTGGTTGACGAATGGCGTTTGTTTGCCTGTGCCACGCTGCCGAAGCCTCGTCCGGAATACGACGAAATCGTCAGGCTGTATCTTGAAACGCATAATGAAAAATATTACGATTGGCTTTTGGCTGCATACGAGCCGAAACTGAACACACTGGCGCGGTTGGTAGTGGAAGACTATGACATGTACGGTCACTTTGCAGACATCAAAATGGCATTGGCGCTGGGATTGCACAAAGCGCTGCAGAGCTATGATCCGGCATTGGGTGTACCCTTTATGATCTACAAAAACCGGTTTATCAAAAGCGAGATTCATAACTACATTCGCACCATGCGAACGGGCTATTCTGTTCCGACAGCAGCAAAATATGCCGCTCTGCGCAAGGCAATGGCGCTGTATAACGAGCTTGGCAAAAAGTCAGACGAGGCGACGATTGAACAGATTGCGCGTGAAATCCGGCACGGGGTCATCTGCCCTGAAGGTTAACATGGCGGTCCGTTTGGCGGGTTAATTTAGTTTTTCCACAGCATCTTGGCTCTGTTCGGACTGTACAAGTCAAAACAATAGCATTACAAAGCGGCAGGAGCGATCCTGCCGCTTTTGCGCTCTGTGATTGATTTTTCATGGGGTGCGTTTCCGCTTTGTTCGGGAGAGCGCTTGAATGGCATTCAAGAGGCGAGGGGTTCGATCCCCCTCATCTCCACCAAGAAAAAGGCATCTGTAGAAACATGGATGCCTTTAATCTTTAATTCCGCACATTCGACAAGAACGAATCGCCATTTTCTATGAAAAAGAGCTGCGACTTTGAGATCGCAGCTCTTTTCTTATGTTATGCAATTCGTTCGTGCATCAAGCAACGAGCGATTATGTCCTGCAATTTCAGCCCTGCGCCGATTCCTGCTTTGCCGTGGGAATTCTCACCCTGACCGACGTGCCGCCGCCCTCGCGCGGGGAGATGGTCAGTTTGCCTTTGCACATCCATTCCAGGCGCTGACGGATATTGTTCAGGGCGATGTGCGGCTCGTTGTCGTCCGCCGGGGCAAAACCGGGGCCGTCGTCCTCCACGAGGATCTCGCTCGCACTGTCTGTCTGCCGGGTGACAACGGAGATGTGGATTGGGTCGCTGCTGGCGGTCAACCCGTGCTTGACGGCGTTTTCCACAATCGGCTGCAGCGTCAGCGGCGGCACGCGGAACATGGTGTGCGGCGTGTCGAAGCTGACGAATAAACTGTCCTCAAACTGCGCCTGCTCAACGGCGAGGTAGGCGCGGGTATGCTCCAACTCCGCGGTGAAGGGGACGGTATCCTCGCTTGCGATCGCGGTGAAATTCTTGCGCAGGTAGGTGGTGAAATCCAGCGTGACCTGCTTTGCCTTTTGGGGATCCTGGTCGCAGAGGTAGTAGATGCCCATCATCGTGTTGCAAATGAAGTGCGGCCGCATCTGCAGCACCATAATATCGGCGCGCTGGTTGGCGATCTCGCGCTGCTGATGCATAAACTGATCCATATTATCCGCGAGGATCAGACCGAACATGACAAGCGCAAACAGTGCCATGCAGAGGACAACATAGACCTCCGCCTCAAAGAACATATGAAAGTACACCGCGACCGTCATCGGCAGCAGATAGACCAGCAGCGCGGCGAAGTAAAGCTTTGAGAGCTTTTTCCGCCGCCTGATTACTCCCGCGATGTTGAGGATCATGATCACGACCATTGGACTGATCATCACCGCAAACAGCGGCCCGCGGAAGTACTGATTATCCGGCGTAACGAAGTAGAAAACCTTTGTGAACTGCGCGAAGATCAGGATCATGAAATACACGCCCCACAACGTCGCCGCGGCTTTGAACAGCAGACTCTTTTTGAAGCTTTCGCCGCTGGAATGCAGCAGAAAGGGCATCGGCATAAACATCAGCGACGAAAGGAACAGCGCTTCAAAGATATAGACGACTCTTTCCACCGCCGCCTTACGGGGGTCGTCATAAAAGAGCATTCCGAAAAAGCAGGCGACGGAGCACATCAAAAGCAGCGAAAACATTGTGATGAAATACCGTTTGCTCCAGCGGTCGGTCACCGGCATTATGGCGGAAAACGCGATGCCGAGCACCATCATGACCAGCAACGCGCCGAGGACCGAATAACTGAAGATCATGACCGGATCATTCATGCGCCTTCGCCTCCTGTCCGAAACGGGTATCTCAGATTTCGGAGCTGCGCCCGGACGCCTTCCGGCGTGATCGGTTTGAGCATAAAACCGCTTGCACCCGTGCTCCAGGCATCAAGAGAATACTCGCTGTACGCCGTCAGAAACACAACATTGGTACGGGGATTGATCTTCAGCAGCTCCCGGCACAGATCCAGTCCGCTTGTGTTCCGCAGCTCAATGTCCAAAAATGCGAGCGCAATGCGGTTCGCCTTTGCATAGGCAATGGCGTCGTCCGCGTCGGTAAAGCCGCTGACCGTCGCGTTCGGCAGAACCTTTTCCAACACAGGCAGACCGCCGGTGAGGATCAGCTTTCTGTCGTCCACCAAAACAACGTTCGGGTGCTCGTCGCTCAGCGCCTGGGCGGAAAGCAGAAAATTGACATCCGTATCCAAAACCTCAGACAGGCGGGCAATCATCGCGGCGTCCGGCAGACGGCTGCCGATCTCCCACCGGGCGACCGTGGAACGGGTGACGTACATCCGATCCGCCAATTGCTGCTGCGAAAGCCCTTTTTCCGTGCGCAGCTTTTTCAAAGTATCCGAAAAATACAGGCTCATGTTCGTTTCGCTCCGTTGTTTCAGTATTCTTGAGACCATTATAAACAAAACAGCAACAGAAAAACAAGATTTTTTTTTAAAAACAAGGGGGTTCCATTCTGGAACCCCCCCTTGAAAAGTAAAAATAATAAACTTAGAATATTAAGAAGTTCAGGAAATCAAGAGGATTCCTTTGAAGCATGTCAGAAAAGTCTGGATCTTCCGGCTGCGCCTCATGCAAGATTTGAGCAGGCGTCAACGCGGAAGGCATTCCACCATCGCCGGTTTTATACGAAAGAGATTCAAAAAAAGGGGGCGGTTTTGTTGCAGGTTTCCGATGTGTTTGATTCCATTGAGCCCATCGCCGGCGCTCCTGATCCCGGCGCAGTTTCCGTACCCGAACCGAAGAAAACCGAACAACCGCAAAAGAATGCGCCCGCAAACAAGGCGCCGTCCCATAAAGCACCTCCCCAAAAAGCACCGTCCCAAAAAGCACCTCCAAGAAAGGGGCCTCCCCCGAAAACCACAAAAGAGCTGCTGATCGGCTTGCTGATCAAGATCGCGGTTACAGCCGCGCTTGTTTGGGCGGTGTTTACTTTTGTTTTGGGCATTTCGGTGCATTACGGCAATAACATGCATCCGGCGGTGCGCGACGGCGATTTAACGGTCAGCTTCCGGCTGCAAAAGCCCTTCATCAACGCCGTGGTGCTATACAAGCTTGACGGCAAAACCCAAGTGGGTCGGGTGATTGCGCTGGAGGGCAGCGTTGTCGATATTGCCGAAAACGGCTCGCTGACCGTCAACGGTATCGCCCCGGCGGAAGAAGTCTTTTACGCCACCTATCAGGCGGACGGCTCTTCCATCACCTTTCCCTACACCGTGGAGCCCGGCAAGGTGTTCATCCTGAACGACTTCCGCAGCGACACCAACGACAGCCGTGTGTTCGGCGCGGTCGACCGCAAAGACCTCAAGGGGCCGATGCTGCTCACCGTGCGGCGCAGAGGCTTCTGAGCCGGACATCTTTCAAAGCCGGAGATCGTTTTGATGCGCCGGCGCCCCTTCCCTTCTGGATGCAATCATTTTGCATATAAAAAATATTTCTTTTCATGTAAGGAGGTAAAACTATGAAAAGAAACATTAGCAAAGCCTTGGCAATCCTCATGACGCTCGCACTCATCATGACCCTTGCCGCAGTCACCGCGTTCGCTTATACGCCGATCAACGGTGGCTCCACATCCGACCTTTTCAAAAAGTATCTGACCGTCGACGCTGACGCACAGATCCCCAACGCAAGCTTTGAATTTGCAATCAACGCAGGTACCGCTGTTCCAGGCGGCGACGGAAACGCACTCGAAATCCTTGCCGGTCCCGTTGTTGAATCGAACGGCGAAATCACTGCTCCCACAGTTGCGCCCGCGACGTTTACCAGCGGCATGCGCACCACCACCGGTCTGCCGACGGATCCAGACCACGACAGCCCGACGACTACAGACAAAAAGTTCGCTGAGAGCGGTATCGCCTTTAACTTTACCGGTGTGACGTTCTCCGCCCCCGGCGTCTATCGCTATGAGGTCACCGAAAAAGCGACTGATTTCGAAGGCGTCACGATCGACAACGGCACACGTTATCTTGACGTGTTCGTGTTCCCCAGCGAATCTGACCCCGATGTTCTTGAAATTACGACCTATTCGCTGAGAGATGCTGCCACCAGCTTCGAGCGTGTGGAAGATCCTGCAGGCTCCGGTAATTACAAATATCAGTACGTGACGAATCCCACCAAAAAGACCGACGGCTTCTACAACGAACTGGAAACCGTTGACCTGCAGTTCTCCAAAAAGATCGAAGGCAACCAGGCTGACATGACCAAGCGCTTCGCATATACGCTTGAGCTCTCCGACGTCAACCCCGGTACTTACACGCTGACTTTCAGCGGCGATGCTACTGCCATCATCGGTGATAACGAGTCCGTCGTTCCCGGCGACAATAGTGATTACACGATCGTAGTCCCCGCCGATGGCGACAACGCCCGTTCCTACACCGGCACCTTCTATCTCACCAACGGCGACGTTGTGACCGTGAACGAGCTGAACACCGGCTACAACTACACTGTGACCGAAGACGAAGAAGACTATCAGAAGACTGCAAATGTCGATAACGATGGTGATGATAACGACTTTACCGATAACTACACCGGCACGGGCATTACCGCTCCCCTCACCAAGGTCGGCTGGACCAATACCCGTGAAGGCGCGATTCCGACCGGCGTGATCCTCACGATTGCTCCGTTCATGATCGGCCTGCTGCTGTTCGGCGCCGTCATGATGTTCATGATCAGCAGACGCAGAAGAGCCACTTATTGAAGTAACCACGAAGAGGATGATGAATCAGAGGAATGAGGTTTCATGCCTCTTCCTCTGATTCAGTGCGAATCAGCCTCTCGGTGACCGATGATTCGCCCGGCGTGTAAAGACCGGCGGGTAAAAATCTGATCCGAAAAACGGAACCTGCTCCGCCGGACTTTACGCAAAAGCGCAAATCAGCGGTTACCAAAACAGAAACACAGGAGGAGAGAACGCGATGAACAGAAAAGTCATCATCTTTTGCGACAAGCTTTTCGACAGGCTTATTATCCTGGTTTCGCTTCTCTTCTTCCTGATCTGTGCCTACGCCATGTATGACGCAGCCATGGTCTATTACAACGCAAACGACACCAGTGTACTGAAATATAAGCCCGACCTGACCAACCCCGAAGTGCTCAAAGAGATCTCGAAAGACGCCATCGCGTGGATCACGGTGGACGACACCCGGATCGACTACCCGGTCATGCAGGGCAGCAACAACAAAGAATATCTGAACAAAGACCCGTTCGGCAAATACTCGCTTTCGGGCAGTATTTTCCTTGATTCACGCAACAACAGCGATTTTTCCGACCCCTATTCCGTACTCTACGGACACCATATGGATTACGGCGCCATGTTCGGGGCGCTGGACGAATTCAAGAAACAGGACTACTTCGATTCCCACCGGACCGGCCGCCTGATCACCGTTGGCGGAAAAGCCTATGACATCCGGTTCTTCGCCTCTGCCGTGGTGCTTGCCACAGACGAGCTCGTGTTCCATCCGAACGACGCGACGCCCGAAGCTTTGCTTGCAATGCTCTCCGGGTCCGCAATCATCTATGAACCTCCGGAAACGCAGGATGATCTGCAACTGATCGCGCTTTCCACCTGTCAGGACGCCGACACCCTCGACCGCATGGTCGTGTTCGGCGTGATGAAAGAGAGTTTTTAAGGAGATCGTTTCATTTATGCGAAAATTCCTTATATT
>JAEEGL010165818.1_pt1 | contig 15428 bp, 13 predicted proteins | sample 9134231 | NCBI WGS metagenome assembly JAEEGL01 (sample SAMN16246548, study PRJNA631951) | gut metagenome | biome: gut microbiome; feature: rumen; material: fiber-attached | host: Bos | place: Iran: Karaj | collected 2018-10 | reverse complement strand
TCGCCGCGCTTTACGTTCTGTCCGGGACGGAAGGTGCCGTCGGTATATCCGTTGACTATCCCCGCCGCCGCGCATTTTAAAACGGCGTCTTCATACCACGCGCCCGCGGGGACGTCGGAAAAGGTATTCTCCGCCTTATCCTTAAGCTTTAAGAGCCTTGCGATGACCGTCGCAAGCTCCGCGCGGGTCATGGGGTCGTTGGGTCTGAACTTTCCGCCGCTGCCCTGGATCACGTTATAGTCGCTCCATTCGTCAACGGCGCTCTCGCTCCAATGCCCCGCGACGTCGGAATACTCCGCCGCCGCCGCGGCGACCGTGCAGAGAGACAGCGCCAGCATAAAGCTCAATATAACGGCAATAGCTCTTTTCATCATATCCCGCCCTTTCGCAGGTTTTCGGTTTTTCATATCGGTCGTTTTTTATATTAGCATTTTTGAGAAGGGCCGTCAAGGGTCATGAAGGGCGGCGTTATCGCCCGCTCTTATTTCTTATTCGTTCCAGATACCGGTCTTATCGTCTCTGCCTGCGGCCTCTCCGCTTATAGTCATTATGCTCTCCGCGGCAAGAAGGACCGTCTTCATCTCGGGTATCTCATATTTTTCTTTCATTTTTCTTACCTCCGATCCTTAATTTCTCACTCACGAAAAGGTCTTTGTTCCGCTGTTATAGGTCAGACCGCTTAACACTTCGAGTCTGGCCATCTGCGCCGCCGTAAGTCCGAGATAAGTTTTCTCCGCGTTCTCCGAGTTCGCGGCGCTCATAAGCCACGCCGCATATTTCTGTGCGACGTATTCCGCAGATCTCTTGAGCGGATTTCCTATGTTGCCTTCGCGCGTCGTATCTTCCGGAACTTCGCCTTCACTCTCGGAGGTCGTGCCGTCGGTATATACGACCTTTATGACCGGCGCGGGAATGAACTCAAATCCGTACTGCGCGTCCGTAAGCTCGAGTCCGAAGGAGAAAGCGTGTCTGCCGGCGAGATCCTCTCCGCCTCCGGCCGTCCAGATATCGTCCCCGTACCAGGTCCCCGAAAGAGTCCTGCCGTCGAGGCAGAAGGTCTTGGAACTTCCGCCCTCCTTCGTCAGCTTAAGGCCTATGCAGACGCCTGCCGCGCTCGGAGTTTCATAATCCGACTCGGAAATGATCGACGTAAGTCCGACCTTTTCCATCGTGACCGTGTCGATCATCGTCACGAAGCGGATGCCCGAAAGCACCGCAGGATCGGAAGGATACGGAAGTCTTATGGACGCGCCCGCAAGGGTCGTCATATCTATCCACACGGCGTAAAGGGTCTCGCCGTCAAGATCCGCCGCCGTCGCGCTTCCGCCCGCTTTATAAAGGGCGGTAAGGGACGCGTCCGCCTCGCCGTAATTTTCGACCTTTGCAAAGCCGACAAAGCAGGTCCTTGAAGCATCCGCCGCAAAATCGCCCGAGGCCGTGAGCGCCGCAAGGCTTATAAGGGTTTCCGCCCCGTTGTCCGTCTCATAGACCAAAGTCTTGGTATTTCCCGTCTCCGCGTCTTTTACAGTATATCTGTATACGACCGGCGGAAGGAGCGCGCCGCTTTCTCCGTCAAACACGGGTCTGAAGCTCGTTCCCGTAGAGGTCGAACGGACTCTGACCGTGTCCGCGTCCGCGGACGTGACCGTGCCGTCGCCCGATATAAGCAGACGCTTGTCCGGGGCGGTCCCGTCCTCCGCGCTGATCTCAAGGCTCGTTATATCTCCCGCCTTTTCAAGACAGGTCGCGGCATCCGCGGCAAGAAGGATATTGCCCGAAAGCATCCCCTTTACTTTTGCGGAAACGCCGCCGTAAGTCCCGGAATATCCGAGATATACACCGTCTCCGCCGTCTGCGGCGACGTTGTCCGTAAGGGTCATCTTATAAAGTTCGATCTCCGGAGCCGTCGTTCCTCCGCGCGCGACGCAGATCGCGCCGCCCTTTCCTCCGGCTTCGTTCCGATCGAAGGTCCCGCCCGTCCCCTCTTTGAGGATCAGGACGGCGGCGTCGCTTCCCGTGCTTTCGACATATATGCCGCCGCCGTCCTCCGACGCGGTGTTTCCCGTAAAGACCGCCCCGTCAAGGACGACCGTGCCGCTTCTGAGATATGCGCCGCCGCCGTAACCGGAAGAATCGGCGTTCGCTTCGTTATACTCTATCTGTCCTTTTATCTCAACAACGGCGTCATATACGCCTATGCCGGCGCCCTTGCCGACGCCCGAGGTAACGTTATGGCCTATCACGGAGCTCGTCCCTATTATATACGGCACGCCCTCCGGGCCGCCCTGGAAATATATGCCGGCGCCCGCCGCTCCGAGTCTTTGTCCGGTCGCGGTGTTATAGGTCACCTCCGTGTTTTCCATCATGCCGGTAAAAGCGCAGTACGCATATATGCCGCCGCCGTACTGCGCGGTGTTGCCGGTTATCGTGCCGCCCGTGAACTCCGTCGGCACATAACCGCCCTCCAGAGATATGCCGCCTCCGTAAAGCGCCGCTTCATTGCCGGATATCACACCGCTGCTGAACGTGAAAGCGTATTTCGCTTCAGAACCGGAGCTTACGTATATACCGCCGCCCGAGGCTCCGGTATAGTTGTCCGTTATCTCTGCGCCGTCTATCGTCAGACCTCCGTCGGCGCGGTTCAGGCATATGCCGCCGCCGAACGAATAGGTCGCTCTGTTATTCGTGATTACCGTTCCGGAGCCGAGGGTCACGGCGCTCGGCGTGCTTAAATAAATACCGCCGCCCGACGATCTCGCGGTATTTCCGTCAAGGGTCAGGTTTTCGATCGCCGCCGTGATATCGCCCTGCGCGTATATGCCGCCGCCGTATGTCTCCGTCGCCTGACAGCCCGATATCGTGCCGCCGGTGAAGGTCGCCGAAGAGTCGGCGAGAAGTATGATGCCGCCGCCGTTTTTAGCCGTGCAGTCGGATATCGTACCGCCCGACATATTGACGGTAACGTCGGTGCCGTTCGCATATACGGCTCCGCCGTCTCCGTAGGGCGCCTGGCATCCGGTTATCGTTCCGCCCGACATGTTGAGGACGGCGTTCCTGCCGAGCCAGATCGCTCCGCCCTTCGAAGGGTTGTTATAAGTGACTCTGCAGTTGCTTATCGTGCCGCCCTCTATGTTTACCGTGGCTCCGGGCGCGGAGCCCTGAGCCCCCGCGTTTATCGCGCCGCCGTTACCGCCCGACGCTCTGTAAACGAAACCGCTTATGACCGCGTTTCCCGCAAGGGTGAAGGTAGTATTCGAGGCGCTCATCTGGATCGCGCGGTTATATTTGGAGGGATCGTTCTCTATAGTTACCTGTCCCGTCAGAGTAAGAGAGGATCCCGCGTTCTGAAGCCTTATAAAATTGCTGCCCGATTTCGCGCAGGTTATCGTTACGGGATCGTCTGAGGTTATTATGACCGCCGCATTTGAAGGCACGGAGTAAATATTGCTGTCCGAGACCGTGAACCCTTCCGTTATCTTAATCGTTCTCGTCGCGTCCGCGGGCGCGCCCGTCATCGCGCTCCGAAGATCGTCCGCGTTGTCTACCTCAACGCTGTCGTCGGCAAGCGCGCAGACCGTCAGCGCCGCGGCAAGGACGACAATGAGCGTGAAAGAAGCGAAAAGCTTTGCTGTAACTCCCGTCTTTTTTCTTTTCATTTTTCGAAACCTCCCGTTTTTTAATAACTGCCGGCTCAGAAACGCCCGGGGACCGCCTTAAATGTCCTTTATAACGATTATATCACGCAGATCCTGTATATGCACGCAGGCATTTCCCGCAAAACCTTTCCTTTGCGGGGAACGCCTTAATCAAAAAGCTTCCGCACGCATAAAGCGTGCAGAAGCTTCTCGGTTTTTGATCACTTGCGGGCTATGGCTTTCTTTGCCGCCTTGACTATCGCGTCGGCGGTAAGGGCGAACCTTTCTCTGAGGAAGGCCTCGGTGCCGACTTCGCCGAACTCGTCGAAGACGCCGACAGCCTCTACCGGCACGGGCTTGGTCTTTGCGAGAGCGCCCGCGACCGCGGTGTAAAGACCGCCTATCACGTTATGGTTCTCTGCCGTGACGAAGCAGCCGCACTTTTCGGCGTATTTGGCTATCGCCTTCTCGTCGATCGGCTTCCACGTAAAGGTATTGATGACCGCGGCGGAGATGCCTTCCTTTTTGAGTATGGCGGCCGCCTTGAGGGCCTCCTCCACCATTATTCCGGAGGCCGCGATGCATACGTCCTTGCCCTCTTTGAGCGTGGGCGCCTTGCCGAGCTCGAACTCGCTGCCCTCTTCATAAACGCCGGCGGCGTTCTTGCGGAGCAGACGGATGTAAAACACGCCGTATTCATTCTGAAGCTTTTTGACGAGCCATCTGAGCTGGACGGTGTCGGTCGGCTCTATGAGAGTGATGTGAGGTATCGACATAAGGGTGCCCATATCCTCGAATGGCATATGGGTGCCGCCGTTATACGCCGCAGTGACTCCGGGGTCGGTGCCGAGTATGCGGACGTTGAGCTGAGCATACGCGCATGAGATGAATATCTGATCGCAGACCCTGCGGGTCGCGAAGGGGCCGAAGGAATGCGCGAAGGGAACGAGTCCCTGCGCGGACAGACCCGCGGCGACGCCGATCATGTTGCTCTCCTGGATGCCGCAGTCTATCGAGCGCTCCGGAAACTTTTTGAAGAAGGGCTTTACTCCGCTCGAGCCGACGAGGTCGGCGTCGAGGACGACGATGCGCTCGTCCTTCTCGGCAAGCTCGCAGAGGGTCTCGGTGTAAACGGCGCGCATTTCCACCGCTTCTTTTTCTATCGTCTTTTTGACTTTATACTTACTCATTTTCGCACCCTCCTTACGCTTTGCGTGCCGCGGCGAGGACCGCTTCCGCTTTTTCGATGCTCGGGGCTATCTGCTCGGGCTTGAACTTCATGTGGTGGCAGGGGAAGGTGTTCTCCGCAAGCTCGCAGCCCTTGCCCTTTATCGTGTCGAGTATTATCATCGAGGGCTTTTCGGTCTGCTTCTTCGCGTTCTTTATCGCGCGCTTTATCGCGTCTATGTCGTGGCCGTTGATCTTTACCGTGTTCCAGCCGAAGGCCTTCCACTTGTCGACCATATCGCCCATATAGAGGATATCGTCGCAGGCTCCGTCGAGCTGCTGCTTGTTGAGGTCCACGAAGGCGATGAGGTTCGAAAGCTTGAAGTGGGGAGCGAACGCCGCGCCCTCCCAGATCTGACCCTCGTCGCACTCGCCGTCGCCGAGGATGAGGTAAGTGTAGTTGTCCTTGTGTCTTATCTTGCTCGCGAGCGCAAGTCCCGCCGCGGTGGATATGCCCTGACCTAAGCTGCCGGTCGTCATGTCTATGCCGGGGGTCTTGTTCTTATCGCAATGGCTGGGGAGATGGGTCCCGCCCTGATTGAGGGTGAGGAGCATTTCCTTGGGGAAATAACCGCGGAGAGCCAGAGCCGCGTAGACCGACGGGCCCGCGTGTCCCTTGGAGACGACGAGACGGTCGCGGTCGTCCCACTGCGGATCCTTCGGATCGATGCGCATCTCGCCGCCGTAAAGGACGGCAAGCAGCTCGACTATCGAGAGTGCGCCGCCGATATGACCGAAGCCGAGATGGGCGATCTCACGCAGGGTCTCCACTCTTATTTCCTCCGCAAATACGCGAAGTTTTTTGTTTCTTTCCATTTCAGCACCTGCCTAACAATGTTTATTTCTGTTTTACTCAATTTTATCACGGCATGGTATTACGGTCAATAGAAAAATACCGCGCCCCGTCTCGGGGCGCGGTATTTTATAAGGGGTCTTGCGAACAAAGAGAGGAAGATGAAAGAAAGAAAGTAGAAGAAAGAAATCTTTGTTATGCCGTGAGGACTATGGTCAGCACTACCGTCTGTCCGTCCCTTTCAACGGTCACGGTGACCGTGTCGCCTATGGAGTGTTTCTCCTTCTGGAAGTTGAGCTGTCCCGCCGTGGAGACCGCGACGCCGTCGAAGTGGGTTATCTTGTCGCCGACCTTCATGCCGCCCTTTTCGGCGCAGCTGCCCTCGGAGACCTCTACGACCGTGATGCCCTCGGGCAGGTTATATACGACCGCCTGCTCGGCGGTGACCGAGTTTACGCTTATGCCGAGCCACGGACGGTTTGCCACGTAGCCGTAATCTATGAGGCTGGTGGCGACCGAAAGCGCCTTATTGATCGGGACCGCGAAGCCGATGCCCTCGGTGTCGCTCGAGGATATCTTGGCGTTTACAAGTCCTATGACGAGACCCTGCGCGTTGATCAGCGGGCCGCCCGAGTTGCCGGGGCTGACCGCCGCGTCGCACTGCATGAGTCCCATATACGTGCCCTGGATGTCCAGCTCGCGTTCGACCGCGGAGATGTGTCCGCAGGTAAGTGAGAAGGCGAGCTCCTCGCCGAGCGGGTTGCCTATGACGTAGGCGTCCTCACCGACCATGACGGTCGAGCTGTCGCCGAAGGTGGCGGCGGGAAGGCCGGTCGCGTCTATCTTGACGACCGCGACGTCGGTCTTTTCGTCCGCGCCCACGAGGGTCGCGTCGAACTCTCTGCCGTCGTAAAGGGTGATCTTTATCTTTTCCGTGCCTTGAACGACGTGGGCGTTTGTGAGTATATAGCCGTCGGAGGTCATTATGACGCCCGAGCCGTAAGCCGTGCTGTAGGACGGTTCCTGCTGCTGACCGTAGAAGCCGAAGAAGTATCCGCTCGAGGTCTGCGGTATCTGACAGGTGAAGATGACCGCCGAACGGACGCAGTCAGCGTAGATCTCGGGAACGGAGCGGGCTCCCGCTCCCTTTACCTCAGCCGTCGTCGCCGTCGTGGTCGCGGAGACCTGCTGTATCTGTTGATATACGACGTTTGACATCGTCCTGTTCTGAGTCTTTCCTCCGGTGAGATACATATATCCCGCCGCGGAGCCTACCGAGACGGCCGCCACGAGTATCAGGGCGAGGACCGCCTTGAGCGCCTTGGGGAAGCCCTTCTTTTTCGGCGCCTTTCTCTGCCATTCGAACGAGGGATCCGAGCTTATATAAATCGTTCCGTTGTTATCGTTGTTCATATAAATGCCTCCCAATCGATTTCTTTGACTACATTATGGCGCAAAAATATGAAGAAACAATACTCAATTCGTAAACAATTTATTAACTGAAAAAGATTTTTATCCCGTCCTCCGCCGCCGAGAGACGCGCGCCCTTTTTCAGCTCTCCGCTCATCATCCCCTCTGCGGCGCGCGTGAGCGCCGACCTGCGTATCTCCTTTTCGACCTCTCTCGCGCAGGGCAGCGCCGAGAGCGCGTCGAGAGCCTTTTCGTCCCACGAAAAAGACGCGCCGCAGGCTTCGAGCCTTTGTGCCGCGCTCCGCAGTCCGTTTTCGGCAACGAGCCTGAGTTCGCCCCTGCCGAGCTTTTTGAATGGGACGATCTCGTCGATACGGCTCAGGAGCTCGGCGGAAAAGACCTTCTTTATCCCGTCGTTCGGCTTTTCCCCGCCGCCGTCCGCACCGCTTGCGAAGCCCGCCCGCGCTTTTGCCCCGCTCCCAGCGTTTGAGGTCATGACGATTATGCTCGACCCGAAATCGGCTTCCTCTCCCGAGGCGTCCTCTATCTTCCCCTCGGCGAATATCCTGAGGAAGACGTTGAGCACCTCGGGGTGCGCCTTTTCCGCCTCGTCCAAAAGGACGACCGAGCAGGGCATGCGCCTTATCGCCTCGGTAAGGACGCCGCCCTCGCCGAAGCCGGCGTATCCCGGAGGCGCGCCCAAAAGCTTCGATACCGAGTGCTTTTCGCCGTATTCGCTCATATTTATATATATGAGCCGGTCGTCGGAGCCGAAAAGCTCCCTTGCGAGGGTTTTGGCGAGCAAGGTCTTTCCCACGCCCGGCTCGCCGCAGAAAAGAAAGACTCCGGCAGGCCGCCCCGACGTGCCGAGCAGTCTTCCGCACGTAAGAGCGCGGCAAAGCGCGTCGACCGCGCCGTCCTGACCGATCACCCTTTTCTTTATGCGCCGGGACAGGGACGAAAGGCTCTCGCTCTCGTCGGCGCATATTTCACCGGTCTTTATGTCGGTCATCGCGCAGAGCGCCGCCGAAACGTGGCGGGGCAAGGCCTCGCTTTTTCCCTCGGCGGCCGCCGCGGACGCGCACTCGTCCATCAGGTCTATCGCCTTGTCGGGGAAGGCCGTGCCGTGGACGTATCTGCCCGAAAGGCTGACTGCGGCGGAAAGCGCCCCGTCGGATATGCTCACGCCGTGAAAACGCTCGTAGCCCGGACGCAGGGCGTAAAGCACCGAGAGGGTCTCTTTTTCGTCCGGCTCTTTTACCGTGACGGGCTGAAACCTCCTCGCGAGCGCGGCGTCGCGGCGTATATATTTTTTGTATTCGGCGGGCGTGGTCGCGCCTATCATGCGCAGAGAGCCCCTTGCGAGCTCCGGCTTTAAGATATTGGCGCCGTCTATCGCGCCCTCTGCCGCGCCGGCGCCCGAGACCGTGTGTATCTCGTCGACGAAAAGTATCACGTCTCCGGCGGTCTTGACCTCCGTTATGACGCTCCTCAGCTTTTCCTCGAACTCGCCTCTGTATTTCGTGCCCGAGACGAGGGAGGAAAGGTCGAGGGATATTATCCTTTTATCCGCGAGCGGCTTGGGCGCCCGCCTTTCGGCGATACGCTTCGCGAGCCCCTCGACTATCGCCGTTTTGCCGACTCCGGCGGCGCCCAGCAGCAGAGGGTTGCCCTTCTGCCTGCGGCAGAGGATGTTCATGAGGCGCTCGGTCTCGGCCTCCCTGCCGACCACCGGATCGTAGCCTTCCGCCTCTGCCGTCATGTCCGTCCCGTAGCGCAAGGTGAGCTTGAGCTCCTTTTTCGCGGCGATGCGGAGCCTTGCCCTGTCGAGCGCCTCGCGCAGCTTTTCGGGCGCGACGCCGAGATCGGAAAGTATCCTCGCGCCGCCGCAGCCGGGGACCTCGGTGAGCCCTAAAAGCAGATGTCTGTCCTCTATGCGCCCGCCCTCGGTCTCCGCGGCGGCCGAGGCGCGGGCTATGACCGCCTCCGCCCCGCGCGAAAGGCAGATGGGCGAGGCCCCCGGGAAGCGGCCCTCGCCCATCTCGCGCTTTATCCCTTCGGTTATCTCCTTTTCGCGGACGCCGAAGCTTTCGAGCGTTTTCCCGCCCTCTCCCGAGCCCCCGCAGCAGACGCCGAGCAGGATATGTCCGGAGGTTATGCAGCTGTGCGAAAGCCTTTTTGCCGAAGAGTAGGCGTAAACGAGGCTGATCCTGCCCGTCTCCGCAAAGGTCTCTCCCGTCATTTGGGTCTCCTTTCTCTGAAAAAGCGGTTTTTATGCATGACGGACGACGCCTGTCTGTTTCCCGTCTGCGCCGTTTCAGGCGTTTCTTTATCCATAAAATCGAGCCTCCTCTCCGGAATATTGTTTGCAAAAGATTTTACAATATTTCTTGCTTTTTTGTTTTTTCATGTTACAATGAATTTGGTGAAGAATATATAGGACAAGGAGGTGCTTTTCATGGCCTACAAAATCGGCGGAGAGTGCATAGGCTGCGGTTCCTGCGCGGCACAGTGCCCGGTCGAAGCGATAAAGGAGAACGGCGGCGTATACGTCATCGACGAGAACGCCTGCATCAGCTGCGGTTCCTGCGCGGCGCAGTGCCCGGTCGAAGCAATAAAGGAATGATTCCGCATACATATGCGGCGCAGATGTATCTGCGCCGCATGATTTTTTTAGGCCGTCTGCGGACAGTCCCGCGGGCGGTCCGGTTTTTACGGAGGGACTTATGGCAAAAAAGGCGTTGGGGATAATAGGCGGGATGGGGCCGCTTGCGACCGCCGATCTTTTCCGCAAGATCGTGCTTTTGACAAAGGCGACCTGCGACAACGGGCATATACGGATATTCATAGACGACAATACCGAGATACCCGACCGGACGGCGGCTATACTTTCGGGCGGGCGCTCTCCCGTGCCCTTTATGGCGGATTCGCTGCGCCGGCTCGAGGGCTGCGGCGCCGAATGCATCGTGATGCCATGCAACACGGCGCACTATTTCCTTCCCGAGCTTGAGACCATGACCTCCCTGCCCTTTGTAAGCATACTCGACGCCGCGGCTTCCGAGTGCGCTGAACGCTTTCCCGGCAAGACTGCGGAGGTGCTCGCCACCGCGGGGACGCTCAAGACCGGGATATACGACAGGGCGCTCACGTCTCACGGCGTTCCCTTCATACTCCCCGACGAAGACGATATCGCCCGTCTCATGCGCGTGATATACGACGGCGTGAAAAAAGGAGCGGAGCTCGAAGGCTTCCGCTCCGACTGGGAGACGGTGCTGGAAAACGGCAGACGGCGCGGCGCCGGGGTCTTCATCCTCGCCTGCACCGAGCTTCCCATCGCGGCGGCGGCGTTCGGAACGAAGGCGCCCTTTATAGACGCGACGGAGGCGCTCGCGAGAGCCGCCGTGCGCTTCTGCGGCTACGAGACGGTGTGACCGGAAAACCCGAAAAAACAAAGCCTCCCCTGTGTAAGGGGAGGTGACGCCGCAGGCGTCGGAAGGGTTGTCGGTTTTACCGCATGACAATCCCTCAGTCAGCTTCGCTGACAGCTCCCTTTACACAAGGGAGCCTTTTTTTGTGTCACTCGGCGTCCTCGGTCAGGCTCTTGAGTCCGATCACGCTGTCCACCGGCATGGAGAACACGACCGCGCGGGTCGGCGTCGCCATGCCCGCTTTTTCGCTCACGGCTTTCATTATGCCGACCTTGTCCTCCGCCTTGGTCACTATATAAATGATATCCTTTTCGGAGCCTATGGAGATGCCGAAAAACGCCTTGGCGAGCTCTCCGTCCGCCGTTCCTTTGGCGTGGACGACGGTGCCGCCCGCGGCGCCCGCCGATCTTGCGGCGTCCATCACGGCGTCGGAGCCGCCCCTTTCGCATATCACGGTTATAAGCGAGTAGCGCATTTCGTTCATATCCTTCACTTCCTTCCGGTCCTTTCTCATTTCTTCCGATACGAGGTATTTCATCGCGGAGGCCCCCGCGCCCGTAAGAGGCACGGTAAGCGATATGCCGTTGCCCGGAGCGTCTATCGAAAGCCTGTAAATAAAGTCACGGTTTATCTTTTTTACCGCGTCGCCCGACGCGAGAGATATCAGCATTATTTTTTCCGTCCGCTCGAGCCCTAAATATTCGAGCACCTTTTTCTGCGCCGTCCCGTTGCACAGCGTCCGCAGGACCGCGCTGACGGAATGGCTCGCAAGGCATTTTTCATACTGTTCGCTTATTTCTCTGCGGACTATCGTCATCATGCAGTAAAGCTCAGCCACGGTTCTCCCTCCTTCAAAGCTCGATGATGTCCTCGGTGTCGTCGGCTATCGACGCCGCGTGCTTCTTCATCCTTATCTTACAGAAGACTCCGACCACCTGAACGGCTATCAGAGGCGTCATGGCGACGAGCGCCACGATCCCGAAGCCGTCGGTAAGGATATTGCCTCCCGCCTCTGTGCAGGCGCCTATCGCCAGCGGGACCAGAAACGCCGCCGTCATGGGGCCCGAGGCGACGCCGCCCGAGTCGAAGGCTATCGCCGTAAAGACCGGCGGCGAGAAGAAGGCGAGCGCACACGCCGCCGCGTAGCCGGGGATCAAAAAGTAAAGCAGCGGTATGTGCAGTATTATGCGCAGCAGCGCCATTCCTATCGAGACCGCCGTGCCGACGGAAAGGGTGACCCGCATCGTGCGCTCGGATATCGCGCCCGAGGACATCTCGGTCACCTGCCTCTGCAGGACGTGGACGGCGGGCTCCGCCTTTACTATGAAAAAGCCTATCAGCATGCCGACGGGCAATATGATCCACCGGTAAGGCAGGGCGACGAGGCTTTGTCCCAATAACCTGCCGACGGGCATGAAGCCGACGTTTGCGCCCGTGAGGAACAAAACGAGCCCTGCGTAAGTGTATACGACGCCGATGATTATCCTGAAAAACTCCGGCTTTGAAAGCCTGAGCCTTACTATCTGGAAAAAGAGGAAGAAAAGGAGCACGGGCAAAAGAGATATCGCCGCATCCTTCATATATTCGACAGTGCCTTTTAAAAAGGAAAGGGCGAGCGCCGCGGAATCTTCAGCCTCGGACACGTTTTCGACCGTGAAGGCGCCGCCCCGGTCTCTGTATATAAGTCCCAACAAAAGCACGGCGATGACGGGGCCCACCGAGCCGAGAGCGACAAGGCCGAAGCTGTCGCTTTCGGCGTTTTTATCTGTCCTGCTCGCGGCGACGCCGACGCCGAGCGCCATTATGAAGGGGACGGTCATAGGGCCCGTGGTCACTCCGCCCGAGTCGAAGGCGACGGCGAGAAAATCCGACGGCACGAACGCCGCAAGGATAAAAACGGCGGCGTAAAGACCGACGAGCAGATATGAAAGTCTTATTTTAAGGAGTATCCTGAGCATGGCGGCGACGAGGAAGAGCCCGACGCCGACCGCGACCGCGATTATCAGCACCGCTTTGGGAATGCTTTTGACCTGATTCGCAAGCACCGAAAGATCGGGTTCGGATACGGTGACGAGAGTGCCCATTATGAAACTGACGGCGATTATGAGCGCGAGGTTCCTCGAGCGGGTTATCGCCGAGCCTATGTGCCTGCCTATCGGGGTCATGGCAAGATCGGCGCCGAGGGTGAAAACGCCCATGCCGAGGATGAGCAGGAAGGCGCCGAGGAAAAAGCCGAGGAGCAGACCGTTGCCTACGGGCGCGACCGAGAAGCACAGAACGGCCACGATGACGGTTATCGGCAGAACGGAGGAGAGAGCTTCTTTTATTTTACTTATAAGTATCGTTCTCGACGCCAAAGCCCTTACCTCCTTTTTTGTTTTCCGTATCGTATATTATATAACAGATCGCGCGGCGGCGCAACATATCACCCTTTTCCCTCCCTCGGCATAGTATGCTTCGGGAGGGAGTTTTTCATGGTTTGGTTTTGCGGTCTTCATCCCGCGCTGCAGGGGCTTCTGGCGACTTTGTTCACCTATCTCGTCACGGCGGCGGGCGCGGCTCTCGTCTTTTTCTTCAAGGAGCTCGACCGGCGTCCTCTCGATCTTATGATGGGCTTTTCGGCAGGAGTGATGATAGCCGCCTCCTTCTGGTCCCTGCTCGCGCCCGCGCTCGAGCTTTCGTCGAGGCTGGGTCAGAGCGCCTGCCTCATCTCAGCCTCCGGCTTCGCGATCGGCGGTCTTTTCACCGTATGCTCCTCCCTCTTTCTCTCAAGAGCCGAGAGCCTGGCGAAGCGCGAAGGGCTAAGACGTTCGCTCCTGCTCGCCGCCGCCGTCACCCTGCACAATATACCCGAGGGGCTCGCCGTCGGCGTGGCGTTCGGATGCGTCTCCTCGGGCACCGACGGCGCGACCGTGATGAGCGCCGTTATGCTCGCCGTAGGCATCGGCATACAGAACTTTCCCGAAGGGGCGTGCGTTTCGGTCCCCCTGCGGCAAAGCGGCGTTTCACGCTTCAAAAGCTTTCTTGCCGGACAGTTCTCGGGGCTCGTCGAGCCCGTCGCGGGGGTCTGCGGCGTATTCGCCGCGCTGACCGTGCGCTCGCTCCTGCCCTTCGCCCTTTCCTTTTCGGCGGGAGCCATGATCGCCGTCGTCTGCTCCGAGCTGATACCCGACTCATTCAAGGACGATAAGCTTTTGGCAACGGCGGGCGTGCTTCTCGGCTTTATCGTGATGATGGTGCTCGACGTGTCCTTCGGATAAGACGGTTATTGAAAGTTATTTTAAAAAAGCACTTGAAATATTTCCGCGCCTGTGTTAATATATCTTTTGCACAACCGGGTGTGGCGCAGCTGGTAGCGCGCTTGACTGGGGGTCAAGAGGCCGCAAGTTCAAGTCTTGTCACTCGGACCAAATACCCGCGGTTCCCTTTAGGGAGCCGCGGGTCTTTTTTCGTATTGCAACGCTTCCTTTCGGCCTCTTGACCCGAAAGGGTTTTTGCGTTAAGAAAACAGTCCGGCGGACTGTTTTCAGCAAAAATCGGCGCAGGCGTCAGCCGAGCCGGGCGGATGCGAAGCGAAGCAAGCAGACGCAAAGAGGCCGCAAGTCGGGTCCGTTTTCTACCATTTTTCTACCACTTCGACAAGAAACTTCCGTACTTGACATTGTTTTTCTTTACATGATAATATTTATTCAAAGCTATTATTCGGAGGTGCAAAATGGGTCTTTACGGATCGCCCGAGCTTCCGCCTACAAATGAAGTTCCAAACGATTATTGGAAAACTTGTCGTTATTGCGGACATATTTACCCTCGCACTTATAAAGTCTGCCCCAAATGCAATGATACAGGTAAAGACTTATTAAGCCGACTTGGTGTAAATCAAGACGTAAATGCCTCTGCACAAACTGCAGAAGAAAAAACGACAGATACTGATGTCTTGTTTAAGCAAAGCGGGGTTTTGGATCTATCTGCGCTTTATGCGTCAAATAGATTCATCTTTTCAACTTTTAATAAAACCGTTTTCACAATTTGGCTAATTTATTTTTGTTCATATGGAATCGTTAACGCTATAATCAAAAACAATATAATTGATGTTATCCCATATCTTTTTATAGTCATCATTGTGCTTATCGTAAGATCCTTAACAAAAACAAAGTTTTATGCATTTTCATCACAACGTCTTTTGGAGAACTTCGGCAAAAAGGAAGTAAGAATTACCTCCTTTTTTGAGCGGGAAAAACTGGTATATCGAATAGAAGAAAACGAACGAAAAATTGACATATCACATATTTCTAAAGCTTATTTCTCACACGACTATGTCTTATTATATACCAAGGGAAGACAATTGTTTTATATTTTTGCAAATGAATTAACGGGCAACGAAGTAAATGAATTGGCAAACTATCTTGCTGAACGTAATATAAAAATTAAAAAACTTCACTATAAGAGAAGTAAAAGAATAAAACCCAAAAACAGTCTTTCCGCAAGTAAGATTATTTTGATTATTTTTGTCATAATCGTTTTAATAGTATCTATTCTTTTACTATGGCTTTCTTGAAAGCTTGTTTTCAATAGTCTAAGATGGGAAATTATCAAGTAAAAATCAAGTAAATGATAATGGCGACACAATTATTGTCATTTATGTAGGGCACAAAGGAAGCGAAGAGAAAGCACAGTTTTTTATCAAACCAGAAAAGTTGCAACTTTCGAGCGACTATAAGGACATGTATCCCGCAAAAGTGCTAAGCAAAATTGTAGTTAAATTAAAAGACCGCACACTTTGACAGAAATATGAATAATGCACCTCCTCTCTGCGAAAAGTATCTTGTATCAGCCGTTTCAATAAAATGTCAAATACCCGCAGTTCCCTTTCGGGAACTGCGTTTTTTGTTTTGCGTGATACTCTTACTTGCGGACTCTTGACCCGGAAGGGTTTTT
>JAEEGL016038514.1_pt1 | contig 15429 bp, 15 predicted proteins | sample 9134231 | NCBI WGS metagenome assembly JAEEGL01 (sample SAMN16246548, study PRJNA631951) | gut metagenome | biome: gut microbiome; feature: rumen; material: fiber-attached | host: Bos | place: Iran: Karaj | collected 2018-10 | reverse complement strand
GTAAGTGAAGCATATAAAGAACAGATAGTAGAATTAAATAATCAACAAAAAGCACTTGATGAAAATAGTAAAGAATATAAAAAACTAGAAAAAGAAATAAAAGAATATCAAAAACAATTAGACTATATTGATGAAAGATTACCTAAAGTTGTTGAAAAGTTTGATAGTTTAAAAGATGGTTTGTCTGAAAATAATAAATGGTATTTATTGATTAAAAATACTGTAGATTATTATACGGATTCTTTATTAAATAATCAAGAAGTACAAAGTCAAGTTGGTGATGTTGATGAATATATTCAACAAACATTAGAAGAGTCTGCTGAAGAATATAAAGTAAATGCTGAACAAATTGAAGAGTTAAATGATTTAATAGAAGAAGCAATAGAAAATAAATCAGAAGAAGAAAGTGCTTATGAAGTTGCTACTGAAGTTATAGATGATTATATTTCAAGTCTTGATACTGCTATTAAAACTTGGGATAAATGGAACTCTAAAATGGATTCCTTACAATCTTCGTATGATACACTTTCTAAAGCAATTGAAGAATATAATAGTCTTCAAGGATTTTCTTTAGATACTGCTCAAGCATTACTTGCACTTGAACCCGAATATATTGCAATGCTTGATTTTGAAAATGATAAGGTAACGCTGAATAAAGAAGCGTTAATGTTAAAAGCCAAAGCCCATATTGAAGATGCAAGGGCTATGGTTTATGAACAAGCAGAAGCAGAAATAAATGCTTTGGCTCAAGCAAAACTTAAAAATGCTAATATTGAAAGCACTAGAGAAGTTAAAAACGAGACTCAAGCATTATATGAAAATAGTGAAGCATTAGCCCAAAATGCAAAAGAAGCATTTAATAATGCTTATATTAAAGCACAAGCACAAGGTATAACTATTGAAGAGATGAAATCAGTAACTGATAAAATGGAAAATCAGTTAACTATACTTGATAATCTTGCGAATAGTTTTGGTAATAACTTTGAAAAATCAATGCAAAAGGCTAGTAGTTCAGCCTCTAAAGCAAATAAAGAAGTTGAAACTCTTAAAAATACAGTACAAAAACTTAAAGATGAAGTTGCCGATTATGATAAAGTAATTGCTTATATTAATGGTAAACTTGACGGAGAGATTAAGAGACTTGAAGATTTAAGAGATAAAGAAGTAGAAGTTATTGAAAAAGAAATTGATGCTCTTGAGAAAGAACTTGATTTTGAAGAAGATAGTATTAAAGCAAGAATTGATTTGCTTGAATCTGAAAGAGATACATTAATTGATACTAATAAACAACAAATTGCTTCTCTTGAAGAAAGACAAAATGCTGAAGAAGAATATTGGAATAACAAAATACAAGCCCTTAAAGACCAAAATAATGCTTTACAAGACCAAGCAGATTTAGAGAAATTATTACAAGATTTAGAAACTGCTCGTAATACTAAAGTAAGAGTTTATAAAAAGGGTCAAGGTTTTGTATGGGACGTAGACCAAGAAGCAGTTAGTAAGGCTCAAAAAGCATTAGATGCTTATAATACCAAAAAAGAGTATGAAAGAAAACTTGCTGAACTTGAAAATTATAAAAAACAAGCGATAGCACAATATGAAGAAGAGATTAATTATTTAAAGAATTATAATAATGAAATCAAGAATGGTTATGATAAGCAAATATCAGATTTAAATAATTATATCAATGATTTTAAAATAAGATATAATACTCAAATTAATAACTTAAAAGAACAAACTGAAAAAATAAAAGAACAATATAAAATTCAGATTGACTATTTTAAGAATTATAAAACAGAGTTTGATAAACAAGTTAATGCTTACGAAACCGAACAAAACAGATTACTTGCCTTACAAAAAACTGGTATTGATTTTGAGAATGAAAATTGGAAAACTAGACTTGATAATTTAAGCAAGTTTACTACTGAATATAATAAGAAACTTGAAGAACTTGCTAATAAAGAAAAACAATTAAAAGCATTAGAAAGTGGCAGTTCAAGTTCTACTTCTACTTCAAGTGGTGGAATTACTGGTGGTGGTTCAAGTAGTACAACCACTACTGGAAATCGTACACAAACATATACGGTATGGACTGCTGGTGATAAAGAATTTGGAACTCAAAGTGAAGCAATTGCTTATATAAGAAGTATTCAAGAACAAGCAGAAAAGGCTAAAAAGAAAAATGCTGATATTGATGCTCAACTTGCTAGAATAACAGACCCACACGCTAAAAGTTCATTACAAGCACAAAAAGTATATGTTCCTACAGTTCCTAGTTTGGGACAAGCAACAAGAACAAGATATTACGCTAGTGGTGTAGCATCTGTTGGTTCAAATCAGTTTGCTATTGTAGGTGAGAATCCGAATAAGGAACTTGTAATAGGTTCTAAACTTAATGGATTAGGATTAAATCTTGCTAAAGGAACTGGAGTAGTTAATGCTAAATCTACTGGCACTTTGGCTGGATTATTTAATATGTTAGGTGGAGAATTTGGTAAGGGATTTACTGGAGATTATAATATGAATAATACAAGTAACGAAAGTTCTAATAATATTTATATTGATAATATTTCATTACCGCAAGTTAGGGATGCTGAAGATTTTGTCGATGCTTTATCTAATTTTCAAAATATAATGGCTCAAAAGGCTTATGCTATAATATAATATAAAAAGGAGAAGTTTAAAAAACTTCTCCTTTTAAGTACATAAAATATATAAAGGAGAAAACAATGAGTAATAAAACAGAAAAAGCAATGGAATCATTAATTAATGGATTAGTGCAATATGTTGATAATAAAATTGATGTTATTCCATATGTTAAAACTGATATTGGAAAAATAAAAACAGTTAGTTTTATAAATGGAAAATATATACATACAGTTACTGTAAGAAATTATGATTATACTGGTATTAAATCTTTAGGAAATAATGAATTTACTGCTGATTCTGTTGTATATATATTAGTTCCTAATGGACAATATAATAATATGTTTATATTAGGACATTTAGATGATACTAATGCTAATATTAAAGGTGGTAGTATTAATTTAGGTAACGGAAAATTTTTAGTAGATAATGATGGTAATATGACTGCTACAAGTGGTAAAATTGGATTGTTTACTATTGATGAAGGATTTAAATATTATGAATCTACTGGACAAGAAGTATTAGGACAAATAATGCCATCAAGTGCTGGTGGTTTTGGTGGTATTGAAATAAGTGGACAATCAGTATCTGTTGGTGCTACTAGAGAAATAACTATTGGTGATGATGAACTTTCTTCTATTGGTATATATGGAAGAAATATAAATTTAGGAGATGCTACAATTACTACTACGGAAGTTAATGGTAATTTTAGAGTAAATTCTTATAATCCACTTCAACCTACTGGACTTGAAAAAGATTTTTCAATTTCAGAACAAATTAATATGGTAACATATACTTGGTCGAGATATCCAATGTATGCTCCTAGTTTCGTTCAAGGTTCTGATAAAAATATCAAGAAAAATATAAAAGAACTTGATAAAGATAAAGCAAGTAAATTTATATTAAATTTAAAACCTTGTGAATATAAACTAAAAGATGAAAATATAGATAAACAAAAACATCACGGCTTTATTGCACAAGAAGTAAAAGAATCTATGTATGACGATTGGGGTGTATATGTAGATGGCGAAACAAAAGGTATGTCTTATACTGAACTTATTGCTGATATGATTGCAACAATTCAAAAACAACAAGAACAAATTGATGAACTTAAAAAGGAAATCAAAATATTAAAGAAAGGAGAATAATAATAAATGGCTTTTTTAAATGCTAAAATAATTTCTGCTATTCCATATGAAACAGAAACTTATTATTGTTTTAAAATTCATATTGAATGTGAAATAGATAAACCATATATTAAAATATTTTATAATAAACCCGATGGTTCTAATTATTTAATTTGTCAAAATTATTTTTACCAATCAGTAAAACAGCCCTTTATTTTTACTATAAATAAGAATAGTTATTCTGATTTTTTAATTCCTAATTCTCCTTATTATTTTACTATAGGTGCAAAAGAAACTAATAATTTTACATTAGAAGAAATTAATGCTATTAGAAATATGTATGATAAATATATAGTTTATTATGCTAGTCAACCTACATTATCTTTAAATATATCTGATGGAGATATTATTGATACAAGTGGATATACTTTTATATTAAATTATAGTGGTGACGAACCTTTAGATTATGCAATATTTTATTTATATGATGAAAATAATAATTTAATAAATCAATCAGAAAAATTATTTAATCCTAATGACCCACCATTAATTGTTTATAAATATTTTGGTGGATTTTTAGATAATACAAGTTATAAAATAAAGGCTTATGTTAAAACTTTTCACGGATTGGAGGTTGAAACGGATTTGATAAATTTTAATATCGAATATGAAAGCCCAATATTATACGCACCATTTAAATTAGAGAATAAATGCAATGATGGATATATTAAAGTAGAAAGTGATATATTTATTGGAGAAGGTGAAAGTAATCCTAGTCCAATGATTTATATAGATGAAGGAGAAAAATATTCAGCATATGCAATTAAATCCGACCCAGTTATTCAATATGGAAGAGATACTAGTAGTTGGATATATTGGGAAAATGGTGTTGATATAAATACAGATTTTGTTATAAAATTTTGGTTTAATGTTGGTACTGTAAATAATGATATTTTAAGATTATATAATGATAATGGTAATTATATAAATATAAAATTTAAAAGATTGAATAGAAGTATATATGAATTGAATGGTGATTATATTGAAGTATCTACTTCAGAAAATGTAATTGCTAATTCTAATATATTACATTCAAGAACAAATGGAACTAATAAATATTTCTTGTGGATTAAAGTTGTAAATAATCAATGGGAAGTAATTTTACAAGAAGTTTCAAAAGAAGATACAGTTTTTAACTGGAATGATTCTGATAATAATTTACAATGGAATATGTCTACTGATTTAGAATTATACGGAGAGGAATATGAAGATAATGATTTACAATCTCCATTATATAATTTTAATCCTAATAATTTTAATAAAATATTAGTAGGCAATGCTATTTGTAGAGAGTTAGAGATAAGTAACAATATTGACCTTGAATATTCAGATGAAGTTGATGATTGGGACGAATATATGGTTCTCAAATGTGATTTTGACGAAAATATTAGAGGCGGTAATTTAAATGAACAATTAGGTAATATTGATGCTATTAGAATTAAAAGAATGGACGAAACTAATAACACTTGGATTACATTATATGAAAAAGAAATTCTTTCAGAAGAAGATTTAATCGTAGAATATGATGATTATATTGTTCCTAAAGGTGTTGAACAAACTTATGCTATTGTTCCATTATTATCTAATGGCGATGAAGGAAATTATTTAGTTGATAAAATCATTCCTAATTGGAATTATTGTTTTGTTTCAGATGGAGAACAATGTTTTAAATTATATAGTTCTATTAATTATGGTAGCGTTGATAGAAATAAGCCCGTTGGTACTTTAAATCCTATGGGAAGTGTTTATCCTTTTATTATAAGAAATAGTGATAATAATTATAATAGCGGTGTACTTTCGGGTCAATTAATGGGTTATAATTATGAAGATACAAGGATTCTTGATAGAGTAGATGTTGTTAAACAAACTCAAGATTATATTAATTTCTTAACTAATGGTAAAAGTAAAGTTATTACCGATTGGAATGGAAATTGTTGGATAGTACAAGTAGTAAGTAATCCCAAAGTTAATTATAATGTTGCTACTACAAATGGAATTAATACTGTTAGTTTCTCTTGGGTAGAACAAGGAAAATATAATAATGAAGAGGACTTAATTAATAATAATTTAATATAAAAAGGGGAATAATATGACTAATAATAATAAATTAAATATCACTACACAAAAAGTCAGAAATCTCCATATATTAATATATTTACTTAATTTTCAATTAAGAAAGATAGCCGAATTAAGCGGAATAATATTAGATAATTCAACTTTTAGTATTGATGCAAATAGTGATATTAGAAGAACTTGTAATTTAAATATTATTCCAATTTCTTCGGACTTTGATATTTCTAGTAATAGTAATATATGGATTGATAAATATATTCAAGTACAAGTAGGTATAGAAGATTTTAAAACTAAAGAAATTAATTATACTAATATGGGAATATATTTAATTAATAATCCTACTACTACATATAATGCTCAAACAAATACATTATCAATTAGTGGAATTGATATGATGGCTAAATTAACTGGAATGAGAAATGGATATTTAAGTGGAACTCAAGGTGGTGTAAATTATAAAATACCTAGCGGAAGTAATATTGCTGATGCAGTTAGAGCAACATTTGCTTTAGGTGATTTTAATAATGTTATAGTTAGTAATTTTAATCCTACACCTACTGTTCCTAATGATATTTTAATATCTGTTGGTAATACAATATATTCTATGTTAAAACAATTAGTAGATATAAATTCTTTTTATCAAATGTATTTTGATGTAAATGGAATACCGCACGTTGATAAAGTACCTAGCGGTGAAAACGAAATGATAATGGTTAATGATGAAATATGGAGCAAAACATTATTACAATATACTAGAAATGTATCATTTGAAGAAGTTAAAAATGTCGTTGAAGTATATGGAAAGACTTTAGATGATGGAACTACACCTTATGCTATAGCAATTGATACAAACCCCGAAAGTCCATTTTATGCTTATGGAACTGCTGGTCAATTAAGAATTGTATTAAGTGGTGGTGAATATGATAATATTTATACTACAGAATTAGCACAAGATAGAGCAGATTATGAATTATATTTAAGGTGTAGATTACAAGACCAAATTACAATTACTACAGTTCCTATTTATTGGTTAGATGTTAATTGGTTAATTGAAATTACTTTACCAAATAAACAAGGAATTGAAGTTACTGAAAAATATATAATAAAAAAGATAGATACTACTGTGGGAATAAACGGAACTCAAAATATTACAATGATAAAATATTATCCCACAGATGTATAAAAATACTTGACTTTTGTGGGTTAATATGATATAATATAGAAAGGAAAATTAAATATGGCTAGTATTCAAATTAATAGAGGTACTACAACCGAAATTGATAATACACCTTATAAAGATGGTTTAATATCTTTTGATACTACTAAAAAGCAAATTTTATTAGATGATGATAATGAAAGAAAGATTTTTGGTAGTGATGGAACAGAAGTAATAGCCAATCCTATTGGAGAACCTACTGATACTTTACAAACTATAGAAATAGATAGTGAGATATATAGAATTAGTGGTGGTCACGAAATACAGAATACAAGTGGAACTTCTTTAACTCAAAGAAGTAAAATGCGATATAATGGTGTTTATGCTCACGATGATAGTTCTAATCAAGTTACTGATGTAGATGTAGTCAGAGAAATGACTAAAATACAAAAGGATAACTTAAACGGTGATAGTATTAATGGTTTCCAATATACTACTGATGAAAATGATGATTTGCCATTAACTACTGACTTTGTAGAAGCAGAAGGTGGTATTAGTTTAACTGAAAAATTAAATGAAATTGAAGATAATATTGAAGGGATAATTAGACCTAAAATTACTATAAATTCTGTAAGTGGTTCGATTATAACTGTTACTAAAGGTTTAATTGTAATTGAAGCAGAAGAAATTGAAAGTGGTGTATATGTATGTAATGTTAATGATTATGGTACATATACTATTACATTAGATAATTCTGTAAGTACCACTCTTACAATTGATACTGTTAAAGAATATACTGTAAGTTTATATCCTTTACAAGCAAGTATAACTATAAAATATCCCGATAGTTCAACTTGTACTTGTCAAAAAGATGGTGTTACTTTGACTGCTACTGGTAGTCCTTATACATTTACAGTTTCATCTCTTGGAACTTATTTAATTACAGTTACAGACGGAGTTAATACTTATACAAAGAATGTAACTATTACTGAAGATGGAGAGAGTGTAAGTTATACTTTACCAACACCTTCAGAAGCAGTTGCTAATGATATTCCTACTTGGTTATGGTTTGGTAATGTAGATTTAAGTTATACAACAATTGAAGAAGTTTTAGATGATTTAGATACACTTATAGCCTTATCTAATAATCAAGATTCTGTAGATTATCTTGTTAAAAGTACAGATTGGATATGGGACATTATAGCAAGTGAAGATGCAATGTATGCTATTGGTGCTAGTGATTATGCAAGTAAAAAATTATTAAATAATTCTGATTGGGTAGAAGGACTATTTAATTCTATATATGTAGAACAAGTAACAAATCTTTATGTTCCTACAATGACTTCAAATACTGCTCCAAATGGAGAATGTTTTAGTGATTCGGCAGATAGTGGTCACGAGGCTTATAAAGCATTTGATGGTGAAATTTCTTCATATTGGTCTATTAATAATACAACGAGTGGTCATTATTTAGGATATAAATTTAATGAAGCGGTTTGTTGTTCTGCTATTGGAATATTTGTTGGAAATGGTACATCATCTTCAAGTTCATATGTAAATACTTTTAAAGTTCAAGGTTCTAATGATAATACAGAATGGATAGATTTAAGTAATGTATTAACTGCTGAACCCATTGATGGAATTAAAATATTTGGATTTGAAAATAGTAATAATTATTTGTATTATAGAATATTGGTGCTTTCTTCTCAAAGTGCAACTTTAGTAAGTACCTTACAGTTCTATGGTAGACAAAATGGTGGAGTTCAAGATTGGTTAAGAAGTGGTGGAATAACAGATAAAGATTATATTACTCTTAATGAAGTATTATTAGATTCTACTACATTATCAACCTTGATTAGTTCACAAGATGCTTGTGATTATTTAGTTACTGCTAAATCTTTTATTACCTCTATTTGTAGTGATAGTACGACTATGACATTAATTGGTCTTAATAATTACTGTTCTGATATTTTATTATCAGATAATGATTGGCTCGTGGCAATTTGTAATTCAACATATATTGAAAGCGTATTGAATGTTAAAGTACCGACTATGACAAGCAATACCACTCCGAGTGGAACTTGTTTCGGTGATTATACGGCACAAAGTCAATATGATTTCTTTAAGGCATTTGATAATAACGCTTCCACTCTTACGAATCCGCAAACAAATCAGAAACTTGGTTATCAATTTACTTCGGCTGTAAGAGTTTTTAAAATGTTTTTGAAGAACGCTTCGGCGGGTAATAATAACCTTGTTAAGACCTTTAAGATAGTCGGTTCAAATGACGGTTCTTCTTGGACAGATATAACGGAAACTTTAACAAGTACAAATCAAAGTCAAGGTGGAGAATCATCTTATGTATTTGCAAACGCAACGGCATACAATAGATATACTATTATGCCACTTTCGATAGTATCGACTTCGACTTATGCAAATATAGCAGAAATTCAATTCTATGGTAGAATAAATGTATAAGAGGAAAGATACTATTCATAAAACTGTAAAGGAGAAACATTATGAAAGAAAATTTAATTAATGAAGAAACAACAAAGAGGATAGATAATTTAGAAAAACTTGTTTATTCTCTTATAAAAAAAATAGAAATAGATAAAAGATATTCAAGTGCTGATACAAATGCTTTAAGACAAATATCAAGTAATCAGAGTATTGATTTAGAGCAAACAAAAGCAGATATTGATTACATTATGATTATGGAGGATTTATAATATGGCAAGAAACAAAAATATAGAGCATAGTCCTAATTATGAATTAATAAAGAATTATTATGATACTGGAAAATGGTCTAAAGAAAGAGTTCATAATGTTGTTAATAAACCTAATGGAATTACTGTAGAAGAATACAAAGAGATAACTGGAGAAGATTATTAATTGTTTAAATTGTTTAGGATAATATTTTAATAATATTATCCTAAACAAAAGAGGTATAATATGAAAATTCATAATAAAAAAAGAAGTTTTACAGATAGACTATATATGTTTAATCTTGTTGCTTCTTGGTGTTTTATTCTAGTTTGTATTTTATTAACTATATTTAGCGGATATTTGAATATTACAGATTTATCAATTATAAATATTGGAATACCTACAATATTTGCTGAATTAAGTGTACATACTGGATTCATTATTTGGAAAGCAAAAGTCGAAAACTGTAGAAAGTTTAAAGATGTTAATTTAGTGCAATGTTTAGAAAGCGAGGTAATAAATAATGAATATTGATATTGAAATAATTAAATTAGTTGTTTATTTAATTTTAGTTGGTGTAGTTTTAGTAGTAAGTGGATTTGTTTTACCTTATATAAAACAATCTATTGGAGCAGAAAAATACAATTTAATAATTAGTTATGTAGAACAAGCCGTAAATTGTGCTGAACAAATTTTCGGTGGTAATGGAACTGGAGAACAGAAAAAACAGTATGTTATTCATATGATGCAAATGATTCTTGATAAAGTAGGATATAAACTTACTGAAGAAGAATTAAATATGATTATAGAATCAGCAGTTAAAGCAATGAATGATGCTAAAGTTATTAATGAAAAACTTGAAGTAAAGGTCGGTGAAAATAATGATTAATGGAATTGATGTTTCTAATTTTCAAGGAAATATTGATTGGAATAAAGTTAAATCTGACGGAATTAATTTTGTTATTATTCGTGCTGGTTGGGGTAAAAATGGAAGAGATTCTAAATTTAAAGAAAATATTAATGGTGCTATAAAGGCTGGAATAAATAATATTGGAATTTATTGGTTTTTATATGCAAAAACTGAAAAAGATATTATAGAAAATGCTAATAATTGTATTTCTGTAGTTGGTGCTTATAAAGATAAAATTAATATGAAAATATGGGCTGATTGGGAATATGATTCTGATAATTATTGTAAAGGATTAAATAAAGATACTCGTACTAAATGGATTAATACTTTTTGTAAGAGAATAGAAGAATTAGGTTATAGTGCTGGTGTATATTTAAACCCCGACTATATAAATAATAAGGTTAATTATAATGCTTTATCTAATTATCCTTTGTGGTTAGCATTTTATACAAATGATGTTAATTCAGCAATGAAATATAAACCTATGATATGGCAATACACAAGTAAAGGTAGTGTAAATGGAATCAAAGGAAATGTAGATAGAGATTATTTTTATGATACTCTTCCAGTTTCTGTTCAAAAGAATCCATTTAAAGAGCCTAATGGAATTGTTGATTATTCTCCTTCTGATGGAGTTAAGTGGATTCAATGGGCTTTAAATAATAAAGGAAATTATGGACTTGTGGTAGACGGAGTATTTACTACTCAAACCCTTGAAGCAGTCAAAGATTTTCAAAAGAAAAATGGACTTGTGGTTGATGGAAGAGTAGGTAATATGACAAAAGCAAAATTAAGATAAATAAAGGGGAAAACATATTATGGAAACTCTTATGAATTATGATAAACCTTTAGGAATATTACTATGTGGTGCTGAAGATATTCCTTATGGTGATAGTAATGTTAAAACTACATTAGATAATGTACAAAAAAGTATTGCTCCGATAGAAGTTAGTCCTAGTACAAGAAATTATTCTATAAATGAACATTTTATGTTTAATGGACAAAGAGTTAAAGCCACTAGTAATATTTCAATAGGTGATACAATTACAGTTGGTACTAATTGTAGTTTAGAATCTATTGAAGAAAGTGGTGGTAGCGGTGGTATATTACCACATATTATAATAAATGCACAACACGGAGATACTGTTGTTGTTAATAAAGGCACTACATTTTATTATCCAGTTGAAACAGAAAGTGGTGTATTTGAAGTAGATGTTAATGAATTTGGTACTTATACTATTACAATAAATAATTCTACTACAATTACTTTATTAGTAGATATTGTTAAAATTTATACTGTAAGTTCTACACCCGATGGTTCTACTGTAACTCCTACAGACGATATTGAAATATGGTTGGAATGTGGTGAAAGAACAGAAAGTTATACAACTTTATCTGAAATTCTTGCAGATTCTACTTGTTTGTCTGCATTAATAAGTAGTGAAAATGCTTGTGATTATTTGGTTAGAAGTACAACATTTGCAACTGGTATTGTTGCTGATTCGGGTGCTATGACCTTAATCGGCTTGAATAACTATTGTGCAAATTTGCTTCTTGCCGATTCGACTTGGCTTAATGCAATAGCAAATTCGGCTTATGTTGAGAGCGTATTAAATGTCAAAGTCCCGACAATGACAGGAGATACAAGTCCGAGTGGAGAATGTATCGCAAAGACTGCGGTTTCGGGACAACAGAGGTATAAAGCATTTGACAATGATTTAACTACCACTTGGAGTGCTACAACGACAACCTATGACGGAACAGAGTATATTGGTTACGGATTTACAAGTGCAAAGAAAATATTTGTTGCTCGTTTTATACCGAGATATTTGACGGGTTATGAACAAGTTGTGGCAGAAATCAAATATCAAGGTTCAAATGATAATTCAAATTGGACAGATATATCAATAACAGATGAAATTCAAATAACAACTACATCAACACAAACACCACATATTACAGAACTTACAACGGGGACAAATTATCGGTATTATCGTGCCTTGTATATGTCGAGGGTTTCGGGGGCAAATCAAGTATATCCTACGGTTGCGGAACTTCAATTCTTTGGCAGAGAAGATGTATAAATTATAAAGGAGATAGATTTATTCTATCTCCTTTTTTTCTCTCATATTTCGCTCATATTTGCATTTTAAATCATTAAACGATAATTTTATCGACTAATTAGTTTTCATTCGAATTTGAGCCTTGTAGTGCGTTACAGACCCATATTTATTTCTTTAACTCGTATAAATCATTTTTTAAATATTTTATATCCTTTTTATTCTTTTTAATTTTTTCTTCAAATATAGAAATGATAGTCGATTCTTCATTTGGGTATTTTAAAAGTAAATTCTTTTTATCTGTTTCAAAAATTGTATTAATGTCTTCTAATATAGATATATTAGTATTAATATAATCTATATTTCTTTGTAATTTTTTATCATATTTAATATCTTTAATTTTTTCTCCACAATGAGAACAAAATTTTATATTTTTATTATCTTCATAATAATAATAACCACATTTTGAACAGTTATAATAAGTAGTCTTTTCCCACGATTTACGTTTAATATCTTCTCCAAATTCGTATACTTCTTTTTCTACCCATCCTTCTTCAATATGTTTAATTAAATGTCCCATTAGATAAAACCCTCCATATCTTTATTAAACTTATCAATAATGTTTTTATCATCTGTAATAATTTCTATCTCAAAAGTATTAGGAACTAAATTCATTACAGAATAAAGGCTCTTTGCATTGATAACATTGTTTAATAAAATCTTTTCATCATATTTTAAAACAGTTACCATAAAAGTTTTAATATTATCTTTTGTTAAATTAATCTTCATAAAAATAACGCTCCTTAATTTGATAAGCAAATTATACCAAATTAAGAAGCGTTTGTCAAGTGTTTTTATGAAATTTTTACTGCATATTGATTAGGTGATGCCAATTCAACTCCTAATATTTCATCCATATGATGTTCTTGATTAGGAATAAATCTTCCAAATTTAATAATTATATTAGGATATTGTTTTAACTGTTCTATTTGTTTTGTAATTTCATCAGAATAATATCCTGTATATATAACAATATCGTCATCTGTATATAATCTAAAAGCATTTACAAGTAAATATAAATCTTTTAAACTATCAAATGGTTCAAGTCCACCAAAAACGATTGCTTCTGTAATGTTATTGTTTAAATACTTCTTTATGATATTATCATATGAAATTTCTATAGTGGGTGAGTTTGCCAAATGACTATTTTGGCAAACCTTTAATCCGCATTCTTTATCACATTTAAAAGTACAATTTGGAAACCCTATGAACATAGAAGGTTTTTTATAATTAGTAAAATCTTCAAAAATTATATTTTTTACTTTCATATAATATCTCCTTCTAAATTAACTTCTATTGTACGGATTTTAAAATCAGTTTTAGAAGTATATGTTAATTTAATGGTATTACTTTCAACATTATAATTTGGAGAATAATTTTTAAAATATGTTGCTTCACCTTTAATTCTAGCAACTACGGCTTCATCAAATGTATTATAACAACCTAACCATATAGGCTTATAATTATAAGTTATTACAGAATACCATTTAATTCCATTTTTTACCTTTTTAGATTGAACACCTGTAACTCCACTTGAATTATTATATTTTTTACCCATATTCATAGCATTTTGATGTGAATTAACGGGTCTTAAATTTGATTTTCTATTATTTAATCTATTATTATCTATATGGTCATACATATTATCGTAATTATTAAAAATAACATTAGCAATATCTATGTTGTTATTTTTATCTACTCCTTTAGTAACTGGATAACCATAACTTAAATACCATTTATATCTTGAAATATTATCAACATCATCTATATCAATAATTGCTTTTCCGTTAATATTCTGATATTTATCTCTAATAATAATATAGGCAATATTGTTATTAGAATCATATTCTATATCATTTTTATCATATATAGTTTTATTTATGATTTTACCATATCTATACATATGATTATAATGTTTTTTACAATATTTCTTTCCTTTGAAACTATTAATACCTTTAGTTTCTCCACATATACAACAAGGAATTAAATAATTTTCATTATATTTTAAATTATAATGTTTACAATATAATTCATATAATCCATTGTTTTTAATAAAATCAATAATAGAACCTTTTGAATGATTAAGAGTATCTACCAACTCTTTAACAGAATTGGTAGATATTATAGCATTATAAACTTCTTCTTTATTAAAATTAATTCGTGTCATATTATTCTATTGTATACCATTTTCTATTATAAAATTCTTTTCTTCTTTCTTTAGAATATGTTGATGTAGCAGTTAGATATCCAACTATTCTAGACGCTTCGTCTACTTTAGGTTGACCGCATATAGGACAAGTTTCTCCAAAGAAAGTATGATTTTCTTTACAGATTGATAATCTAGGATTAAATGCAAAATAAATAACTCCACTATTGGCAATATAATTTAACATCTTCCAAGATTCTTCTTCATTAAGTGTAGCACCATCTAATGAAATATGAAGAATTTGTCCACCACCAGCCTTTTTATCTAATATTGCTGACAATTTAATTCTTTGGTCTATAGTACAATTAGCCATAAGGCTTGTTCATTGATTAGAATATATAAAATCTTCATGTCTATTGTATAGAATATTATCTTTTCTTCAGAATTTTACATTTGGTGATTCTGGTGGAATTATTTCAAGAGAT
>JAEEGL015780308.1_pt1 | contig 15429 bp, 10 predicted proteins | sample 9134231 | NCBI WGS metagenome assembly JAEEGL01 (sample SAMN16246548, study PRJNA631951) | gut metagenome | biome: gut microbiome; feature: rumen; material: fiber-attached | host: Bos | place: Iran: Karaj | collected 2018-10 | reverse complement strand
TGGAGTTCGCCGCCAAACTCGCCGACGCGACCGGATGTTCCGTCGACTTCCTCGACGAGCGTTTTACAAGCGTCATCGCGGACGATATGCTACGGCAGGCGGGAATCAAGGCGAAAAAACGCAAACAAAACGTCGACGATATCGCCGCTCAAATCATTCTTTCGAACTATCTCGAACGCGGCTGCGTTGGTACGACCGAATTCGAAGCGCTCGAAGACTGACGCCGCGGCGCGCGCCGAGCTTCGCCGCGCCCGGCCCCTTTTTGTGTGCGTCCGCTCGTTTTCTCTGTGGCGCGTTGGTCTTTGTCTTAACGTTTTCTAATAATTAACGTTTTCTTGTAAACTGCCGAATTTTGAATTTCGCCAAAACGACGGATAAATTTTCGCCAAATCGAGGGTCAAATTTTCGCCAAATCGAAGGTTTTTGACTTGAAATTACTATAACGACCAGATAAAATAAGATTGTCGAGTGAAATCGAGGAGATTCATATGAACGAGTACAAGCGTCGAATATTAGATAATATAATAAACCATCGTTTGACCAATAAAGGGGCGATTCTTATCGAAGGCGCCAAATGGTGTGGGAAGACGACGACTTGCGAACAGCATGCCGCAAGCGTTCTTTATTTGAACGAACCTGCCAGCCTCGTGCGGAATTTGCAATTAGCCGACATTAACCCCGCCGCGCTCCTTCGTGGGGCGACGCCGCGTTTAATCGACGAATGGCAATTGGCGCCGAAGTTGTGGGACGCCGTTCGGTTTGAAGTCGATCATCGCGGCGAAATGGGATCTTTCCTCCTGACCGGATCCGCCGTTCCGGCAGAGATGGACGCTGTTCGTCACACAGGAACCGGGCGCTTTGCATGGTTAAGAATGCGTCCGATGAGCTTATGGGAATCGGGCGAATCGAACGGCGCGGTCAGTCTAGCCTCTCTCTTTGCCCAAGAATACTCCGACGGTTTCTACGAAGAATGTTCGCTTTCTTTGGAAGACGCCGCGTGGTTGACATGCCGCGGCGGATGGCCGTTAGCGACGCGTCTCAAAGGGGACGACGCTCTCGTGCAGGCGTTTGATTACGTCGACGCGGTCGTTCGCGCCGATATCAGCCGAGTCGACGGCGTAAGGCGTAGCGAAGAACGCGCGCGATTGATCATGAGGTCATACGCTCGCCTTCAAGGAACGGCGTCGCCTTGTACGACGATCGTCGACGACGTTAAAGCGCATGACGTTACGGAACTGAGTAAAGACACGGTCAAGTCTTACGTCGAGGCGCTGCGAAAGATTTTCGTTGTGGAAGACTGTCCGGCGTGGAATCCTAATTTACGTTCAAAGACCGCGATCAGAACGTCCGACACGCGGTATTTCGTCGATCCGTCCATTGCGCCCGCTGCGCTGGGACTCGGCCCCGCCGATCTCCTCGACGACCTCGAAACGTTCGGCCTCTTCTTTGAAACCTTATGTATGCGCGACCTGCGCGCATACGCCGAAGCGCTTGACGGAAGGGTCTATCATTTCCGGACAAAAGAAGGGCTCGAATGCGACGGCGTCGTTCATCTTCGAAACGGTCGATACGGTTTGTTTGAATTCAAGCTCGGCGGCGATAGACTGATCGAAGAAGGCGCTCAAAACTTACGAAGAGTCGCCGATAAAATTGACACGACCAAAATGAAAAATCCCGCCTTTCTTGCCGTGTTAACCGCCACGGCTCCCTTCGCTTATAAACGACCGGACGGAGTCTTTGTTGTTCCTATTGGATGCTTGAAGGATTAGGCGTTGCCGTTTTCGTGGTAATTTCGCCTTTTTTATGAAAGCGTAGCGTTCGGAATACTTCTCCTGACGGCGCAAGGACGGGCGACACGAAAGGAGGGGCTGTCGTGGAGAAATAACGTTTTCTGTGAAGAGAAGCTATGACCATGTTGTCGACGGATGTTTTGACTGTATAATGCCGAAGAGCGGTCGAGTTGACCGCGACAATTTTAGAGAGATGAAGATACGATTATGAGCAAGCAGAAATATGCTGAACGGAAGCTGTCTTGGCGACGCGATGATTTCGAGAGACGGCTGGGGTTTGAGGGCGGTCGTTATACGAAGGTCGGGGCGCTTTGTTCCGGGCTGTTGGCGGTAGTATTTTCAGTCGCCTTTTACGTCGTTATGATCTTTGTTCCGGAATCGCCCGTTAAGAGCATGTTTACCGAACGTGGATGGACTACGTACGCGGTCGTCCTTCTAGGTTTCTGGACGTTTTTCATCCTCCTTATCAAGACGCGAAAGATCAAGCTCCAGCGGCAACCGTTGACTCGCCCTATTTTGCCCGACGATCCTGACTTTACTCTGACCGTCGACACGGTCGACGGAGTCGCCGACATGATTGGCAAACACGCCGAGTCTCCGAAGGATTTTCTTGTCTATCGTCGAGTCGTTCAGACGCTGTCAAACCTACGCAATTTCGGACAGGTATCCGACGCCGACGCAATTTTCAGAACGCAAGCGGATCAGGATGAAAACATGTCGCAGACCTCGTATGCGCTTGTTAATGGGTTTCTCTGGGCGATTCCGATCTTGGGGTTCATCGGAACTGTTATCGGTCTTTCGTCTGCGATCGGTCATTTTGCTGGAGTTCTGACTGCGACGAGCGACGTGGCGGCGCTTACGCCTGCGCTCAAAGACGTGACCGCAGGACTATCGACCGCCTTTGAGACGACGCTTGTCGCGCTTGCCGTCGCCCTCGCGCTCCAGCTTTTTTCGACCTTTGTGCACAAATCGGAGGAGGAACTTCTCGACGCATGTTCCGAGTTTTGCACGGTCAATATTGTGACGAAGCTCCGCGTTCGCGAGCGCGTCGAGCCGATTGTCGAAGGAGTGTCGGATGAGCCGTAAGAAGAGCGGGGCGCCCTTTTCGCTCTTCGCGTTTCAAGACGCAATCACGTCTGTGTGCGGGGTCGTCGTGCTCGTGACGCTGATGCTTGCGCTCTCGCTGACGCAGCGTGTTACGGTTGAGTCAGAGTCGAGCGACGTCGCGAAATCGAAGGTTGAAGAAGTACGCGCTTTGGTAGAGAAACTTCAGAACGACCTTGACGAGTTGAACGCGCACGTTGTAGAGACGGCTACGATTGATACCGCCGGAATCGGCAAGTCTGTTTCGGAGGTTAAAGCCCAGCTCGCAAACGCGAAGAAGCGTCTTAACGGCGCGCAAGAGGAGTCGGCGAAGCTCGATCAGAAACTCAAGGAACTAGAGACGCGCAAGGCGTCTTTTGCCGACGTCGAAAAGCGGATCGAAGAACTCAAACGTCTGATTGAGAAAAGACTCAAGGAAGCGGCTGAAAAGGCGGCGGAAGAGTTTAATTCCCAAGAGAGCGTCGTCTACGCGTTTTCCGATTCCGTGCGCGAGAAACCGTGGTACGTCGAATTTTCCGGCTCGACAATCGTCGTCCATGGCTCTGCAGACCGTTCGGAGTCGAAAACGTTCAACTCGCCTTTTGCATTCGTCAAATGGGCTTCGACTCGTCCGTCCGCCTCTGAATACTTCGTGCTGATCGTTCGTCCAAGCGGCGCCCGAAATTTTGAATTTGCCGTCTTCGAATTGGAGAAGATGCATTGTCGCTATGGAATCGATCTAATTGACGAATCGCGTCCGCTCATGTTCCTCGACGGGGGACGTGGAAAGGAGGAGCGATGAGTCGCAGACAAGCCCCGCATGACAGTCTGGAACTCTTTCTTGACACGATCTGCAACATGTTTGGCGGTTTTATTTTCATCATGCTTTTTGTCGTCGTTTCGATGCGAACGACGACCGAAAAGGCGTATGAAGGGACTGTCGCTGAGGAACGCGCGAGCGCCGTCGAACTTATGGAACTGGAAATTCAGCTTGAAGCGTTACAGCGTCAGTGGAACGCTGTTTCAGATCGCGTCGAGCAGTCGCAGTCGATTATCCAAGGGCTTGGTTCGCAGGAGGTCGCGCAGTTCCATCACGAAACGCTAGACGTCCTTGACGAACTTCGCGAGGTCTCTGAGTCGAATGCCGCAAAGGCGCAAACTGTCGCGGAAATCGAGCGTCAAGCTCTTGAACTTGACACTCAAATGAAAGACGCGCTCAACGAACTAGACGCCGCGACGAAAAAACTCCAAGCGGCGGAAGACGACGCTGCTGCAGCTCGAAAGCTCGCAACGCGAAAGTCGTCTCCTCCGCAGATGCGCTCTGATTATGGATATCGCCGTGAAGTCGCCGTGATCCTGAAATACGGACGCCTTTATTTTTGGCACAAGTACGACGCGCGCGGCGTCAAAAGGATGAACGAGGAAGATTTCCACGTCGTTTCCGAAGACGGGACGTCGGCCCAGACTGAACCTCTTCCCTGGCGCGGAATTGACTTAAATACGCCTGGCGTTGTTGAACGTCTCGAGGCTGCGTTCGCCCCGTTCAGCCCGAAGAGCGAGACGATTGCCATCGTTGTTGCGAGCGATTCCTACGAGGAATACGCGATCGTTCGCAATTTCCTCAAGGATCGTCTCTTTCGTATTCGACCGATTATTGGCGAAAGAGGAAAGAAAGTTTTTGATCGAGGAGGTTCAGACGCTCAATCGCAATAGCCGCTCTGCGACTTCGCGAGAGACGCCTTCTCGTCAAAGTCTCGACGTTTGAGTGGGAATAAAACCAGGGTACGAAAGATAGTTGAAGAAGACGAATTTAAAACCTTGCGTCAAGCCCGTGAAGAAAGGGACGCCGACTTCTACGTAGGGAGTTAAGGTTGCTAGTATGCCTCGGTTGAATTCGAAAAGTTTTTCGACTCAAGCTTATAATCTGTTCATATCGACCTTGGGTCGATCGTTGCATGTCGACATAGGAGACGACTGATCATGTTAAAAACGGAATCGCGACGCCGCGTCGCGTTCACATCGGCGGTTATTGTGGCGTTTTTGGTCGCCCTGCCCGCGCCGTCTCAGGCGTTCAAGTGGGGCAAGGGCGGCGACCGCGCCCGCGTCGAACTACCGAGTATAACGAAGGACGGCGTTCAGTTCGCCGATTCGGAGTTTACCGAGCCGTCGCGATCTGGGGCTAAGAACATTTCAGACGAACTCAAAAGCGACATGCCCGAGTTACGCCAACCAAAGGATGCAAAGCAAAATATTGCTGAAATTCGCTCTGCCCTCAGCGAGTTGCGTAATCCCGGTTCGTCCACGCCTCCGCCTCCTCCTCCTTCGGAACCCTCGACAGCGAGTCCGTCGAGTTCCTCGGCTCCCAATGTCGAACCCGCGCCAACGCATAAGACCGCGCCAAGCACGAAGAAAAAGGAGTTGACAAAACGTCAGGAAGAATTGCAAAGCGCCCAAAAGGATTACGATAGAAAGAAATATAAAAAATCCCTTGAGAAATCCTGTCAGCTGATTTCCGAAATCCGAGAATTCGGCTACCTTAAAGGAGAAGACGCCGATCAGTTTCGCGCGCTTATGAATAAAGCGCTTGACCTTGCGCAAAGGAGCGGCGAACGTTGCGAAAAGCCGACCGTCCCCGCAGGTTCCTCGGGTAAGTCGCTTTATTTTGTTTTTTAGATTGCGTATGTTATAATTAAGTTCTTAAACGCCGCCGTCGAGAGGCGTGGAGATACGGCGAAGTAGCGATAGCGTGAATAAACTAGGCGATATTCGACGACTACGACAGTTAGCTCTATAATTATTGAATTTTTACCTTGAGATCAACGCGTCCGACAGGAGCGTCTCCGAACCATGACGAAATATCAATCGAATCGACGCAGACTTTTAAAAGAGGTGATCTGTCCGCATTGTTGGGCGGCGTTTAAGCCGGAAGACGTCCTGTGGATTTCCGAGGATCTCTCGCTCGTCGGCGACGATCGACTCGGCGAGTTGGAGCGCGTGCGCTTTTTACCGACTGAATACGACGAATACGGGGCGCCTCTCGACGCGCGTGGAACGCCATGCCGGGATATGGCGTGTCCTCGTTGTCACCTGAAGATTCCTGCCTCCGCGCTCGATTCGCCCCCTATTTTTATGTCAATCGTCGGCGCGCCCGCGTGTGGCAAGTCGTATTATCTAGCGTCCTCAACGTGGTCGTTGCGACGCGTCCTACCTTCGAAGTTTCGGATAACCTTCACGGACGCAGATCCAGGAATGAACCATCGAATACGTCATTTTGAGTCGTTGCAATTTGAGGACAGTGGGCGCGGACTCGTTCGTATTGACAAGACGGAGGAACAGGGCGATCTCTACGACGCGGTACGTCTCGGCGAACAAACCGTCCTGTTGCCGCAACCTTTTGTTTTTCTCGCCGCCAAGTCGAACGCGAGCGCCGTAGAGGACGATTCGAAAGACTACGCCCGTATGATTTGCCTTTATGACAACGCGGGCGAGAGTTATCTTCCGTCGAACGATCTCGGTTCCAGTCCCGTAACGCGGCATTTGGCGCGGAGTAAGTGTGTCTTTTTCCTCTTTGATCCGACGCAAGACGCTCAGTTTCGACGAGAATACCTTCGGATACATGCCGACGCGACCGTGTTCGACAGTTCGTCGTCGACGACTGGGAATGGAACGGCGACCCGCCAGGAGGCTGTCTTTGGCGAAACGGCGCGTAGAATTCGGTCGCTCAGACATTTGACGACTAACGAACGTTTCAATGATCTTTTGATAGTAATCGTCTCGAAGGCGGACGTTTGGTCGCGACTTGCTCCGAATCTCGTCAAACTCATTGAAAAAAATCCTTTCTCGCATAAAAGCGGTTCCTACGAGTACGGGCTCCGAAGCGACAAGATTGAAGCGGCGAGTCAGGAGACGCGAGAACTTCTCACGCGGCTCACGCCTGAATTCATTTCTGCCGTCGAAAACTTTGCAAAAGACGTCGTTTATATCCCAGTGAGCGCCACAGGAGTCGCCCCGAGCGTCGACTCCGAGTCGAACACGTCGGGGTTCCGCGTCGATGACATGAAACCCGTATGGTCGACCGCCCCGATGCTGTACGCTTTGTGGAGATTGGCGCCCGATCTCGTGCCGGCTGGGCGTGCTTCGAAAGAGACGGATTGATACGACGACGGACGTTACGTTTGTTTTTTTACGCGAAAACACTAGGGGACACGATGGCATACCAGCTGGTCTACACGTCTGCTCCGCGAGGACTCAAGCCCGGCGCGTTTGGGTTCTGTGTCGTCGCTTGTACTCGAGGGATGAGGGAACAGACGACGTCGGCGCTTGAGACGCTCTCGGGGTATCGTCGCGTCTATGCCGATCCACGCGACGCGTTGCGTAATCCGACGTCGTATTCCCACGTGCTCTTTGAGACTGCGACGGGGCGACTGCGGATTCTCGCGCGCGTCGCGGACGCGGGGCTGGATTATTCAGGGCGCACAAATAAAATAGCGAGTTTTCTCGACGTCGCGGCGGACGAGCTTACGCCTCCGGGACCCGCCGCGCTCTTTTCGCAACCGGGACTTTTCGTCTCAAGCTGGTCTTCTTCATCCGCGCCGCAATACTACGAAGCGCCGATCGAACTTCCGAACTTCGTCCCGATTCCTCAAGGATGCGGAGAGTGGCGCAATACGACGGGCGATCCCGCATGGGCGGGCGTTCTCGCGTCGACCGTCGCAACGCGTCGTCCTGTCGTGCTTGTCGTGCGCCCTGAGCAAAACGTCTTGCGACTTTTTCAAGAGTCCCTCGCGCTTCTTCCGCCGGGAGAACGTTGGAACGCGACTTTTTCTACTTATTACATGAAGACTCCCCCTGGCGTTCAATGCCAGTGGAAAGCGGTCATGCAAGGTTCGTCTGAGGAACTCGCGTTTCGCTCTGCGCCCGGCGTTCTTGTCCTCGATTTAACGGCGACAAGTAGACTTCCAACTCTCTCGTCTCTCGTTGCGACCCCGGCGGCGAAGGCGCTTGTCGCCGCCGCGTCTGGAAAACTCCAAGGAACCGATCCGTCGTCAGGCGCCCCTTCCATGTCTTCAAAAGTTCCGACGCCTCCGCCGACGCCTGACTACGCGTCTCTCCCAGGAGCCGCCCCGTTTAGCGCTCAATCCCCGTATAACTCCGCGCCTCTGACTCCGTCTGACGAGATCGCGCCAAAACGTAAGACGCTTGATTATGGGCGCGACGCCGTCCTTACCGTCGTAGCTCCGCCGGGACGAAGAAGTCGCAAGATTGCGCTTTTGACGAAAGTCCTTGCCTGCGTCGGCGCCGGAACGATCTTATGTGGAATTGTCGTTGCGTTTATGTGGACGAGCGGCGTCTTCAAGAATTTCGTCGACGCCAAAAAGGCGCTCGACGAGGTCGTCGCTGAAGCCAACGGACTGCCTTCCAATCCGGAACGCCCTTCCAGCGACAATCGGCAAACCTCCGAGAAGGGGGAGAATCAGGCAGGCGAGATCGTTGAGTTTGGCGAAAAAACAGGAGTGTGGATTAACGAAGGCGGCGACGACGATGGAAAAGTAAGAGACGACGACGGCTACTACGTCGATGAAGAAAGCGATTTTTCGCAGGACGTCGGCGACGCGAACGCGAATTTGAAGAACGTCGCCGCTGATATTAATAACGCGCTGACAACATATAAAAATGAAGGAGGGGAGTCTAATTTCATCGACGCTAAAAATTTATTGGAAGAGTACTCCGAGGCAAAAGAACTTATTCCTGAACGAAACGACTATGACAACATAAAAAAAGCGTTGGCGTTTAAGAACCTCCAGTCGTTTTGTGGAAAGGGCGAAGAGGTCAAGAAACTTCTTTCTGTCGATGAAATTTTAATTCAGAGAAGAGGCGTTTACGAAGACCTTAATCGTTTTTTTGACGAGTTTAAGCGGGGAGGGGTTAAACTGACCTTCCGACTTTACGACGACGATAATCGTCTAGAGGAGGTAACAATTAAAAGCGCTGATTTCAAAAGAATTAGGGAGAGACCTAATCTGCCAAGGGCGTTGGAACGCGAACTTTCTGGTTACGGCGACTCGCCTGGCAAGTTTTTCGTTAATTTCTCCACTCAACAAGGCGGGATTTACTTTTTGACGAAGAACGTCGCAAGAACGTATTTATTCGGAACCCTGAAAGTTGAAGCATATGCTTCTGGTCTTGAAGAAGAATCACGTGTTTTTTCGTCGTCTGAATCGACGTTGCTGAACTGTTCCGATCTTAGTTCTGAAAGTTCGCTTGACCTGAGTTGGCTCTTTGACGACAAGTTGCCGAAACTGGTCAACCAAGAAAGCGACGAGGCCGACGCTCTCTTTTTGGAGTTCGTCAAAGACGCAAGAAGGCTGACAGTCGAACTCAAGCCGTCGGCTATTCAAGATATTCGTTCTAACGCTCGAAAACGCGGCGTTTCGCGCGATAAATCAGACTCGAAATCCTTCGTGATATTGCGTTGCCAAGACGTTACTGGAACTGGGACGATGGCGCAAAAAACGAATTTTGCGTTCGAGGTCAATTTTGCCGCCAATGACGGAATGAGAATTATGGGAGCGGACGTTAGACTTTACAGGCAAGACCCCGACGGTTGGCATGACGTGACTGATACAAGCCCCCTTCCCAAAGGCGTTAGCGGTCCTTCTTTAGTATTCAACGTCCGATACCGCGCGTTCGCGGGTCAGAAAACGAAAGACTCGCCGATTGTCGGCGTGCTTAAAACGCCTCTTGCTTTAGACAAATAACGATATCGCCGCGTTCACGACGACGTCCCGTTTTTTACGCAAACACCCAACGACGACCCATGTCGCACAGGAATCAACGATGACAAACGCCGAACTGGTGGAAAAGATCAGACGAATCCTTGAAGATCCCGAAAGCGCCTCGACTGACGAACAGCGTGAAGTGACGCGGCTGTATGCGACGCGTCTGCGCCGTATACAAGAGGGATTTCGAAGAGCGCTGGGACAACTCAACAACGGCGAACTTGCCGACGCCGATTGGATTCTGACTGACGGCTCGCTCCTTGAAGACTACGCCGCGCTCACGCTTCCCGATGCGGAAGACTTACGGGTTATATGCCGAACTTTTGATTATGAGGTCGCGCCTGCGACTGATCCCGCCGCTCGCAATCGTCTTGCCGCATTCCAGCAGGAATACGCCCCGCTTCGCGACGTCTTTGCGAGACGTCGACGTCAGGCGATGGAGAACGCTCCGGCCCGTGCCCAACTTGAAACGCTTTATTACCTAGAAGAAAAACTTGGCGTTCGTGATTTCCTTACGCGTCAGATTGAACGTCTGGAACGAAAACGTACAGAAGAACTCGCCGACGCCGTGAAAGGATTAAATGAGGAGAACGTCTTCTCAATTGATTTCGACGCTCTTTTTGACGAATTTCACGACTCGCATCGTCATAACCAGATTCCGCGCGAAATAGTCGACAAATATTCTTCGTGGTTCGATTTCTACCAGAGCCGTCAAGAACTTGCGAATATCCGCGATTTGATCGCGCGGTGGGAAGTCGCTTCGACGAACCAAGACGCCGACGCGGCGCTTGAGTTTCTTGAGGAGTATCGTTCGGGCGAGTTCCGCCATGCCGCGCCATACGTGACGCAAGACGAGACGGATCGTCTCTCGGCGCTCGTGGATCAGGCGCTTAGAATTGAACGCGCGGAAGAATTGCGCGAAGACGCTCGGCGCAGGGTCAGCGCGCTTCGTTCCGCGCTTGTGCGTTCTTCGAACGACGCGGATACGCTTCATGATCTCTATGAGGCGGCGTCAATCGCGTCGAATAACGCCGGAACCTCGTTGCCGCCTGACGTCGAGAAGGACTACAACAAGCAAGTCGGCGCTTTGAGTATGCAGTCGCGTCGCCGCCGCGTGTTGGCGATTGCGTTTACCTTCGTCGCGGTTGCGTTCTTTGCGACGCTTGCCTCGCTTTCTGTCGTTCATACCCGCGACGCCAAATTCGCTCGTGCCGCTGCGGAAACCATCGGCGCGCAACTCGACGCGTTTGAAAATCATTCTCCCGATTCCGCCGCTGCGCTTGAAGCCGCCGCCGCGCTCGTTGCCAAATATGCCGAAGAACGTCCGAAACTTGTCGATATTCCAGAGTACTCTGCCGCCGTCGAACGATTCAATAGTCTCCAAACCGCCGAAATAAAGCGGCTGCACGATATTGAAGACTTAGTCGACGCGATCGACGAAGCGCACGAAGCGGGACACGCTGTTCCGTCGTCTGTCGAGAATCTCAAAAAACTCCTGTGCAATGACAAAGAGAAAGAAAAATACAATTACGCTCGGCTTTATCGCGAGGACTCCAACTTGGCGCACGCCAAGAATACGGCGGGCGTTGAGCGTTATTCCGAACTCATTGACGAGCTTGCGGCAAAGGAACGTGAGTTTGAGGAGAATTCCGCGCTTGCCATTCCTGAGGCGAGAAGCGCGCTCGCGGGACTCCGTTTGGGCGTTGAGGAACTCAAATCGCTGGAGCAATTTGCCGAGATCGCGCGCCCTCTTGTTACCGCACGCGAGGCGCTCGAAGCGGCTATCAGCGGTTCTGAACGTCGTTTCAAACTTCGCGCCGCGCTCGATAAGCATGGCGCCGCGCTTGTCAAGGCGGTCGGGAATCCGTCAGATTACGAGAAGACGCTTAAAGCGATTCGCACCGACACGACCGAACTGAGCGCCCAAAACGGCGAGGACCTCGCGGAGGCGACGAAGGACACGCTCGACGAGACTCTTGACGCGGCGATCAAAGACATCGCCAACGCTGAAGGGGCGACGGCGTGGAATTCGTTCACGAAGTCGTGGGGATCCGTCAACGCGTCCGTGCAGTCGCTTTCCGTATCGAACAAAACATCTAAGACGTTGCAAAATGGCGAGTTGAAATTCGCTCCTGAACTTGAGCCGTATCGAGAGGCGCGCAAGGCGTTCGATGAATTTGCTAAGCGCGGCGGGTACGAGAACGCTGCGAAATTGATCGCGAGCGCGTTCAAAAAGTACGAGACGCCGACTTGGGTCTTCTACGATTCTGAAGACGAGCGTTATTTCTATTTAACGTCCGATCCGCAGGAGGGGCGCTCAGGATTGAAATATCTTTCCGATGACAAAGGGGGCGTGACACGCGATTTTGCGACAGATAGATTCGAAGAATCTGCGCTTGCTTCGGCGCCCCCTTCCGTGCAGTATATGATCGCGGAACTCGCCGCGAAACGGTTCTCGGACAAACTTGCGCCGGAAGATTGGATCGCTGTCGTCGACGGGACGCTTCTTGCTCTTGACGCCGCGCCGGAAACGACCCTTGATCCGGTTGTCAAACTTCAACTCCTCGCCGTCGTCGTCGATTCCGCGAAATCGTATCCAGGTTTCGACGAACTAACCAAGTGGCTCGAAGAGACGCGTCGCAGTTCTGATTTTAATTTTGCGATCAACGCGTATCAGCCGGGCAGAGAACTGCTTGAAGCGCGCGAGAACGCAAAGAAGGCGCTCCGCGACGCGCCCGATCTGAAAATAGCGCTTGCGGCGGCGAAAACCGCCTTCGACGAGGGGGAACGTTCATTTACCTGCGAATACCGTTGGATCGGTTACCTTGACGAAGTTAATTCTGCCGCGACGCTCACCCTCGGCGTGGGCAAGACGGTCGAAGAAGGCGCGTCCCTTTGGATTGCGCACGGCGTGGGCGCGACGGCGGAGGAAATCGGGACCATGACGGCAGACGGCGCGTCTTTCAACACGACAAAAGACTGGGTGAAATATCGCTGGACGCCGGTCTACGCGCGCGTTGATACAGCTAAACGGTAAATAGTCGGATATTAGAAGGACTCGTTATGGCGTCGCTGGATAATTCGTATGACGAACCGGAGGAAGATTTTTCCGACGTGCTGGAGATTCCCGAAGGTCTGGCGGAGGAATCGAACGCGTTTCATACGCGCGTCGCCAAGGGTCGTTGGGTTCGTTCGTGGACGATCGCCAACGCGTTTGTTACGGCGCTTCTCTTTGCCGAATCCGCCGTGGGGCTCTTGATTTTTGACATGGATACGGATCCGTATGCCGTATGCGTATGGACGACGTTCGTTGTCGCAAAGCTTTTAGGCGTTGCGTTTCTTTACAGCTACTGGCGCTCCCTCGATCCGAGCGTTTCGTCGCGTTCGCCGCGTCGCGTCGCGCTCCTAAATCTTGTCCCCGGCTATGAATTATACTGGTCCTTTGTCGCGTTTCGGGACGGCGCGAACGCGGGAATCGCGAACCTTGAAGCGCTTGACGGCAATCGCCGTCTGTATCGCGCGCCGACGACGCTTGCCAACGTCGCTTGTTCGACGCGCGTCGCGGCGCTCCTAGTGTTTCTCGGAATTGCTCTTTTCGCGTTGACCAACGACGGCAGGGGTTACGGCGACGAAAATAGAGTCGTCGCCGCGTTGGTTATGACGACCGCCGTGTTTAGTTCCGTGACGCTGGCGCCGATGGTCGCGTTTTTCGGATTTGTCGGCCCGGGCTGGGTAGCGTTCTTTACGTCGGCGCAGATTCTGGCGCTTGTCGCAATCGCGACGCGCATGGCGCTGATATGGCAAATGGCGCGAGTCGCAAACTTTGCCAACGATACGAAAGGGCTGACGGAACGTCACGCGACGGCGGGAGAACTCGCGGAGGAACGCTCGCGCGTCGATCGACTCTTTGACAATACGAAAACGACGAGCGCGACCGCTGGAAATCCAATCGACGGTCGCGCTTTCTCGGACGATATCGACAAGGTTTAAAAACGATGGCAAAGTATTACGTTAAGGTCGTCGGACGCGCGTTTGGCCCGATTGACGCGGAGAAAATCGTCCAGATGGTCGCCGACGGCAAACTTACGCGCGAGTCGGAGGTTTCCGCGAATCAGCTAGACTGGCGGACGATTGACGAGGTCGACGGTTTGCGTCAAGCGCTCAGCGTCGGGGTCCAGACGGCGGCGCCTTTTGACGGAGCTGGTATCGGCGCGCCAGACGCGAAGATCTGGTATGTGACGAACGACGGAGTTACGCGGTATGGTCCGATGACGCAAAACGAGGTTCTTTGCGCTTTACAATCGGGACAGATTCAGTCAACTGCGAGCGCGTGGCGCGACGGGGAAAAGGCGCGTCCGATCTCCGAAATATCCGCGTTCCGAATGAGAAGCGTCGCGCCCGTCGAGAGAAAAGAATGGTACTACAGTCCCGACGGAAAGTCGGGTTACGGTCCTTACGCTGTTTCAGATATTCTTGCGTTCGTGGAGCAGGGCAGAGCGAATTTTGACACGCTCGTGTGGCGTCTCGACGAAAACTCCCGACCGATGCGTAGCGAGCCCGCCTTTATGAACGCCTATAGCGCAGGGAGTCCAGGGGCGTTCGCGCCGACGACTGGAAGCTTCGGCGTTGCCGGCGGCGCTGCGTTCGAGCCCCTTTCGCGCGAGGCGGCGGAGAAACTGAACGTCAATCTTCGAAGGTGGCATAACCTTATGTGGATTAGTTACGCGGCGAGCTTTGCGGCGCCGTTGTTGGCGTTAACTTTTCTCCTTGCTACGATGGTTTTTGGCGCGACAAAGGTAGGGACCTACCTAGCGGGGATGACAGGCGTTTTGCTTTTCGTGGTTTGTCTATTGATTACTCCGTTATGGATTTTTTCTTTTGTTCCGCATTATCTCTTCATTTACAACTTTTGGAATTCCATTCCGAAGGCCTTTGCCCGAACAACGCCGGGGAAGGCCGTAGGATTTCTATTTATTCCCTTTTTTAATTTGTATTGGTACTTCGTCGCGTTTTTTTGCGGTTCCGAAGATATAGACAGGGCCCTTGCAGATTACGCGCGACAGAACAGAAATTCCGGCGAACGTCCTTCTTACGCGGGAAACGCGGGCGGTTTGATCGCGGCGATTTGCTTTGTTATCGGCATGACGTGCTTTTTTCCGATCATTTTTTACTTCTGCACGATGAAGATGAAGAAGGCGGCAATTCAGCTTAACTTGTGGCGTTCAGGCGGGGCTCCTCGTCCTCAGAGCGCCAACGAGCCGCGCGTGACGCTTGACGATCTGATTCGTTCCTGAACGACGGGCGCGTTCTTTTCGGGCAATTTGCGACGTCTATTCTTGTCGGAACGAAGGTAATCGGTTATACTTTCGGACGGGCGCGCGGGGCGCGTCGTTTGTATTCGGCGCGGTAGGAGCGCGGGGAACGCCGACGCGCAAGGTTTGTGGATTGTTGTATTATGTCGACTCCGAAACAGCAGCTTTCGTTTGAACGTCCGATCTTTGAGATGGAATCACGGCTTGAAGCTCTTCGCGGCTCCGCGAATACGACGGAGACTCGCGACGAGATTCAACGTTTGCGCCTCGCGCTGGCGGAACTCACGCGCAGTATCTACTCAAATCTCACCGCGTGGGAGACGGCCGAGGTCGCGCGACATCCGGAGCGTCCGCAGGCGCTCGATTATTTCAATCTCGTTTTCGACGAGTTCGTCGAGCTTCACGGCGACAAGGTTTTCGGCGACGACCGAACGATTCGAACCGGCTGGGCGCGAATCGACAATT
>JAEEGL015568760.1_pt1 | contig 15429 bp, 11 predicted proteins | sample 9134231 | NCBI WGS metagenome assembly JAEEGL01 (sample SAMN16246548, study PRJNA631951) | gut metagenome | biome: gut microbiome; feature: rumen; material: fiber-attached | host: Bos | place: Iran: Karaj | collected 2018-10 | reverse complement strand
TTCAGCTACTGGGATGTCGACAAAAATGGTTTTCGGTCATTCCGAGCAGAACAACTGAAAGAAATTAACTGAAAGAGATTATCAGAAACCACAAAGATTTTTTAAGAAACGAATGTGAATAATGAGAATAATTCTAGTCACAAATTAAAATAATATTTATTCGCATTCGTGGACAAAATTCGTTTTAATTATTCACATTCGTTTCTTTAAATATTACGATTTATTATGGTAATTCGTTTCTTAAAGATATGTGCTAATTCTGGTCGTTTCCGTCACCGCCCGGTTCGTCACCGCCTCCGGTGTTGCCTCCGGTGTTACCGCCACCTGTGTTGTCGCTGCCAGTGTTACTGCTCCCCTCGCCGCTAGGAGAGGGGGTGGGGGTGAGTCCCTCATCTTCTCCAGTCAGTTCGCTGTACAGCTTGGTGCTCAGGCTGACATCGTTGCGCATGGCGCGAGCCTTGAAGAGCGACTTCTTGCTCTGGTCGGCCAGGAAGGCAATACCTACGCGGGTCACGTTCTCGCTGGCGCTGTAGTCCTTAGCGTCAGCCACGCCCTCAGACGAGCAGACGGGGTAGAGGGTACCGATGCCGTCCAGCTTCACCTTGTAGCCATCGGCCAGCATCTCCTGCAGGCAAGTCTTCAGCTTGGTGATGACACCAATCACGACGTCCTCGGTGTACACAGAGCCGTGCTTCATGATGTGCTCCGCCATGTCGTTCAGGCTCAGCGTGCCGCGATAGATGATCTTACCGTAGGTCTTCTGCACCTGCTGGCGCTGCTCGTTCTTCTTACCGACTGTCACTGTACGTTCGTACTTCTTAATCTGAATTGTTCCCATAGTTGTAAAGTTTTTTAGTTAATAATTTAGTTAATTGTTAGTTTTGTTGTTTTTTAGTTTTTGTTTTGGTTTTTGTTATTGTTTTCGTGCTCTGGAGAGATAAGCCTTTTCTCTGTGAGAGATGTGCCTTCTCACTCATCGTGATGTGCCTTTTCTCTTTCAGCGATTGGCCTTCTCGCTGTCAGCGTTCGGGCGTGTCTCTCTCGAATCACAATGCAAAGGTAATAAATTTTCAGCGCGTTTCCAAATTATTATCGAAAATAAGCACGCCAAAAAGCACGCGTGCAGAAACCTTCCTGCAGATGCGCACAGCGCACAGTGCACAGTTTTCTTACGCGTCCCTCAATCTGGCGAATTTTCAACTACTATTAATATAATATATATATTATATTAATAGTAATATTTATTTACAGTATTTCTTGCTTTTCTTTGCACCTATCCGTTTTTAAACTGTGCACTGTGCGCTGTGCGCAAACTTTTGCAAACACACTTGAGATTTCTTCATTTTCTTTTTGCTGTTTCCAATAATAATTGTAACTTTGCACAAAAATCTACAATAGCCATGATATTACCTCTTAATAGAGTATTGAACCGCAGTTTTCTTCGTAACCATGAGTCGACGGAAACTAAGGAGCGTTTCCGTAAAGCCCTTCAAACATTGTTGACAAAAATGGATGTCAACGAAGACGAGGAGCACAATAAGACATGGATTCGTGATTTTCTGACTCATTCTTTTTATGATGATCCCTATCAAATAAATACTAGCAAGCGTATTGACCAAGCGATTTTTGGTCCTGATAGTCCACGTCCTTGGGTATTGATTGAGATGAAGGCACCCAGTAATCACTCGGATATGCCCAAAGATGGCCGTTTTGACCGTAAGAGTTTCTGTCAGTTAGTTCTTTACTATCTAAAGGAAGAGAAAGAGCGTGATAATAGAGAGATCAAACATCTGGTTGTGACCAATGGTTACGAATGGTATGTGTTCGAGCGGAAACTATTTTATCATTGTTTCGGAACAGATCGTACTCTTTGGGATGAAATTAAACGTTATGAGCGTGAGGGTAAGACGAATGACGAGATTTATCCTCAACTGATTGCTCCTGCTGTTCGTAAGGTTCAGGACAGCTTTAGTTATGTATATATTGACCTGCGCAAATTCGAGCGTCAAGTCGATAGTCCCGACATCTTGCGTAAACGATCGTTTGAGGCTTTGTGTAAGTTCTTCTCGCCAACGCATCTTTGCATGCTACCCTATGACTTCGACCATAATCACCTTGATACAAAGTTTTACAACGAGCTACTTTATCTGATGGGGGTTGAAGAAAGGCGAGTTGGTCAACTTGATGTCATCCAACGACTGCCTGAAAAGAAGCGTCAGTACTATTCTCTTTTGGAGCAAACTATTTGGCATCTTCAAGAATTAGGTGTCATGGAGGAAGATCTTTATGACATAGCTATGGGATTGGTTATTTCGTGGATTAATCGTATTCTCTTCCTGAAACTTCTTGAAACTCAGCTGGTCAACTTCAATGGTGGCGATAGGCAATATAAATTCCTCGCCCCCGCTGGACCAGAGCCTGCTATTGTTAGCAGTTATCACGATCTGTTTGATTTGTTTTTCAAGGTATTGAGCAAGACCGATCAAGAACGCGACCAAAACATGGGCAGCCGATATGAGCGCATCCCTTATCTTAACAGTGCGCTTTTTGAGGTTTCAGAACTTGAGAAGCAGTATTTTACCATCAATGCGCTGCCTCACGGGGAGATGGACGTCTATTCATCAACGGTTCTTAAAGATAAAAAAGGACGTGTGCTTAAAGACCGTCTTGACTCTCTAGAATACTTGTTACGATTCTTAGAGGCTTACGACTTCGGAACTTACGAAGACGAAGAAGAGGAAGACGATGAAGAGCAGAAGACATTGATAGATGCATCGGTTTTAGGACTGATATTCGAAAAGATTAACGGCTACCAGGAAGGAGCATACTTTACGCCTGGCTATATCTGCGAATACATCTGTCGAGAGACCATTGAACGGGCTGTCGTGACACGCATGAACGAGCACTTCGGCTGGCAATATGAGACGATAGATGAAATTGCAGAGCATCTAGATTATACCAAATCTGAGATTCGTCGTCAGGCAAACGAAATCATCAACAATATCCGTATCTGCGATCCGTCGGTGGGAAGCGGCCACTTCCTTGTGTCAGCACTGAATGAGCTGATAGTAATCAAAGACAAACTGCATATCTTAGAATATTCCGAATATGCAAAGAAATACGCACGTCAAAGAGTTGACGGATGTTTTATTGAGGTTGTTGATGATGAACTGGTTGTAAGAGAAGCGAAATCAGGTAAGGCTTTCTCTTATAATCAAGACAATCTTCTGAGCCAGGCTCTCCAACGTACCCTTTTTGAAGAGAAACGCCGCATCATTAGCCAATGCCTCTATGGTGTAGATATCAACCCCAAGAGCGTGGATATCTGTCGTCTGCGCCTATGGATTGAACTGCTGAAAAATGCTTATTACGATGACGGTCAGCTACAGACGCTTCCTAACATCGACATCAATATCAAACAGGGCGATGCACTTATGTCGCACCTGAAAGTGGAAGTAAAGAAAGAAGCAGCCTCACAAATACCTGCATCAAAAAATGTCAGGGAAGTGATATCGGAATATAAATCGTTGGTTGAAGAGTACAAAAAAGGAACCGGACACGCAAACAGGTTTGAAATCCAAAAGAAGCTACGTGATGTAAAATGGGAATTACGTCAAGGCATACAAACCGACTTCATGGATTACATTACTGCCATCTATAAGAATAAGGATGCTGAGCAGAACTATATGGAATGGATGCTAGAGTTCCCTGAACTACTTGATGAAAACGGACGTTTTGATGGTTTTGATATCCTTGTAGGCAATCCACCATATATTGCATTAGGTGCCGATGGAGGGCGTCTGCGCAAGCGCTACCAGAAGCGTGGATATGAGACTTTTGATAGCAATGGAGATATCTATTTTCTGTTCTACGAACGTGCCCTAAAACTGTTACGTCCAGAAGGCCTGCTTTGCTTCATTACGTCTGACAAATGGTTGCGCAACGATGCTGCCAAGAAACTGCGTAAATATTTGGTTAATAATTCTCAACCATTACAATTGCTCGACTTCCCCGGTCTGAATCTGTTCAAACGAGCAACGGTGGTCAACAATATTCTCCTGACTCGTAATAACCCGGGCAAATCTGTGAATACGCTTTGTGCCACTACAGAGGGCAAGGATATTGATGACGTGAAAAATATCGATCAGTTTGTAGAAGAGAACCGACTGTCCTGCCAGTTTGCCGAAAACCAACAATGGCTTATCCTGCCAGATGGGAAGCGCAGCATCATGCAGAAGATGTTGGAAAAAGGAAAGCCACTGGGAGAATGGGAGAATATTAAATTTGCCAGAGGCGTAGTAACTGGTCGCAACGATGCCTTTATCATCACTACAGCCCAGCGTGAAGAGATTCTTGCCAACTGTGCTACTGACGAAGAACGCCAACGTATAGAGACTGTGCTTCATCCTTTTATCGAAGGCTGCGACATTCACCGTTACCAGCACCAGTGGGCCGACAAATGGGTCATTGGCTTTTATCCTACCCTTCATCTTGACATCAAAGACTATCCTGCTTTAGAACGTCATCTACTGTTCTATGCAAAAGACTGGCTCGTTAGCCAAGGACATGCAGACATTGCCAACGACGAGGCAAGGATGGCAGAGTTCGGCAGACTGTTCTTAGAGCAAAAAGGCAAGACAATTGTTATGGATGGCAAAGAACTGAAAGATGCAAACGGGCAACCCATCAAGTCGCGTAAGAAGACATCGCACAAATGGTATGAAACGTCTGACAACATTGCTTTCCATCAGGAGTTTTCGAAAACAAAGATTGCATGGGGAAATCTAAACAATCAGGCTTCGTGTACTTGGATGCCTGAAGATATGCATATCAATGCCCCAGCCGTGATGGTAACACCAGGAACCAAATATTTGTTGGCAGTGCTTAATTCCCGACTGGCCGACTTCTTCATGCAGACCATTGCTGTTGTGCGTAATGGTGGATACTATGAATATAAGCCTCAATTTGTAAAGCTGATACCCGTCATAGAACATCCCCAGCAAGAACAGGTAGAAGAGATAGAATCCTTAGTTGACCTTGCCATTTCTGGAGATAAAGAAGCGGAAAGAAAAATAGATCTCGTATTGGCAAAAATGTACGACTTGACAGAAGAAATAGAAAACATATTATAGATTGTGGTACGGTTCTCTGATCCATATGATTATTGACCTTACGGGCTGAAGTCACCATGCTTCAGCCTGCTTGCTTATAATAAAAATAATGTATTATGTTACAGGCCTGACACATCGAGCCCCTCTCGTCATTTTTTTTCATTGTTTAACATTTCGGTCATTCGTCTATTTTGTTCTGGAAATCGTATATAAGTGTGTGTGTATTGAAAATTATTTTGTACCTTTGCAAAACAAAATAAAAAAATAGGGATGACAAAGAAAAACAAAAGGCAAGAGAGCGAAACTAAAAAGGTGGTCGCAAAATGCGACAACCCTAATGAGGTGGTTGCAAATTGTGACCACCCTGAAGAGGTTATCGCAAATTGCGAGAACCCCCAAGAAACCGCTCTCAGTCAATATGATATTGAGAAGCTGATAGTTACAGTTCGAGGCGAGCAAGTGCTTATAGACCAAGATATTGCAAGGATTTATGGAGTAGCGACAGGTCGTTTAAATCAACAAGCAAAACGTAATATCGAAAGGTTCCCGGAGTCTTTCCGTTTCCAATTAACAAAGGAAGAACGTGACGAGGTTATTGCAAATTGTGATAACCTCCGCTCTCTAAAGTTTTATCCATCCTTGCCATATGCTTACACAGAGCAGGGTATAGGTCAACTTTCAACCGTAGTGCATAGCAAAATAGCTATAGAAAGAAGCATTATGATTATGAATGCTTTTGTGGCTATGCGGCGGTTTATGGTCCAGAATGCTGGTATTCTGATGCGAATTGCCCATCTCGAAAAACATCAGATTGAAACGGATCAGAAGATGGACATGCTCCTCGACAGGATGGACAAACAATCCCCCAAACTATTGCCAGAGCAGATTTTTGCTACAGGATGCGTTTGGGATGCATGGACTTACATATCTGACTTGGTGAGGAGTACCAAACAGCGGATTGTACTGATTGACAACTTCGTGGATGACCGCGTGTTGTCCCTCTTGGATAAACGGGCAGATAATGTGGAGGCTACGATTTACTCTCGCTACTATGAACCATTCCAAACAGACTTGAAGAAGCATAATGAACAGTATCGTGAAATCCAGTTCATTCAACTGCCACAAAGAAACCACGATAGGTTCTTAATTATCGACAATGATGTCTATCTGCTTGGTGCCAGCGTGAAAGATATGGGTGTCGGCATGTGTGCCGTCACGAAGATGCAGGTATCGCCAGAAACGATATTTGGATTGTTGAAATAAGGATATTTTTTCGAAATATAAATAGTGAATAGAAAAGTCTTTAAATAACAAGATTGTATTATAAAACACACATGATAACATACCAGAAAATGTTTATTGAGGATAAGATAGTATTTCCTCTTAGTAATATGATTAGCGGGCACATGGCGGCAAGAGATTTGCCTTGGCACGATATGGAGGCTGCTCTTGAAAAATGTAGAGAAGGAGGCTGTGGCTTTCTGTCGATTCTTCATTCCAAGATGGTGCCTTACTATGAGTTGTTTTTCTTTGGCGATCCGAAGATATGTCGTTTTGACGTTCCGATGAGCAGAATATTCATGGAAGAGGTTATTCGACACGATGGTGAATTCAAGAAATGGGCAGACAAACAAGACTTGATTGTCGCAACTGAAGGTTGGGGCGACAACTTGAAACGCTCGAAGAATGACCACGTCTTTTATTATTTCTACTTTTTGGAACTGCTTATCAGCAACTATTCTAATCAGGATTGGGAAAAGTTGGCTGCCAAAGTTAAGGAGTTGCTGTTTAAGTCGGAGGTCTATAGTGATTATAAAACTGACGAATTGCTTTGCATACTGCATGCTTTTACTATGATCATGCAACAAGAATGGGAAGAGAGTTCCAAAAGAGGTATGTTCATAATGCTGCGTGAGAATTGGGGATTCATGAAGTATTTCTACTCATTGATGACACGCCATATTGTTGGTAGCAAACTGACGAATTTCGCCGCGCTCACCAATGCTGTTACTCAGAACAAAGATAATCTTCCTTATATTCATATCTACTATTGCGCGCTTACGGAGAGAATGGACTCTTTAGGGTTGAATCCGAAACAATATGAAAAGTTAGAGAATGCGCGAATGAAGTTATCGGAGTGGTGTAACAGAAACGAGCCCTCTGACATTCTAAATGAACTTTGTGACACGTTGTTTCCTGAGGATTTCCAACGTTTGCTAGGCGATATGCGACCTAAGACATATGGTGAGTTGGAAGAAGAGAATCAGAGAAAGGACGAGATTATTGAGCGAATGCAACAACAAGTCAGTCAGGCATGGGATACAACCAATAGACTTGTTGACACATTTAAGAACGCCATTGAGTCGTCAATACCCATTCCTGATATAGAGAAAAGATTGATGACCTTGCCTGCCGGTACTGCGTGGGATATTTATAACAAACTGGAAGAATCGTTGCGTTTCCACGATAATTGGCGTAAGTATAACCAGAGTCTTGAATCGAAAGTGCTAGCCAGACTTCAGGAAGCAGAAAACAGACAGTCGCTGGTGAATCTCAATAATCCCAGTTTTAATTCTTTATACGACATCCACGGAAATCAGACAATTAACTTAGAAGGGTTGAACAATGGAGGAGAAGAAAACTAAGACAATAGGTGGTATCACGTTTACGGGCAGCGTGACGTTTAACGGTCCGATGTTTGACATTCACGACAACGAGCATATACACTTCGAACAACCAAGGCCGCATGCACCAAAAGGTAACGAGGCCGAGAAAAAGACGAGACCGGTGCATCGTCATGAGAAACCTCGCGTGACGATGACGTTGAAGCGCAAAGGTAAGGTTACCGACGGTCACCTGGCTCTGATATTCATGAAACTGCAAAAAGAAGAATGGATTGACGGCAACAATGCTGATTTTAAGGCGCTCTTCTCCGGAGCGATGGACGATGACTGTATCTTGACGTGGAAAGGGACGATAGGCAAGAGCACCCTCGTAGAGCTTTTCAGAGAGTTGGTCAATACAGGACTGATTATTGTGCCCAACGGTTTCGCACTTCCTGCCATCTTGGAAGGCCATTTCAAAGACAATAGCGGCCAATGGCTGACGGGACTCAGCAAAGGAGATAAACCTAACGACAAAGGTCTGCCCATGATAGCGTGGTGCGTAAAGATGCTGCAAACCGACCCACAGAGACTGCTGAATGGAGGCTTTGACGAAGATGCAGACTTGTATGGTTCTGGCTATGATTCTTATGACCATCAGGATTTGCGATATCACACTCATTGAGTAACGTAGACTTAGGACTATCCGGTGCCTTCGGGAAAACGTTCGGGTAGTCCTCATTTTTTTTATAATAAAAGCATTTATTGCGGGAATTCCTTGTTACAAAGGGGTTCCCGCTTTCTTTGTTTCCCTTCTTTCACAGCGATTCTTTGTTCCACCCGATGAATGACCCGAAAGTTCACCCGAAGAATTACGGGGTGTTGACGGTATTACGAATTCATCATTTAACAACAAGTAATTATGGAAACAAAAAATCAAGTAAATGGCGTCATGCCCGTAGTAAGAAACAAGTTTGGTGTATGTGTGAAGCAATGCTGTTGCAGCTGTGCCTTCAAGGAAGAGACGAGACTGATGTCGGAGAGGTATTGCACGAAGCACGAGAAGAGCGTTAAGATGCCAGCCGTCAGCGTCTGTCAGCACTGGAAGATGAACATGCAGCAGAGAATGGCTGGACTGGGACACGGCAAGGTGAAGTGTCGGGAGTATCTGATGTATGTGCTGAAGGTAAGAGAGAGCGAAGATCCTGAGGCTACACCAAAATCCGTTCAGGACATCCGTCAGGAATTCGAAGAGAAATATGGTTCAATATTTATGTAAGATTAATCAACTCAAAACAATGAAAAAGAATAATCAGACATTGGTGACGCTGGCTGCCGAGGTGGCCGTCACAGAGACAGAGAATGGAATGGATTACGTACAGGTGTTGCCTGAGAATCCGCGTGTAGGACTGGTGAAGCCGTTCTGCGGCTGGGGCAGAGGACAGATGCTGTCGAACGGCAGTTTCGACTTCATTCGCAAGCCCCGCAAGCGAAAGAAACCTGACTACAAGGAGGGGCACGTCAGCCTGTCGTTTGGCGATGACGGTTTGGACCGCGTCATCTTCGTACTGCCCAATGGTCAGCGCGACGAACTTTCCACATTGTTGCCGAAAGAAATCAAGAAGTTGGTTGTTTACTTAAAGAAGAGAGGACTATGATGCAGATAGCAGGAAACTCACAGCATACCGGTAACAAGAACCGCGGATATGCAGAGTCGTGGACTTCGGAGCAGCTTGACGGGCTGCTCTCCGAAGACTGGCTCAGGAAGCAGGTTGCCGACATTCGCGGCGGTGACGAGAAGCAGAAGGATCTGTTGCCCTACATCTGTCCGCACTACTCGGCATTCCGCAATAATCATCGTGCGCAGAAAGACATACTGCCGGAGGCGTTCACCCACATGACCTGCGTGGACGTTGACGACAAGGAACTGGTGGACGAGGCCATCAAGCAGGCGCTGGCGGTCAACGCGGACGAGTATTCAGACTGGCAGGACCAGGTGTTGCGCATAGAATATTCGGCACGTAAGAAGGTGCACATCTACATTCGCATACCCAAGGGTAAGACGATCGAGGAGGCCCAGCGGGCGTTCTGCAAGGAGATAGGTGTGCCCTACGACGAGAGCTGCATCACGCCTGAGCGATTTATCTACGTAACGGGCAAGGATGAGGAAATATTCCGTTCTGAGCATTGGCTTGAACAACTGTCGGACGAGGAGTTGGCAGAGCGCAAGGAGGCGTACCTGATGCGCGGACTGGACGTTGACGGACGACCGCTGAAGAAGGGTAACGGTCAGCCATCTGACATCAGTCCTCAGCCTGTGATAGAGCCCGATGAGTGTACGTCTTCTCCCCGTACACTGTTCATCTTCGACCAGTGTATCAAAGAGGCAGGACTGAAACAAAGTCACCTGATTGTGGCCGGAGCACGCCACCAGTCGCTAAAGAGTGTGCTTAGTGTGGGAGCAACCCAACTGCTGACGCGGGAAGAGTTGATAGGCGTCTTGAAAGAACGTATGCCCGACACGTGGCAGGACGATAACGTACAGCGACTGGTTAGTGACTTCTACGAGAAATACACCGACCCCAGCCAGAAGATGAACCAGTTTCAGCGTAAAGTGTTGGCACAGAGCCTGAGAATGGAAGAGGAGAATGACTCAACGGACTCAGAAAGCGACGAAAAGGTTGATGAGGACAATGTAAAAGAAACGCAGATACAATGCGACATGAGGGCGTCGCTCTCGGAAATCTATGCCGGCAGCATGCCTCCGAAGATGCCAGTGCGGTTGCCTAAACTCATAGGACTGCTCACAAAGAATACGCCAGAGATCTATAAACCCACAGTGGCCCATGCAGTATTTCCACCACTCGGAGCGCATCTGCACAAGGTGCAGTTCCTCTATACTGATAATAAGTTGCACGAGGCCACGCTGATGAATGTGGCAATGGCGGGTACAGGAGCTGGTAAGGGATGTATTGACGACCCGATAGACCACATCATGGCCGACATCCGACAGCGTGATGACGAGAACACCCAGCGTCTGAAGGAGTACAATGACGAGATGAACCGAAAAGGGGCCAACAAAGACAAGAAACAGCGTCCGGAAGATCTGATTATCCAGGAGATTCATTCTGATACGACACATGCAGCTCTGGTGCAGCGACTCGACGAGGCCAAGGGACGTTTCCTCTATATGAAACTGAACGAGATAGAGCTTTTCGACAAGCTGAAAGGAACGGGAGGTCAGCAGTTTGTGTTGATTTGTCAGGCATTTGACCCGCATAACCGTTATGGACAGACGCGTGCCAGCACGCAGTCCGTAAATGCTACCGTTCAGCTTCGCTTCAACTGGAATGCAGCAGGCACTATCGGGGCTGTGACCCGATACTTCTGGAAGGTGCTGACAAAAGGTCCCATCTCGCGTATCAACTTCTGCACGATTCCTGAACGGGAGATAGGTGCCGAGCAGCCCGTCTATGGTGTCTATGACGACGAGTTCGACAAGCAGTTGCAGCCATACATCAGAAACCTGACGGAGGCCAGTGGTATCGTGGAATGCAGACAGGCTCACTCGTTGGCACGACGGCTCATCGCAGAATGCGCAGAGTTCTCGCGACTATCACAGGACAGAGTTTATGAGAATCTCTCATTTCGTGCCAATGTCATCGCATGGCTGAAGGCTTGTGTGCTCTATGTCGCAAACGGCTGTAAGTGGGAAAAGACGATAGAGGACTTCGTACGATGGAGCCTACACTACGACCTGTGGTGCAAGATGCGATTCTTTGCCGAGGGCATTCGCAGTGAGGAGCATGCAGGAGAACGCATCGGCAAGCGTGGACCACAGAGTCTGCTCGACCTGCTGCCCGACGAGTTCACTCTAGAGGATGCAAAAAGAGTGAGACGACAGCAAGGAAAGGATGCCGGCGACAGAGCTACCCTACACATGATTAGGACATGGAGCGATAGAAGTTACTGCGCACAGTGCACAGAGCACAGTTTTGTTAAGAGCGAAAAGTTTAAGAATAAATGAAGAATTAAGAATTATGTTACCAAGAGGAATTAGAAATAATAATCCACTGAATATCCGCAGGAGTAAGGATCAGTGGCAGGGATTGAAGAAAGAGCAGACGGATTCGTCTTTCTGCCAGTTTGAGGACTTAGTGTATGGGTGGAGAGCAGCGTTTAAGCTGCTCACCCGTACCTACTACCATACGTATAGGCTCTATACCATCAGGGCTATCGTGACGAAGTGGGCACCACCCAACGAAAACAATTCAAAGGCGTACGTTGAGAACGTCAGCAGACTAACGGGTATTCACCCAGATGAGCCACTGGGTATTCCTTCGGAGAGCCCAGCGCGCTGGATAGCCTTAGGTGCAGCAATGGCTATTCAGGAGAATGGGATTACGTCGATAGACTGGTTCGCCATGTTGCGAGGGTGGGAGATGGCAAAGTCTAGTTGACAAGTTGTTGAAGTATGACCACTAAAAAAGGACTCTGGCGTGAGTCCTTTTTGTGTAGTGTTTATTTCAATGTTGTTGTCACCTTGGTGGCGGTTTTCTGTCCGGCGGTCTCGGTGGAAACCTCGGTGGTCCAGGTGGCAGGCCAGAAGTCGTCCTGTAACTTGAAGGTCGTGGTCTCCTTGGCGTCAAGCTTCAGCATGCCGCTTTCTATCAGCTGGTCGATTTGTCCCTTGATGGCATCGGCCTGTTCAGGCATGGTCTTCTCTAACTGGGTAATGATCAGCTTCTTGATCTGCTCTTTCGACATGTTCAGCGTGGCGTTGGTGGTAACGTCCTTGCCGTTGACGAAGTACATGCGCTTCATGTTCAGTCCTTGGTCGTTGACAAACTCCTCCTGAGCACCTGTCATGATGGTCTTGCCGAAGAGTAGCAGCGGACTGCTGCTGCCTGTCATGCTCTTTAACAGGGCTTCTTCTGACAGGCTCTCCATGAATTGTTGCTTCAGCGCTTCTTCGGGAATCATGCTCTTGGCCTCGGGTATGAGTTCGTAGAGTTTGTTCATCATCATTTTGCTGCGCTCATCGAGCTGTTTGTTCAGTTCGGCATAGTTGACAATCTTCACGGGTTTGCCATTCTTGTCGGTAGCAATGCGGATGTTGACGTCCTTCATCATCTCCTGAGCGGCAGACAGAATCTGAGCGGCAACGTTGCTGGCAGCAGCATCGCTGGTGAAGTTGGTGGTTATCACGTCGAGGACGTAGCCGTCGGCAGTGGCATCGCTTACGGTGTACTTCGTATTTGTTGCGATGTTGATGGCAGACTGTCCGGGCAGCGTCATGCAGGCTTTGCTTTCGTACACTTTCTCCATGCCCTTCTTCAGGGTGGGAATGACTTTCAACTGGGCTTGTGCGGCCGTCATCGTGATCAGCGCGAGGCTGACTAATAATAGTTTTTTCATTGCAATGTTTATTGTTTAATGTTTAATGGTTATTGTTTTACCAGTTTCACGTTGCTGAGGCTGAGCTTAGCCGTCTTCTCGTCAATCTGCTGGTCTTTGGTGTAATACATGATGGTGCTGTTGCGGATGTCGATGTCGCGGACGTTGTCCAGACCCAGGATGCCGCTGGCCTGGATGGCTGTGCCGGCACCATAGCACACCACATTATTGATATGGATGTCCTGGAAGTAGGGGGCAACCTTCTTCTGTTCGTCAGTAAAGGTAGGTATGGCGTTGGGGTCGCTGCCTGCAGGACGGTCCACATAGTCGCACTGGAAGACGATGGCCTCGTCCTTGATGTCGTTCATGACGATGCCATCAATGAACATCTGTTCCGTCTTGCCACCACGACCCAGTCCGCTCTTGAAACGCAGACCCGTATCAGTGCCGCTGAAGCGACAGTTGCGCACCACGATGCGGCGCATACCCTGCATGGTCTCACTGCCCAGCACGAAGCCTCCGTGGGCATGGAAGACGGTGTTGTCCTGAATGAGGATGTCCTCGCAACCATTGGCAGGGGCGTCGGCCTTGTTCTTGCCACTCTTCATGCAGAGACCATCATCGCCTGCATCGACGGTGCTATTGACGATGAGGCCGATGTTGACGTCGGAGAAGTCGATGGCATCACCATTCTGGGCATTCCATGAGCAACGTACTGTGACGCCATCCACGATGACGTTCTTGGAGTAGCAGGGGTGCAGGTGGAACTTAGGAGCGTTCTGGATGGTGACACCCTCGACGAGCACGTTCTCGCAACTCTCGAAGCGCACCAGGTCGTTGCGCATCTTCTCCTGAGCCTCAGGGGTGTCGGCAATGTTCTTGTAGCCACCCTTGTCGTTCCAGGGGTACCAGAGCTTGCCACCGTCTTTCTCTACACCACCGATGACATTCTTGTATTTGTTCCATTCCACGTCGCTGACCTTCTGGCGCTTGACAGGGCGCCAGTGGTCGCCATTGCCGTCGATGATGCCCTGACCCGTGATGGCTATATTCTTACGCTTCGAAGCACGGATGCCAGCAAAGACCTTTGTGGTGGATTTCTCGTTGATGAACAGCGACTTGTCGGGTGACATGAGGATGATGGCGTTCTTGTCGAGGTGTAGCTCGATGTTGTCCTTCAACTGGATGGGGCCAGTGAGCCAGATGCCCTGTGGAACAGTCAGGCGACCACCACCCAACTTGCCCAGTTTGGAGATGCCCTTGGCAAAGGCTTCGGTGTTGAGGGTCATACCGTCGCCTACGCCACCCACCTCTGTGAGGCTGACCTCATTGGCAGGAATGACGGGGCGAGAGACTTGTGCCACCTTCGTGGGCAGGTTCTGATAATACTTAGCGTAGTCTTGTGCGTGTGCAGTGAGCGCCAATAGCGATACTGCGATAGTAGTAAGTAGTTTGTTCATTGTTTTATTTGACTATTTGACAATTTATGATTTGACAATTTATGATTTGACAATTTATGATTTGACAATTTATGATTTGACACCCACAATCTTGGTGGCAGGCTGTTCCTTGTTGCGACGATTGACAACGGTGACAACGGCCTGAGCCAGATTGATGAAGGCCAGACCAGTAGCCGTATCGCTGTTGAGTGCTGCAGGCTCACCCTTGTCGCCACTGTCACAGATGCCTTGTACCAAAGGAATCTGGGCGAGTAGGGGAACATTCATCTCCTCAGCCAACTGCTTGCAACCTTCCTTACCAAAGATGTAGTACTTGTTCTGGGGCAGTTCGGCAGGAGTAAACCATGCCATGTTCTCGATGAGACCAAGGATGGGTACGTTGACCTTCTCGTTCCTGTACATATCGATACCCTTGCGGGCATCGGCCAGTGCCACCTGCTGAGGTGTAGAAACGATGACGGCACCCGTGATGGCCAGCGTCTGCAGCAGGGTGAGATGGATGTCGGAAGTGCCAGGAGGGGTGTCGAGGATGAAGTAGTCCAGCTCGCCCCAGTCGGCATCGGCAATAAGCTGCTTCAGGGCACTTGTTGCCATACCACCACGCCAAAGCGTTGCTGTGTCAGGACTGACGAAGAAACCGATGCTGAGCATCTTGACACCATAGGCCTCGATGGGACAGATGAGCTGACGGCCATCTTTCTCGACAGCATAGGGACGCTCGTCCTCGACGTGGAACATCTTGGGCATAGACGGACCGAAGATGTCGCAATCGAGCAAGCCCACCTTATAGCCTAAGCGAGCCAGCGCAATAGCGAGGTTGGCAGAGACGGTGCTCTTGCCCACGCCGCCCTTGCCAGA
>JAEEGL013829711.1_pt1 | contig 15429 bp, 7 predicted proteins | sample 9134231 | NCBI WGS metagenome assembly JAEEGL01 (sample SAMN16246548, study PRJNA631951) | gut metagenome | biome: gut microbiome; feature: rumen; material: fiber-attached | host: Bos | place: Iran: Karaj | collected 2018-10 | reverse complement strand
GGATCATCACCCAGGTGCGCGCAAGGCTCGGCATCACCCTCTCGATCGGCTGCGGGCTTTACCCCGGCGATGCCAAAACCGCAGAGGCGCTCTTTAAGACGGCCGACGAGCGATTGTATCAGGCCAAAAACCAGGGTCGCGACCAATATCAGGGTCCCCGGAGCGCATCCTGAAACCGCATCAAAATTTATCGTCCCCCTTTAAAAATCACCCGCCAACGCGCATCTGCCTAAAATCACAGCTATTTTTGAAATATCTGAGGCAAAATTTTGAGTTCTCCCTCGGGGCGGTGGTAGATTTCGGCGTTGACCCTTCAATTCCCGCTGTGATAGTTCTCTAGCCGCTTTGAGCGTTACGGATACAATCCGTTTGCGCCCGCGCCTCGGCCAAAAATGCAGCCGATTGCGAAGAACGAGGGAAGCGATTGAAGTCAGCAGATATGGATCCCACTGAAGCCCCCCTGGGCAACACAGAGGCGTTGCCGGAATCCCGCCATAAAGAGCGCCGCAGAGAACGCCGAAGCCCCGGTAAAAAAGGACGCCGCAGTTCGCGCACCATCGCCACCCGACGTTTAAGCCGCGAAGAGCTCGCCCTCGCTGAAGAGCTCAAAACCGTGATGTACGATCGGCCGCACAACCGCGAGCAATGCGTTCACGGCATGCGCCCTTGCCCTTACGTCGCCTGCAAGCATCACCTCTATCTCGACGTCAACCCCGAAACGGGTTCCATCAAACTCAACTTCCCCGACCTCGAAGTCTGGGAAATGCAGGAGACCTGCGCGCTCGACGTCGCTGATCGCGGCGGCATCACCCTCGAAGAGGTGGGCGAAATCCTCAACCTCACCCGCGAGCGCATCCGCCAGGTCGAAGTCAAAGGATTGCAAAAACTCCGCGAGAGCGCCGATAACCTGGGGCTCCAGGATTTCCTGAACTTCCTCGAACGCAACCTCTCAGCCGACTGATTGCAAAGCCCCAGGCCTCAGGCCTCTCTTTAAACCCGCCTCTTCCCTTCATTCCCGTTGACACCTTTTTTCTTTATCCGCCGCATGGGCCGATCCCTTTTGTGGATTTGGTTTTTATGTGCGCTCCTGCTTTGGGGGCTCTGGATGGCGATCCAGCTGATCCCGCTGCGCGATCTCTGGCGTCAGGTGAGCGGTTTTTCAAAGCTCGGGATTGCGATGTGGGGGGCGGTGGCCCTTTGCGAAGCGGCGCTGCCTTTGACGGGGGCTCTCGCATCGGGGCTCGCTTATGGACGCCTTCGGCAGGAGGGCGCTCTGCTCGCATTTCAGATGCTGGGGCATCGGCCGGCGGCCTTGTTCCTGCCGGCTGCGCTACTCGGAGGATTGCTTTCAGCCTTTGGGCTCTTTGCTGCCCAATCCGCCGTTCCCAGAAGTCTCTCGCATGTGCAGTCCATTTTAATCGACGCTTTGCAGCGGGAGTTCTCGTCGCCGGGTGAGCATTTGTTTTCGAATGGCGCGATGCTCTTTCAGACGGAACCCGTAAACGGCGCAAATGAGGTGATCTTCGTCGATGGGACAAAGCCTTATCCCACGGTGATCCGGGCAGAGGCGATCCGGCTTGAGGGCGAACGGCTCGTTTTAAAAGAGGCCTGGATCTACGGATCGGCGCTGCAGGCTCATGTGGGCAGAGTCGCCTTAAACGCCGATGTTGTAAGCGCGCAAAAAAAACTCAAAGCCTTTGGACCGCCCAACGCAACGCCGTCTGCTGAGCTCGATCAATCGCTGCATCACCGCTTTATCTATCACCGTCGGATCGCGATGCCTGCCCTCGCCCTCATATGGAGCCTTCTTGGCGCGTTCCTTGGGGCCTCTTATGGGGGAATCCGCGCGTTACTGGGATCGGTCGGCCTCATCGCCTTTGCATACGGTTTGTTTCGCGCAGGTGAGTTAAACGCCCGTGCCGGCTTTTGTCCCATATGGTGGGGTGCCTATGCGCCCCTGTTTTTGATGACGGCGGTTTGTTTATGGTGTGCCCTGCGGATGCAGATGCAATTGGCGGAAGATGCGAGGGGGTGATCGGAGGGTGATTTTCAATCGGCGGGATTGGTGCAATATGCAAACACAGCATCCATACCAAGAGAGCGAATAGCGAATCGACCGCAGCGGTTATTCTCTCTAATCCGTGGAATTGCCCAACGCACATACGACGATCATTCCCCAATCCCGCAATTTGGTACCGTTATTTCACAGAGCGATCTCATCAAATCCAGAGATTGCCCAACGACTCCACCATACGCACTCCCCCATCCTGCGGATTCATAAATACACCACTACTGCGCGTTTCCGAATCCGCGCGTTTGCAGGGAGGCGGGCTTTGAGTTTTTGGGGATGTGGGGGGATTGGGGGATCGCTTTTAGAGGGCGGTGGGGAGATTGGGCGACTTACGCTTCATCGTCGTCGTCGTCATCATCGTCGTCGTCGTCATCCTCAAAATCATCGTCATCGTCGTCGATGTCTTCGTCGATTGAGGTGGTGACGGGGCGCGGGGGCCTTTCGGGATCGCCGGGTGCGCGGGGTTTGGGTTCAACGGTTGCCGTCACACCGCCGCCTTCGAGCATGGGTGCGGTGGTGACGATGCCCACGTCGGCGAGTTGTTCCATGAGCTCGTTCAGGAGCTTGATCCAACGCTCGGTCACGGCGCGCTCACGGCCGCGCATGCGCACCACAAAGCGGACACGATCGCCGGCATCCAGAAACCGCCTTGCGTGGCGCAGCTTGGTTTCGAGATCGTGCGGATCGGTCTTTGGCCGCAGCTTCAGGATCTTGGTTTGGGCGCAATGGGGCTTCTTTTGCTTCTTGCGCTGTTCGTAACGGAACTTCCCGTAGTCCATGATGCGGCATACGGGCGGTCGCGTGTTGGGCGACACTTCGACGAGATCGAGACCTTTTTCAAAGGCCAGACGACGACCCTCATCCGGTGACATCACGCCGAGCGCTTCGCCTTCGGGCCCGATGACCATGATTTGAGGGATGCGGATTTGGTGATTAATCCTTCTGCGTTCTTCCAAGTTGAGCTGGACTCCCCATGTTTGAGTAAAATCTGGCGTTCAATAATGGCGCCGCGTCGTAAAGTCAACCAACTCGGCCCTTTATGCAAATCTTTGTTGGCGAAAAATGCCTTTGCCTTTATTTTGCGCCACATGAAACGTCTGATTGCCGCATTTTTAGGGATTCTGGCCGGTTGCTCGGCTTCGTACGATCACTATGCAAAGCTCGGTCGCAATGCGCTCGGTCACGGTGAATACCGGCAGGCGCTCGATTTCTTTGACCTGGCCGATGCGATGGCGCCTGAGGGAGTCGATTTTCAATCCCAGATGGCGGCTGTAAGCCGTGGGCTCGGGCAGCAGCAACTCGACCAAAAGCGATGTGACCTTGCAGAGGAAGCCTTCTTAAAGGCGGAGCGTACGGGGAAGCTCGATAAGGAGAGCAGCTTAATCGATCACCGTGCGCTGTACGACTGCTACCTCGATCAGGAAGCGGAGCCGGATACGGAAGTGAGGGTGCTGCGGCATCTGTTCCAACTGGGCGAATCGCGCATGAGGCTGCTCAACCGTCTCGCGCAACTCGAAGCAGAGACGGGCGGCGATACGGCGGTCACCCGTATGTTGCAGATCGATGAAAAGACGCCGCTCAACCATACCGATCGAGAAGCGCTGGTTGCGGGGTTGCGGGCGTTGAGGCGCGATCCGGAAGCGCTTCATCACCAGGAGATACTGGTCAACGCCTATCCATATGAGGCGATGCACCGGCTGCAGCTGGCCGACATCTGCGAAAACGTGGGACAAAGGGAGAGAGCCCAGGGCATCTATGAGCAGATGTTGAAGGAATATCCCGCAAACCCCGCGCTCTATTTGCGCTATGGCGATTTCTTGCGCAGGCAGGGCGATCAGAAGAAAGCCCAAAGGATGAAAGACGAAGCCGATCGCCTGCGGGGCATCGACGTAACACCGCGACAACTGAGAGATCTCCCGAAGAGCCGCCGCTGAAAGCGGCTCTTTTTTTAAACGCCTCCCCTCACCCTTCTCCGCAATCCGCGCGTTTGGCGCACAGCCTCCCCGCCCTCATTTGCGAATCCCGCCCTTTGAGCGGCGCCTTTAGGGCAGCCGCTCGTAGTTCTTCTCCTGTTCGGATCCATAGAAGCTCATCTGTTGCACGCTGTAGGAGGATCGGTCATCGTAGCTCAGATCGTTGATGCGGAATTGGGCGTAATCGAAGGGACGCTTCAGGATCATCGCGTACAACGTCATGTACATGTAGCCATCCGAGAGACCGGTCCCTTCCAAATCGGCCGGAAACGCGGGGAGCGCATAGGAGGTCTCTGTGCCAGGAGCGAAATGTGTCCAGATGGTCTTCCCCATATCGTTGCGCACGACCAGGTAAAGCACATCGGCGGGCTCACAGGGTGTTCCGTTTGCGGTGCGATGAAAATCCCAGGCCAGGAGGCGATCGGCCGAAATCGGACTTCCGGAGAGAGGCGATGTGAAGGCAACCGTCGGAGCGAACGGACCGATGGAAATGCCTTCCACGGGATCAAACCGATGCGCGGTATAGAACGAATAGCTGTAGGGCAGCGCGTACGTAGAAGCGGCGGGATGCGCGAGGGCTTCGAAGTAGTAATGCGCATCGTCGGGCCATTGCGAAAGATCGGGCAGATGGCGCAGCGCCAATGATTCGGATTGACCGGAGACGGATCCGAGCTCGATGTAGCCGTCGGCGGATAAGTCGAGATAGCCGTCAACGGTATTCAACGAAGGCGCGTCCTGGCCGGAGCCCGGAGGATCCTTCAGATTCAAGGGCAGGTCTAGATCCATCGCCTGATCGAGGGTGATTTCGACGTCGGTCAATACGGATCCGAGGCTCAGGGAGCGATAGCGCGAGAGGCCCATTGCGACGGGGACCACCGAGCGGCGCATGGTCCAATAGTTGATGATGTTGTTCTGGTATTTGGTGAGCATTTCGGTTTGAACGTAACCTACGACGGCGACCACCGCGAGCTGCCCGCCACGACTGGTGATTGAAAAGGGGCCGTCGCTGAAGAGGATCCCATATGGGCCGGGATTGGGGAGGCCCGTGCGGTTGTATGGACTCGTATGGCTGGTTTCGATAAAGGCCGCCATCTGCCAGCCGGGCTCTATGGGCTTTGGCCAGTCTTCCATGCCGTGGAGATATCCCTTAATGGTTGCAGTGGTGGGTTTCGGTGGATCGTCATCTCCGCCACCCTGAGGATTGGGATTCGGCGGATCGGGGATCTCCGGGTTAAAGGGATCCAAGAAGAGCGACAGGTTCTCGCTCGTTATCCGTTCGAACGACTCCACGGAATAGTCGGTCATGGCCGCCACCAATTGCACGGGATTGGGCAGATCGAACTCCGAGAAAGTCACCAGACCGTTTTCATCGGTGGTCTTCAACAGGCGCTCTTCCGGCCGATCGGGGTGACTGGCGATGACCGTAGCCCCCACCAATGGCCGATTCGTGTAATTGTCGCGCACGCTGACGTTGACGGTCCATTCAATCGGCTCCCCAAAGGGGCCGGCGTAATAGCTGTAGGGCGTAATGTACGTGTATGCGTCGGGCTCGAGCATGCTGTCCTGCGCAGTCCAGAGCCTTAATTCGGCGCTGCCGAGTGCGTTCTTTGGAGTCCTCGCGGTTGCGCGCTCGCTCGACTCCACATGGATCTGTTGAAGGGGGATTCCGCCTAAGCTGCCCTGAAGGATTTCGTCGAATCCGCGGCCTTGCAGAACGATCAGGGTATCGCCTGCAATCGATCCGTGATCTGGGGTGATCGAATAGACGTCGACATCTTCGTAATAGACGGCATCGAGGGAACGGCGCTCACCGCCCTGCTCCACAATCACGGCGACTTGCCCCAAAGCGTGCGGCGGGGCCATGCAGGATAAAATGGAACAGCAGGTCTCGCTGCAGGCCTTTCTCGTGCAGAGGATCTCTTGGCCGTCGACTGTGACCTGCACATCTTCCAAAAAGCCCGATCCGCCGATCACGAAGGAGGTACCGCCCCGCTTTATGAATCGATTGGGGAGCAGGCTTTGTACGTCAAATGCCGGATTCTCCGGATCGACGTAGAGCAGCGCATCCTCTTTTGTGAAAGTGCCGTTTCTGTTGAAAACCTGCAGATCGACCATGCCCGCATCGTGAGCAGGGGTTGTGAACCTTAAGACCGTCCTTTCCAATTCCGAAGAAATGTCTGAAGCCTCGATGCCGCCCAGTTGCACAATCGAATCGCTTGAGAGGCCGATGCCGTTGATGGTGATCTCAGCTCCGCCGCTTGTGGGTGACCATTGGGGGGTCCAGTCGGCAATCAGGAGAGGTTCGGTGTAGGTGAAGCCGCCGTTTAACCGAACTGCGCCGTTTTCGTTTTGGACGGCGACGTCGACCACGCCTTCTCCTGCTGGTGTCAAACCGGTGATCGTGAGCCCCTCATCATCAATTTTGACTGATGAGGCGTTCTTGCCGCCGATCCGCACAGTGGTCGACTTGATGAAACCGCTGCCCGTGATCGTAAACGCAGTCCCGCCCTTTGCGGGGCCCCGGTTGGGCGACATCTCTTCAATTTCTACGGGTACGTAGTAATGGAAGGCCGACTTTAAGACGATGGGCTCGGATTGGTTGGGCCATGTTAAGACCACATCCACATCACCGGCCGCTTGACCGGAGGGCGCTTTGACGCGCAGATGGTTTGTGCTCTCTACAGTATTTGCGGGCGAGAGGGCGCTTCCGAATCGGACGGTCATGCCCTCTTCAAAATCCTGGCCTACGATCATGACTTCCGTTTCTTCATCGACCGGCCCACGGTTCGGTCTCAGGCTGTTCACTCGCGGATCGAGCTCGACTACGATGCTGTCCTGAACCGTGGAATCGTTCTGCGCGCTGTCGGCAGAGATCGTCGAATCCACGAGAACCGGCAATTCGACCTCGCCCTCTTCCCCCTCACAGCCCCAGATGGCGAGGCAGAAGAGGATCGCCATTTTGCAACAGAGCGCCATGCGCATCATCGGCTTCATATCCCCTTTCAAATCTTTGGTCATCTGCAACTTCCCTTTTCAGCTCAGCGTTTTCATCCGTTTATTTGCAAATCAGCTTTTGCGCAGGTTTCAGCCAATCACACGGACTGAAGCGATCACGATCGATCACCGTTTGCCCAATCCGTCCCTTTGCGGAGTTTTGACGTCAAAGCTGTTTTGCAATCCGTTCATTTCCGTTCAATACCTTCAGGACTCATTTCTTCAATCCGTCCGTATCATGCGATCACATCCGATGTGCGTTCATCCAATCCATCCGATTGCAGGATTTCGACATCATCACCGCTTTTCAATCAAACGGATTGCGCCGCTTTCATCGATCCACTTCCGCTCCATTCACCGGATTGGCTTCAAGGCCTCATTCTCATTCTTTTCAATCCCCGCGTTTGGATCGATCGTCACCAAAGGCCTTTTCGCCCATGGGCGGGTTTCGCAAGATTCACATTTTTGGCGTTCAAGTCAAGAGAGCGCCAGCTGCAAATCGTCACAGGATTCCATTTTGTCGAAGCTGCCGTTTGCGATCGACGCGATCACGCGATCCTTCTCCATCAGCCATTCTACGGCGTTGGTCTGGAGCACGCGCCAGCCCTTTTGCTTCAGTTGCAAAGGCCGGTGAACGTTCGCATCGTAGCCGTCCGGCTGTTTGTCGTCCTGAATGAGCACGGCGATCGGCGCTTCTCCCGGCTTTGTGAGCACCAGGGGGATCGTGAAGGATCCGATACCGACGTCTTTCTCGATCCGGTAACCCATGGGTTCGACGGATTCGTAGATTTGGGTGGAGAGATCGACGTCGCCGGGTAACTCAACCTTGGGATTGAAGGGACAGGCGATCGAGCCGCCCTGCAGTTGTGCCTGCATTAAGGCGTCGTTTAAGGCGCCCTGGGATCGGATTTCGTCGTCATGGGCGGCGGCATACATATATTCGACGAACAATCGCAGGAATTCGGGACCGAGGTTCTTGACGTTGGCGAGCTGCAGTTCCTCTGGGTTAAACGAGCAAACCACGGTGCATCGGTATTTCGCCCGCGAGATCGCGACGTTTAGGCGGCGCTCCCCGCCTTTCTGACCGATTGGGCCGAAGCGTGCGGGCACCCGCTTCTGATTGCTCCCCTTTAACAAAACGGCGCAGTGACCCAGTGAGAAGAAGATCGCGTCTCGCTCATCGCCCTGCACGTTCTCGATGTTCTTGACGAAGGGTCGGGCATCGGGCGGCGTGTCCTCGCTCGTCCTTTGGTTGTATTGCAGAGCAAAGCCCTCATCGATCCTCATCAAGTCGTCGATTGCGCGCTCAACGGCCTGACGCTGCTTGTCGTTGAAGGTGATGATGCCGACCGTCTCTTTGGGGTGCAGATCGAAAGACTCCGCCATGAGCTGAGCCATCTTTGCGGCTTCCATCTCATTGACGCCCTCTTTGTAACTGGCGTTCTCAACCTTTACAAAACGGAGCGTCCTTTCGGGATCATCTGCGGGCCGGTGATCCTCAATCGCCGCCTTTACGGGAGCGGGGATCGTCATCAGTCCGCCTTCGTAGCAGGCATAGTTGGAGAAGGCGATCAGGCTCTGATGCTGACTTCTGTAATGCCACGAAAGCCTTGTGTGGCTCACTCTCGAACGGGCCAATGTGAGCAGGCTCTCGGAGTCGAACACTTCGCATGCGGAAGCTTCGTCTTCGGTGCGATCGAACTCGTCTTCCTTAATCCCCGCACTAAAGAAGCTCGAAGGCGGCATCTGTTTGTCATCTCCGGCGATCACGACGCGCTTTGCGCGCATCAATGCGGGCAAGGACGAGGATACGGTGGCCTGCGAGGCCTCGTCTACGATCACCAGATCGAATACGGGCGCACGGGGGAAGAGGGAGACCATCGATTCCGGCGACATCAGCCAGCAGGGCAGCACGTCGAGCAACCCATCCCGCGCATAGGCTTTGACCATCTTCCGAAGCGGCATGTGACGCGATTTCTTTGCAGACTCCTTATAGAGGGCCTCGTAGCGTTTCTGCGCTTCTGTGCGGTGGACCCGGGGCTCCGGCTTTTCAATCCCGAGCAATCCGCGGTGCTTTAAGTCTTCCACCAGCCGCAATCGCCGCCATCCGCAAACCTGCCCCTCGAGGCGTTTGATCTCCTGCGCCATATAGTCGAGGGTCCCGAGAGGGCTTTCGCTGTAAAGCGGCTCCAAAGAACCATGGATCCTCGAGAGATCCTTCAGATTCTTTTCGTTCCAGAGCTGAAGCGCCCGCAGGCTCCAGACCAAGGGACCCTCTTTGCCAAGAAGATTTGCAGAGAGATCGGGCAAGGCGCACCATTGGCAAACCAGGCTCCGCACGCAGTCGAGCGAAGACTCGCTGTTTAGAAGCATCTTCCGAAAACGATCTTCCGTTTCAGCCGCCTTGAGGATCGCCTCCCTTACGGGGAACATCGAATCGCGCAGATCGCGGTTAAAGCCCTGGGCGAGCGCTTTTTGAAACGCCATATAGCGCATCCCCTCTTCCACCATCGCGCCGTAATCCGTGCAGTTTTGAGGGAAGGGTTCGCCCAGGAGATGCGCTTTCATCCAGTTTCGCAGGCGCTTCTTGGTTGACCAGTAGCGCGGTAAAAAGAATCGCCAGAAATGGTCGCCGATCTCTTTCAGATCACCGGCGCATTCCACAGCTTCGCGCCATGGGGCGATCATCTTGGAGCGCACAAACTCGGTCTCCTTAAACTGGGTGTAAAATTTAAACCAGCGTTTGAGATCGGCCTCTGGATCGTCCTCTGTGTAATCCCCAGGATTGGGCAAAAGGTTCGGCTCATCCATCAATGCAATCTCGCGCATTGCCGAGAAGGCATCGAGGCAGGGCTCACAACGTTCGAAGAATGCGATCAGGCCCTGATCACGGTTTTCTTCATACGGCCCCTTTAAGCAGGAACGCAGATAACCCGATCGTTCCAATTCGGGGGCATAGTCGTAAGCTCTCTTCAGGGCCTGCATCAATGGTTTCAATTGCGCAGGCTCCACAGCAGCCAATGCTTTCAATTCGTTGGATTGAAGTTGCTCCGGTGTTTGCAGGATTCCTTTAGAAGAAGCATTGAAAAACAGCTTGCCATAGGCCTTTTGCGAATCCTCAGGATTGGCGGATTCCTGTCCAACAGCCTTTTGCGAATTCGCTCCCTTGCGATCCCACTTGCGGATGAGGGCCGCATCATACTGGGCGTAATGGCTGACGCTCAACTGATGCTGTTCGTCTTTGCTGCCGAGCAGCTGGCAGCGATCGTCGAGCACCTTCACCATCCGTTCACAAAGTTTTTGGCTGTCGGCGATCGCCTCCTTTGTCGGCAGCTGTGGCGGGAGGCTGTTTGCGGATGCCATGCGTGAAGCGATCTTTGCGTAGAGGGCGTTGCGATCCTTTTCGCAGTGATGGACGATTGCAAAGCAGTCGCCGAAGCCCCATTTTTGTAAGCGGTCGCCTACCACATCGATCGCAGCGCGCTTGTCGCTTAACACGGCGACTGTCTGCCCCTTCTCGAGCGCGTCGAGCACAATCCCCACGATCACCTGGCTCTTGCCCGTGCCCGGCGGTCCATCGATGACGATTGCGGGTTCCTTGCCTGCGGCCATCAGCGCTTCCCGCTGACTGGGATCAAGCTCCACCAGCGGCCATGCACGCTTTTCGCTCACTTGCGAACGCTCGGCCCGAATGACGTTTCCCTTTTCGGCCCATAACGCCGATCGCAGATCCGAAGGCAACAGCGTTTCGATGCTGCCCAGAATTTCGGTCGAACTCTGCTCCCCCGATTCCAGCGCATCGATGATCTCGACATATTCGCGCAGCATCTCACTCTGCGACTGTGAAAAGATGCCGATCACCAGGCAGGGCTCAATCCGCCCCCATGTGCAGCGGCCGTCGTCATCGAACGACGCACGCTCGATCAATGAGATCAGGGCGCCGTGGGCCTCCCCTCCTGTCCCGTCGCTTGCGGGGAACTCGCCCGTGGGCTCCTCGTCTTTCTTGCGGATCAGCCCGAGCTCGCGGATCGCCTCCTGCAGAGCCGGCTCACCCTGGAGGAGCGCATCGCTGAGCTTTTCTTCGATCGCCGGCTTTAACTCGAAGTCCCCCTTCATGCGCCCCGCAATCATCCGCAAAAGCGCAAAGTTGACCTCGGGATCCTCTTCAGTCCGCTCGATCACAAAACCGCTGCTCGCCCCGGATTCCTTTTGAATGGCGACCGGATAGAGGGCGAGCGGTGCGCTGTAGCCGTATCCCTCCACTTGCCCCGTAAGGAACAGGCTGCCCACATACAAATCCGTGTGACCGGTCTCATCGAGGTTTAAGCGCGCCTGCCGATACAATTCTTCGAGATCGAGCGAGAGCTTGCGCGCCTGCTTCAACTCGCCACATTCGCGGGGGCTTACGAGCTCCACCTTCTGATTCGCGCAGAGATGCAGGATCAGCTGCTCGGCCCGCCCCTCTTTCACCGCGTTTAACGCGAAGAGATCGACCAGCTTCCCCCTGCGTTCGCGGCATCGCACGGTCCTCGATCGGCCGTCTCCATTGATTTGGGTGGATTGCAGACGCTTAAAGGCGCGGATTAAGAGCGCAGTCGCCGAATCGATGGGCTTCTTTGCGCGCTTCTTTTTGATCTCGTCCACATGGGCGAGCGCCCTCAGGGTGATCTCTTCCGAAAGCGAAAGATTGCGCGTGATCGGCGGCGTCGCCTCTATCTGATAGTCCTTAAAATACTTTAAGAGCCTGACGAGCCCCATCTCTTTCTGATCGTATGTCAGGCCCATGGTCCGCAGCAGCCGCTCCAGAGACGTCTTTTCAAAACCCCAGCGGCAGAGCTGTTCGCAATAGAGCGAGATTGCGTCCCTCGCCTCCGAATCGATGATCGCTTGTTCGGCCTTTGCGCGGTTCTCAGCCGACGACCAGTCCTCGATCACGCGCTCTGCGTCGGTCTCCTCATAAGCGTCGCTCCATTCGTCGCCCTCCTGGTCGTAAGCGATCTGCACGCCTTTTTTGACAGCGCCGTTTAACAAAGCCGTCGCCGTCTGGCTTCTGGCCTTTTGCTCCGCCATCTTAAACAGCGCTTCGCGCAGCGCCACCAATGGATCCCTTGCGGGCGGCACCGGATCGAGGAGGCTTTCCCTTGTGGTCCCTTCGGACAACTGCGCATCGGGGATCCTCTGCGCATAGACGGCAAAAAGCCGCATCCACCGCTCCCTCTGCCCCACCAAGTCGCCCAGTCGCTGAAGCGCCTGCAGCTCCATTTTCTGGAATTCGCCGTCTGAACGGATCACCTGCCACAGGCGCATCCACAAACGGTCGGATTCGGCCATCGTCATGCGGCGCACGTTCGGCGAAAGCATCCGTAAGATGCGGAAGGCCTCGTCGAGCTTGAACGCAGCCCGGTAGTCTTGAAAGAGGATGCAGTAGATCGATTCGATCACCTGCGCCTCTTCGTCGGCGAAGTTCCCGTCGCAATAAGCGATGAGCACCGATGCAGCGAGGGCAAAGCGATCGAGATCCTCCTTTTCGCCCGCTTCGGCAGCCCCCCTGGGACAGACCGTTGCCGCAGAGAGCAACGTCGCCAGACTCTGGTTTAAAGCCTCCACGCTTTCGTGCGCATCAGGCCAGTGAGAATACCGCCCCCCCTCCGCAGTCTTCGCATATGCGATGAGGGCGTAAAGCCGCAGCCCCGGATGAACCGCCTCTTCGAGAAGAAACCCGCTCAGCAAAAACTCCGAACAGAGCGCTTGCGCCACAGCCTCGTAATCGCCGATGTCGTTGACGCAGGCATTGACCGCACAGCCCGCAGCCTCGCTCCACAAAAGGTTCAACATGCCCAGGAGATCGCCCGTGACCTCCAGCGCCATTCGGTCTGCTGCAAAAGTCTTGACGTAACGCTCCAGCCTGCAGCGCTGAATGGCGTCGCGGTTCTCTGCAAAGAGTTCCGGATGAAGCCCGTTTCCGCTCTCCCCCCCCAGAAGCCCCATCTCAAACAGCGTTCTCGCGTCCCGGCTCCAGGTCATGCGACTCTGAATCACCGCACTGCAAAGACCCGCCACGAGCGCCGCCCCCTGCAATCGCTCCCATCGCTCCGCAGGCCACGCGATGCAAATGCGCCAACAGTCGTGCATCTGCGGCGGCTGCCAGTCGTCCTCTATGCAATAGAGTTCATAGGGATGATCGCTCAGATCGAGGGCCTGCAGAATCTCCTTCATCGCGCAATGCGCCTCGAAGGCCGCCTCCTGTGAAAGCTGCCTTGCGTGAGACATGCAGAAGGATCGCTCGTCCACCAGCTTCGATTGGGCGGCGGCCACGAAATCCTCGTCTGAATAGAGGGCCTCTTTGGAAAACCCTTGCAACAGGCAGGCATCGGATCCTTCTTCTAAAATCTGCATCAACGGTAAAGCGTTCAACATGGCTCTCTCCTGGGCTGCTGCCCTGGGGCAGGCCTTTGCAGAAGGCGGTCACCTGCAAAACTGCGGGGTGATCGCGAGGGTGGCATGGGGCAAATCAAAAAAAGGGGGGCAACCTTGAATTTGTAAAGACGGTGCCTTGAAAAACCGGGGGCGACGGGCCTCTTTTAACGCTCGGTGCGTTTCATGAACGAATGGCGCAGCTCCGCTTCAAACTCCGCGAAATTCTGGATCGTGTGCTCGTCGAACAGCGCCAAGTCGGGCCTTTGGCGGTGAAGGGCTTCGACCAGATAGCCATCTCCCAGCTCATCGATGAGCTGCCCTGCAAAGTTCGATCGCTTACAATTATGTTGTCCGCAGGAGGGCGATCCGGATTTTAAGATGGCGGCGTCTAAATCGGGCAGCCTCGCAACGCGCTCTTCGCAAAGCTTTCTCATGGATTCCGACAGATCGCGGCCCCGATCCCTAGTCCAGAGTTCCACGCTGTCGCCTACGCAGACCAGATCGATCGCCATTCTGGGGCAAGGCATGCCGAACTCGGTCTCCGGGCAAACGCGGTATATCTCGTAAGGCGCCAGGCGGGCCTCCAGCGAATCCACGCGATTGGATTGACCGTCGTAGCGGAACCCATCGCCCAGTAAACAACAACTGACCAGCACGCGCGGCCTTTGTTTTTGCATTTTGGCCTCTTCCTTTCCAACTGCGGCGTAATTTGCGCCCAAGCGGGCCGAAATCATAGCGCAAAACAAACGGGTGAACGCAACGCCGACGGTGAATCCCGATGCGGGCCAGTCCGGGCTGCCCATGCCCCTCGATTCCTCCGCTTCGCCCAAAGCACCCGCCGCCGCGGAGACGGCTTCAAAAAGAAGTCGCCTGAAGGCTTGCAGGATGGCGCCCAGTTGGGCAAAAGACCGCCCGGCAAAAAATTTGAAGTCGCCCGCAAAGGTTGAACGATGAAACCACAGATTCCCCAAAAAACTTTATTGCATCTCGAATGGCCGCGCATTTTGGAGCGGCTTTCGGAGCATTGCAGTGGCGCCGTGGCGACCCACCTCGCCCTGAACCTCGATTTTGCACAGAGTGAAGCGGAGATCCGGCAGCGATTGCAGCTGACCACCGAAGCCCGCGAATTGATAGAGGGTGGCGGTGTGCCCGTATTGGGTGAGCCTCCCGACATTGCCCCGCTTTTAGGAGCGGCGGCACGCGGATCCGTTCTGGAGGCTGCGGATCTCAGGGCGATCGGCGTGCATCTCGATACGGCGGCGAGGCTTCGCAATTATTTTGCAAACCTCATCGATCGCAGTCCGGGTCTGGTTCGCCTGGCCGAAAACCTGGCCGACTTGCCCGGCCTTGCGCGCCAGCTGCTCGACGCCTTCGATGAACGCGGTGAGATCAGCGATTCGGCGTCGGGGGATCTGGGGTATCTGCGATCGAGGGTGAACAACCTGCACGATCAGCTGAAGGAACGCGTCGATCGCATGCTCAAGGACGACGACTTAAAGGGCATGCTGCAGGACGATTACTACACGATCCGCGAGGATCGCTACGTGCTGCCGATCATCGCGGGGCATAAGCGCCATGTGCCGGGCATCGTTCACGGCTGGTCGGGATCGGGGGCCACGGTCTATATCGAGCCGCAGCCGGTGGTTGAAGCGAACAACAAGCTGCTTTTGGCCCAGGCCGAAGTCGATCGCGAGATCCGTCGCATTCTGGCCGATCTCTCACGCCAGGTGGGCGAAGCTTCGATTCAAATCCGCCATTCGGTGGCCGCACTCGATCAGATCGATCTCGCATTTGCAAAGGGGATGCTCTCCAAGGAGCTCGATGCGACGGCGCCCATTTTATACGATCTCAATGCGAAGCACCGCGATCCCGAGTTAAAGCCGCTGCATCTGCGATCCGCGCGCCATCCCCTGCTTTGCCTTGGCGGCGTGAAGGTGGTGACCAACGACACCTCCCTCTCCCTCGATAAGCGGG